>NNBU01000419.1_pt1 | contig 36982 bp, 28 predicted proteins | sample 1173781 | NCBI WGS metagenome assembly NNBU01 (sample SAMN07173937, study PRJNA388173) | plant metagenome | biome: Plant school; feature: Soil; material: Symbiotic tissue of Blasia pusilla L.; isolation source: symbiotic tissue sample KVJ2 | host: Blasia pusilla | place: Norway: Troms, Kvaloya...
GGCGCGGTGCAGGGCGTGCAGGCCATCGGCCGGCTCGACCAGGACACCACCGGCCTCCTGCTGATGACCGACGACGGCCAGTTCATCCACAAGATGGGCTCGCCCAAGCACCACGTGCCCAAGGTCTACGAGGTGACGGCCAAGCACCCGGTCGACGAGGCGCAGATCGCGAAGTTGCTGGCCGGCGTGGTGCTCGACGACGACCCCAAGCCTGTGCGCGCCGCCGCCTGCGAATCGGACAGCCCGCTGCACCTGCGGCTCACGCTGACCGAAGGCAAGTACCACCAGGTCAAGCGCATGCTGGCCGCGGTCGGCAACCGGGTCGAGGGGCTGCACCGTTCGCGCATCGGCGACCTGGCGCTGCCCGAGGCGCTGGCCCCGGGGCAGTGGCGCTGGCTCACGGCCGAAGAGGTCGCGGGGCTGCGCGCGCCCTCGAAACCCGCCAAACCACCGAAATAGGGGAGAGAAAGAGCGCCCGACCGGTCAGCCAGCCTTAAGGCCGGATCGTTAAGATCGTCAGCTCTCTCTCGGAACCTTCCCTTGCGACTTCCTGCTCGACCGAACGGCCGCCTCGCGGCTCTGATTTTTTCCTGTCTGACGGTTCTGGCGGCGCACACCGCAACCGCAGCACCGGCCGAACCACCGCCGATCTTTGTGCTCAACTCGCTGGACGCCAGCGTGAGCGTGATCAATCCGGCCGACTGGACCGAAAAGCAGCGCATCGCCACCGGCAAGGAGCCGCATCACCTCTACATGACGCCCGACGAAAAGTCGGTCATCGTGGCCAATTCGGCCGGCGATTCGCTGACCTTCCTGAACCCGAAGACGGCCGAGGTGCAGCGTGTGGTGTACGGCATCATCGATCCGTACCAGCTGCAGTTCTCGCGTGACATGAAGTGGTTCGTCACGGCGGGCAACCGCCTGAACCACGTCGATGTGTACCGCTGGGACGGCAAGGACCTGAAGCTGGCCAAGCGCATCGCCAGCGGCAAGACGCCCAGCCATATCTGGATCGACAACACCAGCACCATCGCCTACGTGACGATGCAGGACAGCGACGAGATGATCGCGGTCGACCTGCCCACGCAAACCGTCAAGTGGCGCACCGCCACCGGCCCGATGCCGGCCGACATCTTTGGCGTGCACAACGACAAGACCCTGCTGGTCGGCCTGACTGGCGGCGACGGCGTGCAGGTGTTCGACGTGGCCGGCGCCGAGCCCAAGCTGGTCGGCAAGATCCCCACCGGCAAGGGCGCCCATGCCTTCCGCTCGGCTGGCGACGGCAAGACCGTGTTCGTGAGCAACCGGGTGGCCAACACCATCAGCCGCATCGACCTGGCGACGCTCAAGGTCGTTGCCAACTACGCCGTGCCCGGCGGCCCTGATTGCATGGACGTGTCGGCCGACGGCAAGACGCTGTACGTGACCTCGCGCTGGGCCAAGAAGCTCACCGTGGTCGACCTCGTGGCCCAGAAGGTGGTGCGCCAGGTCAACGTCGGCCGTTCGCCGCACGGCGTGTGGACCCTGGACCATGGCAAGCGGACGTAGGCGCATCGGCGCGGCTTTCGCGCTGTTGGCCGCCAGCGTCATTCCTGGCGCGTGGGCGGCGCAGGGCGCGGCCACCTGCGAGAAGCCCGTCTACCTGACTTTCGATACCGGTCACATGGGCATCGCGCCGCTGGTGGCCGACGTGCTCAAGCGGCAGAACGTGCGCGTCACCTTCTTTGCCGCCGCGGAACGCACCCAGACCGACGGCGACAGCCTCGACGATCACTGGGCGCCATGGTGGAAGGCGAGGGCGGCCGAGGGCAACGAGTTCGGCTCGCACACCTACGACCACGCCTACTGGCGCGCCGACGTCAAAGGCACGCCGCCGAGCTTTCGCATCAAGCCTTCGGCCGGTCCGCAGGACGGCAAGGAATCGACCTGGACCGCCGCCGAGTACTGCGCCAACATCCGCAAATCGTCCGACCGGCTGGCCGCCATCACCGGCAAGAAGCCGCTGCCCCTGTACCGTGCACCCGGCGGCAAGACCTCGCCCGCGCTGCTGGCGGCCGCCGAGGGCTGCGGCTACAAGTACGTCGGCTGGGCGCCCGCAGGCTTCCTGGGCGACGAGCTGCCGAGCGAAAAATTCAGCAATGCCAGGCTGCTCACCCAGGCGCTCGACACCATCCGCCCCGGCGACATCCTGCTCGCGCACCTGGGCATCTGGTCGCGCAAGGATCCGTGGGCGCCGGCCAATCTCGAACCGCTGATCGTCGGCCTGAAGGCCAAGGGCTTCTGTTTCGAGACCCTGCGCCAGCACCCCGACTTCCGCGCCTGGATCGCATCCCATCCTTGAGGTTTCTGTCGTGATCGAGTGGTTGACGGACATTTTTTCCGCGTTGCAGGGCTGGTTCTTCGAAGCTGTGGTGCAGCCGCTGGTCTTCGCGGTAGGCCTCGGCGGCTGGACCGAGGACGCCTTCGACGCCACCGGCTGGCTGCTGGTCGGCGCCATCCAGATCGTGGTGCTGATCGCGGTGATCGGGCCGCTGCAGCGCTGGCGTTCGGTGGAGCCGGTGGTCGACCGCCAGGCCATCCGCATCGACGTGCTCTACACGCTGATCCACCGGCTCGGACTGTTCCGCCTGGCCATCTTCTTCACGCTGCAGCCCTTCTTCGACGACGCCATGGGCAGCCTGCGCACGGCAGGGTGGGGGACCTTCCACCTCGATGAGGTGTGGCCCGGCGTGACCGATGTGCCGGTGCTCGCGTTTGCGATCTACCTGGTGGTGCTCGACTTCGTCGGCTACTGGATCCATCGCGGCCAGCACCAGTTCAACTGGTGGTGGGGCCTGCACTCGCTGCACCACTCGCAGCGCCAGATGACCATGTGGAGCGACGACCGCAACCACCTGCTCGACGACATCGTTCATGACACGCTGATCGTCGTCGTGGCGCAGCTGATCGGCGTGGCGCCGGGCCAGTTCATTGCCTTCGTCGCCTTCACCCAGCTCAGCGAAAGCCTGCAGCACGCCAACCTGCGGCTGAGCTTCGGTGCCCTCGGCGAGCGGCTGTGGATCAGCCCGCGCTTTCACCGGCTGCACCACAGCATCGGACTGGGCCACGAATCCAACGGCAAGAGCACGCTGGGCGGCCACAACTTCGGCGTGCTGCTCCCCTGGTGGGACATGATGTTCCGGACCGCCAACTTCGAGAACCGCTACGACCCCACGGGCATCCGCGACCAGGTCGAACCCGGTGCCGACGGCCGCGTGCGCGAGTACGGCCGCGGCTTCTGGTCGCAGCAGTGGCTCGGCCTGAAGCGAATGGTCGGGCGCGGCTGAGGGGCTCCGGCCCCTGAATGGCTCGCCCCAGGCGTTATCCTCGCTGCCTCATGCGCCTGCTCCTCGATTCCTTCTGGCGCGCGGTTGCCTATTGCATGCTGCCGCGCGTGATCGTGCTGTCGTTGCTCCCATTGGCGTTGATGGTGGCTCTGGCGGCCGGTCTCGGCTATTTCTACTGGGAAGCGTCGGTGGCCTGGACGCGCGGTGCGCTGGACGCCTGGCCGCTGCTGTCCAGCTTCTGGGCCTGGATCGGGCGGCTGTTCTCGGGCGATGTCGCCGGCATGCTGGCGCCGCTGGTCGTGGTGTTCGCAGCCACCCCGCTGATCGTGGTGCTCTGCCTGCTGATCGTGGCCGGCTTCATGGCGCCGGCACTCACCAGGCTGGTGGCCGAGCGGCGGTTTCCGTCGCTGGAGCAGAAGAAGGGCGCCTCTTTTTTCGGCAGCGTCCTGCGTTCGCTCGGCGTCACCCTCCTTGCGCTGATTGCCCTGGTGGTGTCGATGCCGCTGTGGCTCATTCCGCCGCTCGTGCTGATTCTTCCGCCGCTCATCTGGGGCTGGCTCACCTACCGCGTGATGAGCTTCGACGCGCTGGCCGACCATGCCAGCCCCGAGGAGCGCGCCGCGCTGCTGCGCGCGCACCGGCTGCCGCTGCTGTGCATCGGCGTGCTGTGCGGCTACCTGGGCGCGGCGCCCAGCCTCGTCTGGGCGTCGGGCCTGCTGTTCGCGGCCGCCTTCTTCGTGCTGGTGCCGATCGCCATCTGGATCTACACACTGGTCTTTGCCTTTTCGGCGCTCTGGTTCGCCCACTATTGCCTCGACGCGCTCGGGCAATTGCGGGCCCAGCGCGCAGTGGCCGAGGCGTCGGCCGCCGGCGGCACACCGGCGCTGGAGGCCGCGCAGGCCAACAAGGCCGCTCTTTCTCAATGGGGTTCACCATGACACGCGCATTCGGTCTCATCGTCGTCGGCGACGAGATCCTTTCCGGCAAACGGGCCGACAAGCACATGGCGAAGGTCATCGAACTGCTCGCCGCCCGCGGCCTGCAGCTCAGCTGGGCCGAATACGTCGGCGACGAGCCGGCGCGCATCACCGCAGCGCTCGCCCGTGCCTTTGCCTCGGGCGACATCGTGTTCTCGACCGGCGGCATCGGTGCCACGCCCGACGACCACACCCGCCAGTGCGCTGCCAAGGCGCTGGGCGTGCCGCTGGCGCTGCACCCCGAGGCCGAGCTGCTGATCCGCGAGCGCATGCAGGACACCGCGCGCGAGCAGGGCGTGCCCTACGAGCCCGACCGGTCCGACAACGTGCACCGGCTCAATATGGGCGTGTTCCCGCAGGGCGCCACGCTCATCCACAATCCGTACAACAAGATCCCCGGCTTCAGCGTCGCGGACGTCCATTTCGTGCCGGGCTTCCCGGTCATGGCCTGGCCGATGGTCGAGTCCGTGCTCGACGGCCGTTACGCCGATCTGTTCACCCGAAATGCCGTCGCCGAGAAGTCCGTGATCGTTTTCGGTGCCATGGAGGCCACCCTCACGCCGCTCATGCAGGCCATCGAAGACCAGCATGCCGGCATCAAGGTGTTCAGCCTGCCGAGCGTCGATCACCCTGAATATGGCCGTCATATCGAGCTTGGCGTGAAGGGCGACCCCGTCCGGCTCGATGCGGCCTATGCCCAGCTCATCGAAGGCCTGCACGGTTTTGATGCCAAGCTTGGACCAGAATTGGTGCGTTAATGTCGATGGCACCAATTTGGTGAAATTTCGCTTTTATTTGGGGTTTGCAGCGGTCACCAAGGCCTCATCCGGTGAGGTGACAATGGCACAGAAACTGCATCCCTCGTCCCTGTATTCCTAACCACCATCCAACTCAGGAGAAACTGATGGCAAAGACCGTCGCCGATGTACTCAAGCTCGTCAAGGAAAACGAGGTCAAGTTCATCGACTTCCGCTTCACCGACACCCGTGGCAAAGAGCAGCACGTCACCGTGCCGGTCTCGGCTTTCGATGAAGACAAATTCACCTCGGGCCACGCGTTCGACGGTTCCTCCATCGCCGGTTGGAAGGGCATCGAAGCCTCGGACATGCAGCTCATGCCCGACCCGAACACTGCCAACATCGACCCCTTCTTCGAAGAAACGACGCTGATCCTGACCTGCGACGTGATCGATCCGGCAGACGGCAAGGCCTACGAGCGCGATCCGCGTTCGCTCGCCAAGCGCGCCGAGGCCTACATGAAGGCTTCGGGCCTGGGCGACACCGCCTTCTTCGGTCCGGAACCCGAATTCTTCGTGTTCGACGGCGTTCGCTGGAAGAACGACATGTCCGGCTGCTTCGTGAAGATCGATTCCGAAGAAGCCTCCTGGAACACCGACAAGGAATACGAACACGGCAACACCGGCCACCGTCCGGCAGTCAAGGGCGGCTACTTCCCGGTGCCCCCGGTCGACAGCTTCCAGGACATGCGCTCGGAGATGTGCCTGGTGCTCGAAGCCCTCGGCATCCCGGTCGAAGTGCATCACCATGAAGTGGCCAACGCCGGCCAGATGGAACTCGGCACCAAGTTCAGCACGCTGGTCCAGCGCGCCGACTGGGTCCAGCTGCAGAAGTACGTGATCCACAACGTGGCCCACGCCTACGGCAAGACCGCCACCTTCATGCCCAAGCCCATCGTCGGCGACAACGGCTCCGGCATGCACGTGCACCAGTCGGTCTGGAAGGACGGCAAGAACCTGTTCGCCGGCGACGGCTATGCGGGCCTGTCGGACTTCGCACTGCACTACATCGGCGGCATCATCAAGCACGCCCGTGCCCTGAACGCCATCACGAACCCCGGTACCAACAGCTACAAGCGCCTGGTGCCCGGCTTCGAAGCCCCGGTGAAGCTGGCCTACTCGGCCAAGAACCGCTCGGCCTCGATCCGCATTCCGTTCGTGGCCAACCCCAAGGGCCGTCGCGTCGAAGCGCGCTTCCCCGATCCGCTGATGAACCCGTACCTCGGCTTCGCTGCGCTGCTGATGGCCGGTCTCGACGGCGTGGAAAACAAGATCCATCCGGGCGAAGCCGCCAGCAAGGACCTGTACCACCTGCCGCCGGAAGAAGACGCGCTGATCCCGACCGTGTGCCACAGCCTCGACCAGGCCCTGGAATACCTCGACAAGGACCGTGCGTTCCTCACCAAGGGTGGCGTGTTCACCGACTCGTACATCGATGCGTACATCGAGCTCAAGATGCAGGAAGTCACGCGCTTCCGCATGGCGACGCACCCCGTCGAATTCGACATGTACTACTCGCTGTAATCGCTCGCGCGAAAGCAGCCATTCCCCTCGGTCTTCCGAGGGGAAGTAAGACAAAAGGACGGCCCTGGCCGTCCTTTTGTCTTGCTGCGGAACATCTGGTCACCGGTGGCGTCGAATTGCATGAAAATGCGCCTTTGTCGCGCCCCTCTACCGATACACATGAAGACTGCTTCCCTCCTTTTCCTGGCCGGTTCATTGATCGCGTTGCCGGCGCTTGCGCAGGAACGCGTCTGGCGCTGCGGCAACGAATACACCAACAACGCGAGCGTGGCCCAGCAAAAGGGTTGCAAGCCGCTGGAAGGCGGCAACGTCACGGTGGTGCAGGGCACGAAGCCCTCGGGGGGCGGCTCTGCGTCGTCGGGTGGTTCGTCTGCGGCGCGCGCGCCGGCCGGCAGCCCGCGTGTCGAAGGCGTCGACCAGCGCGCCCGTGACGGCGAGGCCCGCTCGGTGCTCGAGGCCGAGCTCAGGAAGGCCGAGGCCCGCCAGGCCGAGCTGCAGAAGGACTACAACAACGGCGAGCCCGAGAAGCAGGGCAGCGAAGGCCGCAACTACCAGAAGTACCTGGACCGCGTCGCCGAAATGAAGGCCGAGCTGGCGCGCAACGAGAGCGACATTGCCGGCATCCGCCGCGAAATCGGACGGCTGCCCGCAAAGCAGCCGCAATAACATGGTGTTCGGGAAGAAGGCGAACGGCGCCAATCCGCGCWWCGCATCCTTCGCGGTGCAGGCCGGCGACACGCTGGGCTTCGACTTCATGAAGCTCGGCGCCCGCATGTGCATCGCGGTGGCCGGCGGCATCGACGTGCCGGTGGTGCTGGGCAGCCGCTCCACCTACGGGCTGGGCGCCTTCGGCGGCTTCAACGGCCGCAAGCTGCTGGCGGGCGACCGGCTGCCGGTCGGTGCACCCTCTTCCGCGGCCAAGCCGGGGCGCGAGGTCGACGCTGCGCTGCTGCCGGTGCTTGCGAAGGAAGTGACCCTGCGTGTGCTGCCCGGCATCTACTTTCACCGGCTGCAGGACACGTCGGTGCGCAGCTTCTTCGCCGACACCTGGACCGTCGGCTCCGAGGCCGACCGCATCGGCTACCGCTACAAGAACGGCACGCCGCTGGCGTTCCTGGAACGCAAGCCGCCCTTCGGCGCGGGCGCCGATCCGTCGAACATCGTCGATGCGGGCTACCCCTACGGCTCGATCCAGGTGCCGGGCGGACGCGAGCCGATCATCCTGCACCGCGACGCGGTGTCGGGCGGCGGCTACGCCATGGTCGGCACCGTGATCAGCGCGGACATGGACCTCATCGCCCAGATGCAGCCCAACCACAAGGCGCGCTTCGTCGAGGTCGACATGGCCCAGGCGCTGGAAGCGCGCGCCGAGCGACGACAACGCATCGCCCGCCTGCGGGCCGCGCTCGCGCCCTGAACCGCCGCCGCTTCCCTTTTTCCTTTTCTCTCTGTTGCCCACCTAGGAGTTCTTCATGAACAGCTCGCCCCTGCGCGTCTCCCTGATCGCCGCTTCGCTCGGCGCCGCCCTGCTGTGGCACACCGGTGCCTCGGCCGCCGACTGGTTTCCCTACAAGGCCGAGGCCACCGAGCCCGCCTTCTCGGCCGAGGGCGCCAAGAAGCCCATCGACTACACGCCGCTGGCCAAGGCCTCGAAGAAGTGGGACATCTGCGTGTCGTTCCCGCACATGAAGGACGCCTACTGGCTGGGCGTGGACTACGGCGTGATCGAAGAGGCCCGGCGCCAGGGCGTGAAGCTGCAGGTGGTCGACGCGGGCGGCTACACCAACCTCGCCAAGCAGGTCTCGCAGATTGAGGACTGCGTGGCGCGCGGCGCCAACGCGGTGATCATCGGCGCGATTTCAGGCGACGGGCTCAACAACGTCATCAAGGCCACGGCCGCGAAGAAGGTGCCGGTGATCGACCTGGTGAACGGCATCAACTCGCCCGACCTCTCGGCCAAGTCGCTCGTGTCGTTCTACACGATGGGCCACTCGACCGGCGAATACCTCGCCAGGAAGCACCCGGCCGGCTCTGCCGCGGTCAAGGTCGGCTGGTTCCCGGGCCCGGCCGGCGCCGGCTGGGTCGAGGCCGCGCACAAGGGCTTCATGGACGCGGTCAAGGGCAGCGCCGTGGTGGTGCTCGACCCCAAGTACGGCGACACCGGCAAGGAGGCGCAGAGCAAGCTGGTCGAGGACGTGCTCCAGGCCAACCCCGACCTCGCCTACGTGGCCGGCACCGCGGTGACGGCCGAAGCCGCCACCGGCATCCTGCGCTCGCGCAACCTCGACAAGAAGGTGCAGGTGCTGTCCTTCTACATGACGCCGGGCGTGTATGACGGCATCCAGAAGGGCCGCATCGTGGCCTCGCCGGCCGACTCGATGGTGGTGCAGGGCCGCATCGCGGTCGACCAGGCCGTGCGCCTGCTCGAGAACAAGGACGTGGTGAAACACGTGGGCCCGAAGATCTTCGTGGTCGACAGCGGCAACATCAAGACGGTGAAGCTCGACGACATCCTGCCGCCGCCGGGCTTCAAGCCGGTGTTCGAGGTCAAGTAAGGCTCGCCATGTCGCCGGTCATTCCGTCGGTCATTCCGCCGGTCATTCCGTCGCCCATGCAGCCGCTCTTAGTGCAGACCGTCGGGCTGGGCAAGCGCTATCCGGGCGTGCTGGCGCTCGACGGCGTGGACTTCGAGCTGCGCGCCGGCGAGGTGCACGTGCTGTTCGGCGAGAACGGGGCCGGCAAGTCCACGCTGATCTCGCTCTTGGCCGGCGCCAACGTGCCGACTTCCGGCGAGATCCGCATGCACGGCGCGCCGGTGCGGTTCTCCAACGTGCACGACGCGCGGCGCCACGGCATCAGCGCGGTGTTCCAGGAGTTCTCGCTCGTTCCCACGCTCTCGGTGGCGCAGAACCTGAGCCTGGGCGAAGAGCCGCGCAAGGCGGGCCTGCTCGACCGCACCGCCGTGCGCGAGCGCGCCCGCACGATGCTGGCCGACCTGGGCTTCGGGATCGACGTGGACGCGCCCGTCTCCGGCCTGTCGCGCGCGCAGCAGCAGATGGTGGAAATCGCCAAGGGCCTGCGCGGCGAGGTGTCGGTGCTGATCCTCGACGAGCCCACCGCCTCGCTCACCGACACCGAGACGCAGCGGCTGTTCGAACTGGTCGCGCGGCTGAAGGCGCGCGGCGTGGGCATCGTCTACATCTCGCACCGCATGCAGGAGATTGCACAGATCGCCGACCGCATCACCGTGCTGCGCGACGGCCGCAAGGTGACGACGGTGCAGGCCCGCGAAACCAGCGCCGACCGGCTGATCGAGCTGATGAGCGGACGCGCCATTTCGCAGATCTACCCGCACATCGCCAGCAACCCCGGCGAGCTGGTGCTGCAGGTGGAAGGCCTGAGCTCGCCCAACGGCGTGCGCCGCGCGAGCCTCACGGTGCGGCGCGGTGAAGTGGTCGGGCTGGCGGGCCTGGTGGGCTGCGGCAAGTCGGAGCTGTTTCGCGCGATCTACGGGCTCGACGCGGTGAGCGAGGGCCGCGTGCTGTTCAAGGGCCAGCCGCGCACGGGCGCCAAGGTGCGCCAGCTGCTCGACGAGGGCCTGTTCTACCTGCCGCCCGACCGCAAGGGCGAAGGGCTGGTGCTCGGCTTCACGTCGCGCGCCAACATCACGCTGCCGCTGGTGCACGGGCCGCTGCGCGGTCGCGGCGGCTGGCTGCGCAGGCGGCTGGGCCGCAGGCTGTCGGCCACGGCGGCCGAGCGCGTGGCGCTCGCGCCGCGCAACCTCGATCGCCCGGTGGGCCTGCTCTCGGGCGGCAACCAGCAGAAGGTGCTGTTCGGCAAGGGCATGACGCGCGAAGCCGCGCTCTATGTGTTCGACGAGCCCACGGTGGGCGTGGACGTCGGCACCCGCAGCGCGCTGTACCAGGTGATCCGCACGCTCTGCGAAAGCGGCGCGGCGGTGGTCGTCATTTCGTCCGACCTGCCCGAGGTGCTGCACCTGAGCCACCGCGTCTACGTGATGTGCCGCGGCGAAATTGCCGGCGAGCTCCAGGGCGATGCCATCCGCGAGAGCGCCGTGCTCAATCTGTTTTTCGGTTCCAGCGAAAGAAAGCCATGACTCCGTCTTCCACCGTTGCCGCTGCGGCGCCGACCCCTTCCGGCCCGGGCGGGCGTGCCCTCGGCCTGCTGCGCGACCTGTTCCTGAGGCTGGGCGTGCTGCCCTTCATGCTGCTCATCGCCTTCGTGGTGTTCAGCACGCTGTCGGACCAGTTCCTCACGGTGCAGAACCTGGTGAATCTGCTGCGCCAGTCGGTGTACCTGATCCTGGTGTCGATGGGCCAGATGCTGGCACTGGTCACGGGCGGCTTCGACCTCTCGGTGGGCACGGTGATGGCCATCACCTCGGTGGTCTCGGCACTCGCCATGCAGGCCTTCGGCGCCGCCCTGCCCGACGCGACCTGGGTGGTGGTGATTGCCGGGTGCGCCTGCGGGCTGCTCGCGGGCCTCGCGGTGGGCCTCATCAACGGCATCGGCGTGGCGTTCATCGGTGTGTCGCCCTTCATCGTGACGCTGGGCGTGCAGTCGATCGGCTTCGGCTTTGCGCTGTATCTCACGGGCGGCGTGCCGGTGTCGGGCATGCCCGCCGCGTTCAGCGAGCTGTTCGGCTTCGGCACGCTGATGGGCATTCCGATACCGATAGCGGTCACTGCCGTGTGCGTGGCCGGCATGGGCGTGCTCATGGCGCGCATGCCCACCGGCACGCACCTGCTGGCGGTGGGCGGCAGCGCCAAGGCGGCGGCGCTCTCGGGCATCGACACCCGCCGCGTGCTGCTGATGGCCTACCTGCTGTGCGCCGGCCTTGCGGCCGTGAGCGGCCTGCTGCTCACGGCGCGCGTGGAAACCGGCGAGGCCAACCTGGGCGGCACGGTGGCGCTGGAGTCCATCGCGGCCTGCGTGATCGCGGGCGTGAGCCTGCGCGGCGGCATCGGCCGCGTGCCCAACGTGGTGATGGGCGCCATCTTCATCGGACTGGTGCAGAACGGCATGAACCTGGCCAGCGTCGGCTCCTACCTGCAGATGGTGGTGCTGGGCGTGCTGCTGATCGTGGCCGTGGTGGCCGACCAGCTGCGCCACCGCATGGGCGCGCGCGCCAGCCAGTGAACGCCGCGCACCCGATACAAGGCCCGCGCAGGCATTAGGCAACGCCTGCGTCAGAACAGCGAGGCCATGCCGTTCGGCCGCGCATCCTCGATGGCGAGCATGCGCAGCTTGGTCAGGGCGCCGCCGCCCGCTGAAAAGCCGCCGGGCTTGTTGCCGGCGGCCAGCACGCGGTGGCACGGCACCACGGGGGCGAAGGGGTTGTGGCCCATGGCCTGCCCCACGGCGCGCGACAGGGTCTTGTCGCCGAGTTCCTGCGCGATCTCGCCGTAGGTGCGCGTCTGTCCCGGCGGAATGCGCCGCGCAATGGCATAGACGCGCTGGTGAAACGCCGACACGCCGCGCATGTCGAGCTCGATGTGCATCAGGTCGTCGTGCACGCCCTGCAGCAGGCCCTGGATGGCGGCGATGGCACGTTGCGCCGTCTCGTTCGGCGGGCCTTCGTCCAGATCCGCAAAGCGCTGCTTCATGCGCGAGCGCGTGGCCGGCTCGCCATCGTCCGCAGGCAGTTGCACGCCGAGCAGGCCCTGCGGCCCCCACGCCAGCGCGCACATGCCGATGGATGTCTCGAACAAGGCGAACCCCCTCATTGCGGCTCCTGCAGCGCGTGCTGGCGCGATGCCAGCACCGCACCGAGCCACAGCGCGATGGCCGAAGCCACCAGGCCGCGCGCCAGGCCGCCCGGTCCGTCGGAGATCCAGCCCGTGACCGTCGGCCCGACGATCTGCCCGAGCGCGAAGACGATGGTGAACATGCTGATGCCCTGCGCCCAGCGCTCGGACGGCAGGTTGTGGCGCACCAGCGCGGTGGTCGAGGCCACCACCGACAGGAACACACCGCCGAACAGCACGCCCGAAATCAGCGCCACGGGTGCGGATGCACTCAACACCGGCAACAGCGTGGCCACGCCCAGCAGGCCGTTCAGCAGCGCCTGCGGCTGCCCGCCGCGGTAGCGGTCGAGCAAGCCGGCCCACAGCCGCGACGAGGCCACGCAGGCGATGCCCAGCAAGGCATAGAACAACGTGACGAACGAGGCACTGGCGCCCTGCTCGCGCAGCAGCGCGATCACGAAGGTCATGTAGCCGATGTAGCCCATGCCGAACAGCGCATAACCCGCGAGTGCCCAGCCGAAGCGGCGCAGCGCCACGGGGGCTGCAGTGCCGGTTGCGGCCGCCCGCGCCGGATGCGGCGGGCTGATCGGCATGGCCCGCCCGGCCCAGGCCAGCAGGCAGGTCGCCGCCACGCTGGCCATGGCCAGCGCCCACCACGCCCAGGCCCAGCCATGCGGCACGTCGGACGCGGCCTTCAACACCTGCGGCACGAGCAGCGCCGACAGCAGGATGCCGAAGCCGGTGCCGCCGTAGTAGATGCCCAGCAGCAGGCCACCGCGCGACGATCCGCTTCTGGCGTCGGCCTCGCCGAGCCGCGCGGCCAGCAGCCCGCCCGCCACGAACACCCAGGCGCTGGCCACGCCGGCCAGCAGACGCTGCAGCAGCAAGGCCGGCGCGGCCGTGACGAAACCGCTGCCCGCCATGAAGACGCTGGCCAGCACCGCGCCCACCACCAGCAGCCGCGTGACGCCGAAGCGCCGCATCAGCGCCGGCGTGATCAGCGCACCGATCAGGTAGCCCACCGCGTTCGCCGTGTTCATGCCGCCTGCCAGCGCGTAGCTCCAGCCCAGGTCGGCGCGCATCGGCGGCAACAGCAGGCCGTAGGCGAAACGGGTGATGCCCAGCGACACGGCCGCGCCCATCGAGAGCGCAAAGGCGAGCCGCAGCGTGGGCTGCGCGGGGGCGGTGGAAGGGAACGTGGTCGACATCGGGAAAGGGGCGGCGCCTATTCTGCGGCACCCTGCCCCATCGCGCAGGGCGACCTGTTCAAGCCGCGTCGGCCACCGGGTCGCTGTGCAGCAGATGCCGCTCCAGCAGCACCGCCACATGCACCGCCTCGCGCTGCGCGCCGTCGCCGATCTGGTGCCTGCAGCTGGTGCCGTCGGCCACCACGATGGCGTCGGGCTGCTTGCGGATGGCCGGCAGCAGGCTGGCCTCGGCCATCTGCATCGACACCTCGAAATGGCTGGCCTCGTAGCCGAAGCTGCCGGCCATGCCGCAGCACGAACTCTCGATCAGTTCGGGCTTCGCGCCCGGAATGAGCTGGAGCACCTCCATCACCGGGCTCACCGCGCCGAAAGCCTTCTGGTGGCAGTGGCCGTGCAGCAGGATGGGCTGGGTCGCGGGCTTCAGCGCCAGCTCGAAGCGGCCGAGCTTGATCTCGCGCGCGATGAATTCCTCGAACAGCAGCGCATGGCTGGCCACGATCTCGGCCTTTTCGCCGAAGCCCATCGCCAGTGTTTCGTCGCGCAGCGTGAGCAGGCACGACGGCTCCAGCCCGACGATGGGCACGCCGGCCCGCGCGAGCGGCAGCAGCGCATCGATCAGCGCCTCGGCCTTTTCCTTGGCCTGTTCGACCATGCCGCTGGCCAGGAAGGTGCGCCCGCAGCAGTGGTGTCCGCCGCGCTTTTCCACCGTGTGCAGCACGTAGCCCGCGGCCTGCAGCACGCGCGCGGCGGCAAAAGCGTTCTCGCTCTCGAAGGTGCCGTTGAAGGTGTCGACGAACAGCACCGCCGCCTTGCCGCCGCGCCGCGCGACAGCCAGCGCCACGTCGCGCTCGACGAACAGGCCGGGCTCGTTGGCCCGGGCGCGCCAGAAGGTGTCGCTGCGCCACGCAGGCAGCGAGCGCTTCGCCGAAAAGCCCAGCAGCTTTTCGCCGAGCCATGCCGCGCCGGGCACGCTGTTGCGCAGGTTCAGCAGCCAGGGCATGCGGCTGGCCTTGTGGGCATAGTCGGGCAGGTTCGCCACCAGCCTGTCTTTCAGCGTGTGGCCGTGTCGCTTCTTGTAGTGGTCGAGAAACTCGATCTTCATCTTCGCCATGTCCACGCCCGTGGGGCAGTCGCGCTTGCAGCCCTTGCAGCCGACGCACAGGTCCATGGTGTCGTGCATGGCCTCGCTGGTGAAGGCGTCGGGGCCCAGCTGGCCCGAGAGCGCCAGGCGCAGCGTGTTGGCGCGTCCGCGCGTGAGGTGCTGCTCGTCGCGCGTCACGCGGTAGCTGGGGCACATGGTGCCGGCGTCGAACTTGCGGCAGTGGCCGTTGTTGTTGCACATCTCCACGGCCTTGGCCAGGCCGCCGGTGGTGTCGCCGCCGGTGCCGGGCGCGGTGGTTGCTTCGGTCACCGGGTCGGCATTGACGTTCCAGGCCGACCAGTCGAGCACGGGCTTGAGTTCGATGCGGCGGTAGGGCTTGGGCGCGGTGGGCGGCGCAAAGCGGAACAGTGCGCCGTCGTCCATGCGCGGCGGGTCGATGATCTTGCCGGGGTTGAACAGGCCGATGGGGTCTAGCTTGCGCTTGATGGCGCGAAAGGCCTCGTTGATGGCCGGGCCGAACTGCCATTCGATCCACTCGCCGCGGCACAGGCCGTCGCCGTGCTCGCCGCTGAAGGCGCCCTTGTACTTGCGCACCAGCGCGCTGGCCTCTTCGGCAATGGCGCGCATCTTGGTGGCGCCGTCCACCCGCATGTCGAGAATCGGCCGCACGTGCAGCGTGCCGACCGACGCATGCGCGTACCAGGTGCCGCGGCTGCCGTGCCGGGCGAACACCTCGGTCAGCGCGTCGGTGTACTCGGCCAGGTGTTCGAGCGGCACGGCGCAGTCTTCGATGAAGCTCACGGGCTTGCCGTCGCCCTTCAGGCTCATCATGATGTTCAGGCCCGCCTTGCGCACCTCCCACAGGTTCTTCTGGCGCGCGTCGTCGGGCATCTCGACCACGCTGCCGGGCAGGCCGAGGTCGCCCATCAGCTCGACCAGCCGCTTCAGCTGCGCCAGCAGCGCGGCTTTGTCGGCGCCGGAGAACTCCACCAGCAGGATGGCCGCCGGCTTGCCGATGAGCGCGGTTTCCACCGTGGGCCTGAAGGCCGGGTTGGCCAGGCTCAGCTCGATCATGGTGCGGTCGACCAGCTCCACCGCCGTGGGCGCTAGCTTGACGATGTGCTGCGCCGCGTCCATGGCCGCATGGAAGGTCGGGAAGTTGACGATGCCCAGCACCTTGGCGCGCGGCAGCGGCGCGAGCTTGAGCTTGAGGCTGCGCGTGTAGGCCAGCGTGCCTTCGGCACCGATGAGCAGGTGCGCCAGGTTCACGCTGCCGTCGGCGGTGTAGGGGCGCTCGCTCTGGTTGTCGAAGATGTCCAGGTTGTAGCCCGCCACGCGGCGCATCACCTTGGGCCAGTGCTCGGCGATCTGCTCGCGGTGCTGGCGCGCCAGGCCGCGCACGAACTGCGCGATGCCCGCGGCGCGCACCCCCAGCGAGCCGGGCGGGCCGACCGGGCCGAACTCGACCAGTTCGCCGTTCGACAGCCAGGCGCTCGCACCCAGCACGTTGTGCACCATGTTCCCGTAGGCGATGGAGCGCGACCCGCACGAGTTGTTGCCCGCCATGCCGCCCAGCGTGGCCTGCGCGCTGGTCGACACGTCCACCGGGTACCACAAGCCGTGCGGCTTGAGCTGCGCGTTCAGGTGGTCGAGCACCAGGCCGGGCTCCACCGTGGCGGTGCCCTCTTCCACGTTCACGTCGAGCACGCGGCGAAAGTGCTTGCTGTTGTCGATGACCAGCGCCGCGCCGGTCGTCTGCCCGCACTGGCTGGTGCCGCCGCCGCGCGCGAGCACCGGCACCTTCAGGTCGCGCGCGATGTCGATGGCGGTGGCGATGTCGCGCTCGTTGGTCGGCACGAAGGCGCCGACCGGCGTGATCTGGTAGATCGACGCGTCGGTGGCGTAGCGCCCGCGCGAAGCGTCGTCGAACAGCACCTCGCCCTGCGTGTCGGTGCGCAGGCGGCGCGCGAGCAGCTCGCAGGTGTCGTTGGGCGGAAGAACGGTTCCGGCTGGCTGCATGTGGCTGGCGGGATCGATGCGCATGGTGATGGTGTCAGTTCGCCTGGGTGGCCTGGGGATAGATCTCGCCGGCGCGCAGCAGCTCCAGCACGGTGTCGCGCTTGCGCAGCACGTGCGCCACCAGCACCTTGCGCATGGCGGCGGCGTCGCGCGCAGCCAGCGCTTCGATCATCTGTTCGTGCTCCTGCACCGCGTGCTTCCACTTGGCCTCGTTCTGGTTGGTGCGAAAGCGCAGCGACTGCACGCGGGCGTTGATGGAGCGGTAGGTGTTCGACAGCACCGGGTTGGCCGCCGCGTCGTTGATGGCGGTGTGGATGCGCGCGTTCAGCCGGTAGTAGCCCGACAGGTCGCGCCGCGAGAAGCAGGCCATCATTTCGTAGTGCAGCGCGCGCACCTCGGCCAGTTCTTCGTCGGTGATGCGCCTGGCGGCCAGCTCGCCCGACATGCCCTCGAGCATGGCCAGCACCTCGAAGGTGTTGAGCACGTCGGCCTCGGTGAGCTTCACCGCCACCGCGCCGCGGTTGGGCAGCAGGTCGACCAGCCCTTCGGCCGCGAGCAGCTTGATGGCCTCGCGCAGCGGCGTGCGCGACACGGCCAGCTGCAGGCACAGCTCGCGCTCGTTGAGCTTGGCACCGGGCGCGATGCGCCCTTCGACCAGCATGGTGCGCAGGCGCGAGGCCACCTGGTCGTGCAGCGCGAGCCTGGAGATTTCGATGATTTCGGCAGTCATGGTTTTTCCTTGATTGCATTTTGAATGCAAAAAATCGTCGCTACAACCTCATGACTTAAGGGTAAACCACCAAGCAAAAATGAATTTTGAATGCAAAACTGAAAAGCGAAAGGACAGTCCATGCTGCAACTCGACATCCATCCCACCGGCCGCCACTTCCTCCAGATTCCAGGCCCGAGCCCGGTGCCCGACCGCATCCTGCGGGCCATGAGCCTGCCCACCATCGACCACCGCGGGCCCGAGTTCGGCACGCTGGGGCTGAAGGTGCTGGGCGGCATCCAGCAGGTGTTCAAGACCAAGCACCCGGTCGCGATCTACCCCGCCTCGGGCACCGGCGCGTGGGAGGCCGCGCTCGCCAACACGCTGAGCCCCGGCGACCACGTGCTCATGTACGAGACTGGCCACTTCGCCTCGCTGTGGCAGAAGATGGCCGCGCGCCTGGGCCTGACGACCGAATTCCTCTCGTTCGCTGGCACCGACGCGCAACTGCCGAATGCGCCCGGCTGGCGCCGTGGCGTGCAGGCCGAACTCATCGAGGCGCGCCTGCGCAAGGACACCGAGAAGAAGATCAAGGCCGTGTGCGTGGTGCACAACGAGACCTCCACCGGCGTCACCTCCGACATCGCCTCGGTGCGCAAGGCCATCGACGCGGCGGGCCACCCCGCCCTGCTGCTGGTCGACAGCATCTCGGGCCTGGCGAGCGCCGATTTCCGGCACGACGAATGGGGCGTGGACGTGACCGTGAGCGGCTCGCAGAAGGGCCTGATGCTGCCGCCGGGCATCAGCTTCAACGCGCTCTCGCCGCGCGCCCTCGACGCCGCCAAGCACGCCAGGCTGCCGCGCGCCTTCTGGGACTGGAGCGAAATCGTCGAGATGAACAAGGACGGCTACTGGCCCTACACGCCCAACACCAACCTGCTCTACGGCCTTTCGGAATCGCTCGACATGCTGCTGGGCGAAGGGCTGGACAACGTGTTCGCGCGGCACCAGCGCTGGGCCGCGGGCGTGCGCGCGGCGGTCCATGCCTGGGGCCTGCCCATTCAGTGCGCCGACCCGGCCGTGTACTCGCCGGTGCTCACCGGCGTGATCACGCCCGAGGGTGTGGACGCCGACGCGCTGCGCCGCCTGATCCACCAGCGCTTCGACCTGTCGCTGGGCACCGGCCTGGGCAAGCTCAAGGGCCGCATGTTCCGCATGGGCCACCTGGGCGACAGCAACGACCTGACGCTGGTGGCCATGGTCGCGGGCGTCGAGATGGGCATGAAGCTCTCGGGCATCAAGCTGGCCGGCAGCGGCGTGCACGCGGCGATGGACCATTTCGCGAGCCATGCCGCGCCTGCCGCGCTGCAGAAGGCCGCCTAGCGCCCTCGCCTCCGAAGACTGCCCAAAGACAGCACACAGGCCGCAGCGCATCGCTCGAACGATGCGGCGGCCGCCTTGCCCGGCTGCGACACATCGCGCCCGGCACGCATCGGACCCCAACACCACGGAGACACAGATGATGCAAAGACGCTCCCTCATTCAAGCTGCCGCCGGTGCGGCCGCCACGCTGGGCGTGCCCCGGCTCTTCGCGCAGGAGTGGCCTTCGGGGCCGGTGCGCATCGTGGTGGGCTTTCCGCCGGGCGGCGGCACCGATGCGCTGGCACGCGTGGTCGCGCAGAAGCTCACGATCATGTGGGGCCAGCAGGTCATCGTCGACAACAAGGGCGGCGTGGCCGGGGTGCTCGCGGCCGACTATGTGGCGCAGCAACCCAGCGACGGCAGCGTGCTGCTGATGGCCCACATCAACAGCCACGCGCTCGCACCCAGCCTGCAGCCCAAGCTGCGCTACAACGTGGAGCGCGACTTCGTGCCGATCGTGCTGGTGGGCGTCACACCCAACCTGCTGATCGCCAACCCCGGCCAGAAGGCGCTCAGCGTGAAAGACATCGTGGCCGCCTGCAAGGCCGCGCCGGGCACCGTGAGCTTCGGCTCGGCGGGCGCAGGCTCGGCGCAGCACCTGGCGCTGGAGATGTTCAAGCTGCAGGGCGGTGTGGACGCGCTGCATGTGCCGTACAAGGGCAGCGGGCCGTTGCTGGCCGACCTGATGGGCGGGCAGATTCAATACAGCTTCGAGACCATGACGGCCGCCACGCCGCATGTGAAGAACGGCCGCGTGATCGCCGTTGCCCAGACCCGCACCAAGCGCGCCAAGGGTCACCCGAACGTGCCGACGATGCAGGAGCAAGGCTTTCAGGGGTTCGAGGCGACCACGTGGTACGGGCTTGCCGGGCCGGGCAAACTGCCGGCGTCCATTGCGCAGAAGGTGAACCGCGACGTGAACACCGTGCTCGCCATGCCCGACGTGCAGGAGCGGATGGACACCTACGGCGCGGAAGACGGTGGCGGCTCGCAGGACAAGTTCAAGCAGTTCATCAGCACCGAGATCGCCAAGTGGGCCAAGGTTGTGAAAGACGGCAACGTCCACGTCGAAAGCTGAGAAGATCTTGCGGATGAACCCTTCCCAGACCGCCCTCACAGACGCCCTCGTTGCCGCACGCCGCGGCAACCGGACCCTCGATGCCTCGCCCTGGACCGACGCGCTCGCCACCGCCGAGCAGGCGTACGAAGTGCAGGACGCCGTGGCCGCCGCGCTCGGCTGGTTCGACGCACAGCCCGTGCCCGGCACCTGGAAATCCGGCGGAGGCTCGCGCAGCGCGACGCTCACGCATGCCCCGTTGCCGCCCGCCGGCGTGCGGCCCGACTCGGCGAACTTCAGCGACCTCGTGCTCCACTCGCCGGGCATCGAAGCCGAGATTGCCCTGCGCCTGGGCCAGGACGTCACGCCCGCGCAGGCCGCGACGCTCGACCACGAGAGCGCCGCATCGCTGATCGACGCCATGGCCGTGTCGGTCGAAATCGTCGATGCGCGCTGGCAAGACCTGGCCGCCACGCCCGCCCTGCTTCGCCTGGCCGATTCGCAGGTGCATGGCGCGCTGGTGCTCGGCGAATGGATTCCCTGTGCCGCCGTCGACTGGGCCTCGCAGCGCTGCGAAACCAAGGTCGGCAATGCCGAGACCGTGGTGCGCGAAGGCACGCATCCGCTGGCCGACCCCGCCTGGCTGCTGCCGATCTGGCTGCGCCACATCACGCGCCACGGCCAGACCGCGCCCAAGGGCACCGTCGTCACCACCGGCTCCTGGGTTGGTGTGCTGCCCTGCCGCCGCGGCGATCAGGTGACTGCGGCCTTCCCCGGCATCGGCAGCGTTCGCTTGAGCGTGTAGCGCCCGCCGCCCACGCCCGAGCAGGCCACCAGAAAGTCCAGCACCGCCCGCACCCGCGCGGGCAGCGTGCCGGCCTTGCCGATGTACACCGCGTGAATGGGTTCCACGTCGCACGGGTTGAACTCCTCGAGCAACGGCACCAACCGGCCCGCATCGATGTCGTGCTGGATGTGGTACAGCGACAGCCGCGCCACGCCCGCCCCCGCAATCGCCAGTTGGCGCAGCGTTTCGCCGTCGCCCGCGCGCACCGGGCCGGCCACCGGCAACCACACCGTGCGCCCGCCCACGCGCAGCGGCCAGTCGGGCGAACTGCGCCGGTAGGTCCAGCCCAGCCGGTTGTGCGCCTCCAGTTCCTGCGGCGTGCGTGGCGTGCCGTACTTGCCCAGGTATGAAGGCGCGGCCACGATCGCCTGGCTGGTCTCGCCGAGGCGGCGCGCCACCAGATCGGACGACGGCAACTCGCCCCAGCGGATTGCAATGTCGGCGCGTTCGTCCATCAGGTCGACGATGCGGTCGGTGAGCGCAATGTCCAGCGTAATCTGCGGATGCTGCTCCAGCAGGCGCGGCACCAGCGGCACCAGCTTGTGGTGGCCGAAGGACACGCTGGCGTTGATGCTCACGCGCCCGCGCGGCGCGGCACCCGCCGCGGCACAGCGCTCGGCCTCGTCCAAGTCGGCCAGCACGCGCGTGCTGCGCTCGTAGAACGCGGTGCCTTCGGGCGTGAGCTGCAGCTTGCGCGTGGAGCGGTGCACCAGCTGCACGCCCAGGCGCAACTCCAGCCGCGCCACCAGCTTGCTCACCGCCGACGGCGTCATGCCCAGCAGGCGCGCCGCCGAGGAGAACCCGCCGGCCTCGATCACCTGCACGAAGGCTTCCATTTCGCCGGAGCGGTTGACGTCGATGCGCGGCATGGATTTCCTTCTTGCTTGGTTGCTCGCGGGTTTGTGATTTCAATTCACAAGTCCCTGTACCGGCGGCATTCTAGTCATCGATGGCCAATGTCTTCACAGTACAGGGCATCATGCCAATAGCTCTACTCGCCCTTACCGCCGGTGCCTTCGGAATAGGCACCACCGAGTTCGTCATCATGGGCCTGCTGATGCAGGTCTCGACGGATCTTCAAGTCTCCATCACGGCCGCCGGCCTGCTGATCTCGGGCTATGCGCTCGGGGTCGCGGTCGGCGCGCCCGTGCTCACCATCGCCACGCGCAAGCTGCCGCGCAAGACCGTGCTGCTCGCGCTGATGGCGATCTTCACGCTCGGCAACCTGGCCTGCGCGCTGGCGCCCAACTACGAGATGCTGATGGCCGCGCGCGTCGTCACCTCGCTGGCGCACGGCACCTTCTTCGGCGTCGGCTCGGTGGTGGCCACCGGCCTGGTGGCGCCGGAGCGGCGTGCCTCGGCCATCGCCATCATGTTCACCGGGCTCACGGCCGCCACGCTGCTCGGCGTGCCGTTCGGCGCGTGGCTGGGCCTGCATTTCGGCTGGCGCTCGGCCTTCTGGGCGGTGACGCTGATCGGCCTGCTGGCGCTCGCGGTGCTGGCTGCATTCGTGCCCCGCGTGAAAGGCGAGGCTGCGCCCGCCCCTTTGCGCGAGGAACTGGCCGTGCTGGCGCGCCCGCAGGTGCTGCTGGGCCTGGCGATGACGGTGCTGGGCTTTGCCGGCGTGTTCGTCGTCTTCACCTACATCCAGCCGCTGCTCACGCAGCTCACGGGGCTGTCGGAGTCGGCCGTGTCGCCCATCCTGCTGGTGTTCGGCGGCGGCCTGGCGGTGGGCAACATCCTCGGCGGCAAGCTGGCCGACCGCGCGCCGATGGCCGCCATCCTGGGCACGCTGGTGGTGCTGGCCGTGGTGCTGGGCGCAATGCAGTTCGCCATCGGCACGCCGTTCACCGCGGTGGTGTTCGTCGGCCTGCTGGGCGTGGCCTCGTTCGCCACGGTGGCGCCGATGCAGCTGCGGGTGCTCGAGAAGGCCTCGGGCGCGGGCCAGAACCTGGCGTCGAGTCTGAACATCGCGGCCTTCAACCTGGGCAACGCGCTCGGCGCATGGGTCGGCGGCGTCGTGATCGACCATGGCCCGGGGCTGCGCGCCCTGGGCTGGGTGGCGGCTTTGCTCACGCTGGTGGGGCTGGCGATCGCGCTTTGGAGCCGCTCGCTGGAGCGGCGTGAGCCGCGCGGCACGGGCCCGGTGGGGGATTGCGCCTCGGCCCGGGTCTGATGCTTCGGCACCGCATCGGCCAGTGCGCTTACGCCGTCGAGCCCTGAACGCTTGGGGCAAGGATCGACACTGAAACCACATTCTGGGCGGGGCGCCGAACAGAAGGTCTGACAATCGGCAGTCTTCCGGACCGAACCCCGCGCCCCGATGCCTCCCAACAGCCCCGCCGCTCCAGACGCCACCGAAACGCCCCGGACGCCCTCGCCGTCCAGCCCCCGAGGCTGGCTGCGCAACCTGCTGCGCAGCTTCCGCACCCAGGTCGCGCTGGGCTTCGGCGGCCTGGCGGCGGTGCTGGTGGTCACGCTGTCGCTGGCGCTCGGCTCGATGTTCGCGCAGAAGAGCGAGGCCGACGAATCCGCCGTGCTGCGCGCCATTGCGCAGAACGCCGCCAAGGCGCTGTCCGGAGGCCTCACGTCGCGCACCCGCGAAATCGAACTGCTCGCCGCCACGCCCTGGGTCTGGCAGGAAGGGCTGAGCGGCGAACGCGTGGCGCAGAGCATTGCGCGCACCCAGGCTCTGACGCCGTACAGCGCGTGGATCGGCGTGGTCTCGCCCGAAGGCGTCGTGCAGACGTCCACCGGCAAGCTGCTGATCGGCGCCAACGTGGCCGAGCGCCCCTGGTTCCTGGAAGGCCTGCGCGGCACGCACGTGGGCGACGTGCACCCCGCCAAGCTGCTGGCCTCGCTGCTGCCCAAGGGCAGCGACGGCGGGCCGCAGCGCTTCGTCGATTTCGCCTCGCCGATCCGGCGCGACGGCCAGCTGGTGGGCGTGCTGGGCATGCACGGCAGCTGGGAATGGACGCGCAGCGTCATCGAGTCGCTGTTCCCCGACGACGCCGTGTCGCGCCGCCTGGAGGTGCTGGTGCTGGACGCGAACGACCGCGTGATCTATGCGTCGGACGCCAACCTCGACCAGGCCGCCACACTGAGCATGTCGGGGCTGAACCCGAACGCGGCGGTGAAGTTCGCGCGCGAGGCCTCGGGCGGCGAGTTCCTGGTGGCCACCGCAGCGGTCGGCCCCACGCAGGCCACGGACCGCACGATCGACCTGGGCTGGACGGTGGTGGCCCGCGAGCCCGCCGAGGTGGCGCGCGCCGCCGCGCGCGAAGGCGTGCGCAAGGCACTGACGCTGGGCATGCTCGCCGCCGCCCTCGCCTTCTTTCTGGGCTGGCTGCTGGCGGAGCGGCTCACGCGGCCGCTGCGCCAGATTGCATCGGTGGCCAAGGCCATCGGCACCGGGCGGCTCGACACAGGCATTCCGATCACGGCGGGCAGCTCCGAGGTGAAGCAGCTGTCGCTCGCGCTCGCGGGCATGACGGCCCGGCTGGTCGGTGCCAACGCCGAGCTCGAGGAACGCGTGAAGGAACGCACCCTGGCGCTGGAAACCGCGAACGCCGAACTCGACCGGCAGGCGCACGTCGACGCGCTCACCGGCCTGCTGAACCGTCACGGCATGGAAGAGCGCCTGTTGCAGACGCTGCCGGTGACGCACCCCGACGCCATGCCGCTGGGCATCGTGATGATCGACATCGACCACTTCAAGTCCATCAACGACCGCTTCGGCCACGCCACGGGCGACATCGCCTTGCGTGAGGTGGCCGGGGTGCTGAAGTCGCACCTGCGCAAGTCGGACATCGCGGCGCGCCTGGGCGGCGAAGAGTTCGTGCTGATGCTGCCCGGGGCCAGCGCCACCGAGGCGCTGCGCATGGCCACGGCGCTGGTCGAGCTGGTGGCGCACACCGCATTCGACACCGTCGGGCAGATCACCGTGAGCTGCGGCGTGGCGCAGATGACGCGCGCCGACGACAAAGTGGACACCGCCTTGCGCCGCGCCGACAAGGCGCTGTACGAGGCCAAGGCCCAAGGGCGCAACCGCGCTCAGCTTGCGGCGGCCGACTGACGACCCGCAGGGGCTACGCCAGGTCTTCGGGCGCCCGATCGGGCACCGCGCCGCCCAGCTTCAGCGGGTCTCTGGGCACCCCGGCCGACAGGAAGAACTCGAACCGGTTGCGCCCCGCCGCCTTGGCGTTGTAGAGCGCGGCATCGGCGCGTGCCAGCAGCTCCTCGGCCGTGGCCGAGGAGTCGGCGGCCCAGTGGAATGCGATGCCGATGCTGGTGGTGACCGAGATGGTCTGGCCTTCCACCACGAAGGGCTGCTGGCCGATGCGCTGCACGATCTTCTCGGCCACGGTGGCCGCGGCCTGCGGCCCGCTCAGGTTCTCGATCACCAGCACGAACTCGTCCCCTGCCAGCCGGGCCACCTTGTCGGTGCCCCGCACGCTGGCCAGCAGGCGCCGCGCGTACTCCACCAACACCGCATCGCCCACCGCGTGGCCGAAGGTGTCGTTGATGGTCTTGAAGTGATCGATGTCCAGGAACATCAGCGCCATGGCGTTGCCCGTGAGCCGCACGCGCAGCACCGCGTCGGGCAGGTGCTCGTTGAAGGCCAGCCGGTTGGGCAGGCCGGTGAGCGTGTCCATCCGCGCCAGCTCGATGAGCTGGTGCTCCACCAGCTTCAGCGCGGTGATGTCCAGCGCGAGCGAGAAGATGCCGTGCGTGAGCCCGTCGTCGCGGATGTCGGGCACGTAGATGACCTGCGTGATGCGCTCGAACCCCGTGCGCTGGGTGCGCGCCTCGAACTCGACCCGCTCGCCGGCCAGCGCGCGCGACAGCATGGGCCGGCGCGAGAGGTATACGTCGCGGCCGGCCACGTCCTGCAGGTGGCGCCCCACCACCTGCATCGGGTCGAGCCCGAGCCACTGGCGGCTGGTGGCGTTGGCGAAGGTGATCTTCTCGTCGCGGTCGATGTAGGTGATGAGCACCGGCAGGTTGTCGGTGATGGTGCGCAGGCGCAGTTCGCTCTCGGCCTGGCGCAGCTCGGCCTCTTTCAGCGCCGTGATGTTGAAGCTCATCAGGTAGAAGCCGACCACCTCGCCGCGCGGGCTGGTGTCGGGAATCAGGTTGACCTGGAAGTAGCCCTGCTTGCCGTGCAGCGGCGCGCGAACCGGAAAGCGCACCTTCTTGCCCGAGAGCATCACCGGCAGGTAAGGCTTGTGCTGCTCGTAGATGGCCTCGCCGAGCACGGCCTGCAGCGTGGCGCCCTCGATCGGCTTGTCGCCCACGCCCAGGCCCGCCATCTGCCGCGCCCGGATGTTGCCGAACAGGCAGACCTGGTTGCGGTCGAAGTAACCGACCAGCGCCGGAATGGAGTCGGTCACGTCGCGCAGCCGCTTCTCCTGCTCGGCCACGGCTTTGCGGATATTGACTTCGTCCGTGATGTCGAAGGTCATCGCGAACACGCCGCGCACCGCCCCGTCGGCGTCGAGGTCGGGAATGTAGTGGGCCTGGAAGGTGCGGTGGCCGATGCCCAGCGCCGAGTCGCCGGTCTTCTCAAGAATGACGGTCTCGCCCGCGAGTGCGCGCAGGAAATAGGGCTCCACGATGGCGAAGTCGGCGCCCCGCACTTCGGGCATCAGGCGCCCGACCAGCGGCGCATGCTTGTGCAGCGCGCGGATGCGCTCGTTGACGAAGGTGTAGCGCAGCGAGGCGTCCACGTGCGAGACCATCGCCGGAATGTTGTCGGCAATGGTGCGCACCGTCGCCTCGCTGCGCGCCAGGCTGAGTTCGCTGGCACGCCGCTGGGCCATCAGGTCGTCGAAAGTGCGCGACAGGTCGCCGATCTCGTCGCGGGTGTAGCTGCTCGCCGGACGCGGGGCCTGTGCTTCGGCGGGCTTTTCGAGCGTCGACTGCATGTGGCTGTGCAGCGCGTCCAGCGGCTTCAGGCGCCGACGCACCACCACCAGGGCCAGCACCCCCGCGGACAGCGAGAGCGCCAGCGCGCCCAGCCATGCGTTGTGCTCGATGGCGTCGATGCGGGCAAAGGCCTCGGCGCGCGGGTACATGGCCCCGACGATCCAGGGGGTCTGTTCGGTGCGGTCGAAGGCGTAGAGGCTGGGCACGCCGGCTTCGTCGACCCCCTCGCCCGTGCCCTCGAAGCCGCCCATGGCGCGCAGGATGGCCGCATTGCCGCCGTTCGCCTGGACCACGCTCAGGATGCGTGCGGTGTCAGGGAAGTCGACCATCACGCCGTCCGGCGTGACGATGAACAGATAGCCGTTCTTGCCGAACTTGATGTCGCCCAGGGCGCCCAGGATGTTGCGGTCCTTCAGGTTGATGGCGCCTGAAATCACGAACCTGACCTGCCCCGCGCTGTCGAGCACCGGCTGCGTGATGGCCACCTGCGGCAACCCGTTCAGCCGGTTGCGGTACGGCTGCGACACCAGGCCGGTCTTGGTGGCCACTGTCTTCTGGAAGTAGTCGCGGTCGCGGATGTTCACGCTGCCGTTTTTCTGCGCGCTGTTCAGGTTGGCCACCAGGGTGCCGTCGGCGCCCATGAATGCGACGTTGTCGAAAGCCTCGCGCAGCGACGCGTGCTTTTCCAGGAAGGCCTGCAGCGGTTCGGCGCTGTCGAAGGCCTGCGACTCCACGCTCTCGGCAAAGGTCTTCAGCAGGATGCGGCGGCTGCGGAGTTTCTGGTCGATGGCGTCGGAGATGCCGTTCACGCGGGCCATCTGCTCGGCCGCGATCGACGCCTGCATGCTGCTCCTGACCAGGTGAAGTGCGTAGGTGGCAATGGCGAAAGTTGCCGCCAGGACCAGTGCGGCCACGCCCAGGCTGAGGCGCGTGTGCATGCCGAAGCGGAATTTCGAGAGGCCGGGTGGGTTCATTGATCTTGTCGGGGCCGGTGCGTTGCCGGCGGGAGTTGCCGGGTGAGTATCGGTGGGTTCCACGGAGCGCGGAAGTGTCCTGGATGTTCACGCACCGCGGCGCTTCGATAGCGCAACTGCGGTTGCCGGGAACGAGAGCGTACCCACGCCAGCACGTACATCCTGTTGCTCATGTAAGCATAAATTGTTAACTTTTGGCATGTCTATTGCTGCATTGCAGCAATAGCAGATGGCGCGCCCCAAAGACGTGCCGCGACAGCGGAGACGACGGTTTCTTCCACAGGTCACCACGTCATCGATTGCGAGGCGCACATGAACGCAAGCACTGTCCGGGAATCCGCAGAGATTGCGGATGCAGAAGCCGCCAGCTGGTTTCGCCGCCTCAGGCGCAAAGGCGACGGCGGCGAGCCGCCATCGAGTTCGGAATCGATCGTGCCGCGGCTTGCGGGCTACGCCCTGCTGGCGTTCGTGCTGTGGCTCGTCGTGACCACGCTGATCCAGCCGCTGGTCTCGCGCCAGGCCACGCGCACGGTGCTGCAGGCGCCGGTGCTGCTGGTCACCTCGCCCATCAGCGGCGTGGTCACGCAGATGACGGTGCGCGCGCTCGACAAGGTCGACGCGGGCACGGTGGTGGCCACGGTGCAGAACCCGACCATCAACCGCGACATCCTCACCACGCTGACCACCCAACGCCTGGCGCTGCAAAGCCAGGTGGCGCAGTTGGCCAACCAGCTCAACGCGTCGAGCGAGGAGCTGCAGTTCGTCGAGCAGCAGGGCAAGCTGTACCGCTCGGCCTCGATGGCGCAGACGCGCGACGCCTGGCAGATTGCGCAGCGCCAGCGCGAGGTGGCCCTGAGCAACGTGGCCGAGCAGGAACTGAAGGTGCGCCACACCGCCGCCATGCTGGACGAAGGCGCCGTCAGCCCGCAGGCGATGGACGCCGCGCAGGCGCAGCTGAGCATCTCGCGCGCCAGCGCGGCGGTGGCCGAGCAGGCCTCGGCCGGGCTGGGCCAGAGCGTGGCCAGCGCGAGCCGGGGCGTGTTCGTGGGCGGCAGCGGCGCCACCGTCTACCAGACCATGGCGAACCGGCGCGAAACGCTCACCGGCGACATCGAGCGCGCGCGGCACGACAGCGAAGCCCTGCAGCAGCAACTGCGCGAAGTGAGCGCGCTGGAAACCGACGAGCGCCGCCGCATCGAGAAGATGGCGGCGTTCGAGATCCGTGCACTGCAAGCCGGACAGGTGCACACGGTGCTCATGCCGCAAGGCAGCTACGTGCCACAGGGCGCCACGCTGGTGCGCATGATCGACTGCAGCCGCGTCGAGGTGGTGGCGGTGTTTCCGCCGCGCGTGGCCAAGCGGCTCAACATGGGCTCGACCATCGCGGTGAAGACGGACGACGCGCGCCCCGAAGTCTCGGCGCGCGTCACGCAGATACTGCCCGTGGCGCCCGAAGACTTCCAGAGCCGCTACGCCGTGCCCTTCCCTTTCGCGGAACAGGGCTCGGTGTACGCGGTTGCACATGTCGAATCGAACTCTCCGGAATGGCCGGCGCAGCGCGGGCTGTGCGCGCCCGGCAAGGTGGTATCGGCGCGGCTGGCGTCATAGCGTGGCCTGCTGTCCACCAAGCCGACCGAGGCCCCCGATGGATCACGCCTCGCTCCTCTTTCGCAGGTGCGCGTTGCTGGCGGCTGCCGTACTCGGTCTTGCCACGCAGGCCGCGATGGCTGCGGGCGACGTCCAGCCGGCGCTGGCACGGCAAAGCTGCGACGGCCTGCGGCGCGCGGTTGTCACCGATGCACACGGCGATGCCACTTCGCCGCTGCTCCTGTCGAGCTACCGCACCGACCAGCCCATTGCCGGTGTGCCCGAGCTCTCGCCCAGCCTGGCGAACGTGGCCTTCGTGTACGACAACGCGCTCGCGGGCATCGCGCTGCTCGCGTGCGGCGACACGGCCTCCGCCAGGCGCATCGCCGACGCCGTGGTGCTCGCGGTGGAGCGCGATGCGCAGTACCCCGACGGCCGCGTGCGCAACGCCTACCGCGCCGGCCCGCTGGCCGACGGCAAGCCGGTGCTGTCCGGCTACTGGGACGCCGGCAGGAACCAGTGGATCGCCGACGCCTACCAGGTCAGCACCGCAACGGGCAACGTGGCGTGGGCCGCGTTGCTGCTGCTGAACGTCGACCGCGTGGCGCCCTCCCCGCGCTACACCGATGCCGCGGCCAGGCTGCTCGCATGGACCGAGCAACGCACGCGCGCCACCATCGCCCCCGACGGCTACCAGGGCGGCTGGTACGGATGGGGCACCGCGGACAGCGCCCAGAAGGCCCAGACCTGGAAATCGACCGAGCACAACATCGACATCGCGATGGCGGCCGCCTGGGCCGCGCGAGGCAGTGCGCGGCCCGAACAGGCACGCCAGGCCGGCGTTGCCCTGGCCTTCGTCTCGCGCATGTGGAGCGCCACCGAGCAGCGCTTCTACATCGGCACCAAGGAAGACGGCGCCACCATCGCCACCACCGGCTCGGGCCTGGACGCGCAGCTGTGGCCGCTGCTCGCGGCGCCGCCCGGCCAGTGCGCCTGGCGGGGCGGGCTGGCCTGGGTAGAGCGCAACCACCGCTTCGGTGACGGCTACGGTTTTTCGCAGCAGCCCGACGGCATCTGGACCGAAGGCAGCGCGCAGGCCGCAGCCACGCTGGTGGCAGTCAAGGGCTCCGCGCCCGAAGCGCTGTGGCAACTGCTGGCCTCGCAACGCGCCGCCAACGGCCTTTACCACGCCACGCCGAGCCCGCGCATAGCCACCGGCCTGGCCATCGGCCCCGACTCGGTGGGCGCCGACTTCTTCTACTACCGCTGGCCCCACCTGGGCGCCACCGCCTGGATCGCGCTCGCGGCCACGGGCTGGAACCCCTTCACCGGCAACGTAGTCACCGCTTCCCCAGGAGAAAAGCCATGTCCGAACTGATCGATACGCCCGAGTTCAGGGTCAATCTGATGGTCGCGGCGCTTGCCCTGATCATGATCTTCCACGCCCGCGCCGACCGCGGCTCGCACCGCGTGCTGTTCGGCTTTCTCACCGCGCTGGTGCTGGTGCGCTACGTGGCGTGGCGGCTGGCCGAGACGCTGCCGCCGGCCGACCTGGGCTTCGGCACGCTGGTGTCGTGGGTGTTCCTGGTGTTCGAGATGATCGCCATCGTCTACACGCTGCTGTCGATCCAGATGCTCACGCGCCGGCGCGACAACCATGCGCAGGCCGACCTCGGCGAAGCCGGGCTGCGCGCGCGCGGCGGCAACGTGCCGGCGGTCGATGTCTTCATCTGCACCTACAACGAAGAACTGGGCGTGCTCGAGAAGACGATTCTTGCGGCCCAGGCCATCGACTATCCGCACGTGAACGTGTGGGTGCTCGACGACACGCGGCGCGACTGGCTGCGCGACTACTGCGAACGCAAGGGCGTGCACTACGCGCGGCGGCCCGACAACACGCACGCCAAGGCCGGCAACCTGAACAACGGCCTGCGCCAGTCGGCCGCGGCCACCAACGCGCCGTACATCCTGGTGCTGGACGCCGACTTCACGCCGCACCGCAACATCGTCTACCGCACGCTGGGCCTGTTCGACGAGCCCAAGGTGGGCCTGGTGCAGACGCCGCAGTTCTATTACAACGCCGACCCCATCCAGCACAACCTGCGCGCCACCGACAGCTGGGTCGACGAGCAGCGGGTGTTCTTCGACGTGCTGCAGCCCGCCAAGGACGCGGCCGACGTGGCCTTCTGCGTGGGCACCTCGTTCGTGATCCGGCGCGACGCCATCACCGAGGCGGGCGGCTTTCCCACCGGCAGCGTGTGCGAGGACATCTACACCACCTACACGCTGATGCGCTTCGGCTGGGTCACGCGCTGGCTGAACGAGCGGCTGTCGAACGGGCTCTCGGCGGACAGCATCGTCGACTACATCAACCAGCGCAGCCGCTGGTGCCTGGGCACCATCCAGGTGGCGCTGCTGCGGGACGGCCCGCTGCGCGGCCGCGGCTACAGCTTTGCGGCGCGCGTGCATTACGTGCACGGCCTGCTGCACTGGCTGACCAAGCCCTTCATCCTGATGATGCTGGCGGCCCCTGCGCTGTACTGGTACACGGGCGTGTCGGCCTTCCACGCCACGCCGCGCGCCTTCGCCCTGTACGGCCTGCCACCGCTGGTCATGTTCTGGGGCTACACCTACTGGATCAGCCAGCGCCGCTGCCTGCCGGTGTTCACCGAGGTCACGCAGATCGTGGCCGCCATGGCCGTCACGCGCACCATCGTCACCTCGCTGGTGCGGCCGTTCGGGCGGCCCTTCAAGGTCACGGCCAAGGGCCAGGACCGCTCGAAGACGGTGGTGCACTGGAACCTGGTGCTGGTCTTCGGTGGGCTCATCGCGGCCATGGAGGCGGCGGCCATCGACGCCATCGGCAGCGCCATGACCACCGGCGACATGCTCAACGTGCTGTGGACCATCGTCACCACGCTGTACTGCCTGGCCGCGCTCGTCGCCTGCATCGACCGCCCGCGGCCCGAGCATGACGAGCGCTTTCCGTATGAAGCCGACACCACGCTGCGCAGCGCCGCCGGCGTGGGCGCGACGCGCTTCGTTGAGATTGCGGTCGACGGCGCCGTGCTGCACGAAAGCGCCCTGCTGCGGCGCATGCCTGTGGGCGAACCGCTGGACGTGCACGTCGACCACGTGGGCTGGGTGTCGGCGCTGGTGACGGGGCGCTCCGCCGCGGGCGTGGCGCTGTCCTTCGTGCACGACGAGGTGCTGCACGACCACCTGATCCGCCATGTGTTCAGCCTGCCGCCCAGCCATGTCGCGGTGCAGGTGAACCCGGGGCGCGCGGCGCTCGCGTTCATGGGAAGCGCCGGCTGGCACTGGCCGCGCTTTCCGGCGGCCTTTGCGCGCGCAATGGCGGCACCGCTGCCGATGGTCATGGTGCTGATGCTCGGCGTGCTGGTGCTGTCGGGCTGCAACCTCACGCCGCCGCTCAAGGAAGCCGACGTCGTGGTGCCCACCCAGTGGGCCGAGGGCAAGGGCAACGCCGCCGCCGCGCCGATGGCCTGGCACGCCTTCGTGCGTGACGACGAGCTGCGCGCCCTCATCGCCACCGCCCTGCTGCAGAACCGCGACCTGCGCGTGTACGCCGCCAAGGCCCGCGAGGCGCGCGCCGTGTACGGCGGCACACGCGCCAGTCTCTTCCCCGAAATCGGCCTGGCCGGCTCGGTCGGGCGCGGCAACGTGACCACCTCGCTCGGCCCCGACGGCATCGTCACCAACAACCAGGCGGTGGGCCGCGTGGCCACCACCTACGCCGTGCAGGCCGGCGTCACGGCGTACGAGCTCGACTTCTTCGGCCATGTCGATGCCGGCGTGAAACAGGCCGGCTCGCAGGCCCTGGCGAGCGAGCGCGACCTGGCGGCCGCGCGCATGAACCTGGTGGGCGAGGTGTCGAACGCCTACCTCACGCTGCGCGCCGACCGCGCCCTGCTGGCGCTCGCCGAAGGTGACCTCGCCAACCAGTCCGACAGCACCCGCGTGATGCAGCGCGCCCGCACCGTGGGCGGCACGTCGGACCTGAACGTGCTGCGCTCGCAGTCGCTGGTGGAGCGCGCCAACGTGCAGCGCGAGGAGTTCCGCATGCGCGTGGGGCAGGACCTGCAGTGGCTGGCGGTGCTGGTCGGCCAGCCCGTGCCACCAACCATCGGCATGCAGCGCCCGTGGCCCGAACGTTCGGTGGCCGACGTGCCGGTGGGGCTGCCGGCCAGCCTGCTGCAGCGCCGCCCCGACCTGCTGGCCGCCTATGCCCGCGTCGAGGCTGCGAACTCGGGCGTGGGCGCGGCCAAGGCAGCGTTCTATCCGAGCTTTTCATTGACGGCGGTGGCGGGCGGGCTGAGCACCGAGTTCTCCAGCCTGCTGGGCTCGGGCAACCGCAGCTGGGCCACCGTGCTGGGCGTGTCGCTGCCCATCTTCGACTGGGGCCGCCGCTCGGCCAACCTGAGCGCCAACGAAGAGCGGCTGGCCGCCGCCATGGCCAGCTACGAGTACGCGGTGCAGCAGGCGCTGCGCGAAACGGCCAACGCGCTCATCGCCGACAGCCACCTGCGGCCGCAGATCGCGGCGCAGCAGGCGCGCGTGCGGGCGCTGGACAAGGTGGCGTCCATTTCGCGCACGCGCTTTCGCAACGGGCTGGAGGACTACTTCGCCGGCGCCGATTCGCAGCGCGAGCTGTACATCGAGCAGCGCCAGGCCATCGAGCTGCAGCTGAAGCAAGCGGTGAACACCGTGAACCTCTACAAGGCGCTCGGCGGCGGATGGGACGCTGCGCCGGCGGGGGCGATCGCGTCGAACACGCCGCGTTGATGCGGGCCGCCTGATCCGTCTGCATCCGCTGGCGGCACACTGCCCGTGGCGGCCTGGCTGCGCGTGATCGAGCGCAGCAGGAAGTCGGCCAGATCGTCCACGCGCGACTCGGTGCGCCGCAGCGACTGCGCCAACTGCTCGCCGCCGAACTCGTCGGACTCCACCGCCGCCTCGAACACCTCGGTGATGCCGATGTAGCCCAGCGCCGCGCGCACGCTGCTCTCGGTGTGGTTGAGGTGCGCCACGCGTCCGCCCCCACCCTCGCCGTCGCCGTAGCCGTGGTCCCCGCGCGCGCCCAGCAGCACCACGCGCTTGCCCGCATCCGCCAGCAGCGGCCAGTACGGCACCGCGCCGCGCGCGCGGTCGAAGCCGAAGGTCCGGCCCACGCGCACGATGTTGTCGATCCAGGCCTTGAACTGCGCCGGCACGCTGAAGTTGTACATGGGCAGGCCGATGACCACGAGGTCCGCAGCGATGAGCTGGTCGACCAGGCGGTCGCTCTCCGCCAGCGCCCCGGACATCCAGGGTTCGCGTGCGGCCGGCGGCGTGAAAGCCGCGTGGATCCATCGGCCGTCTACAGGCGCGGGCGGGCGCTGGCCCACGTCGAGGTGGTCGATGCGGTCGCCGGGCCGCGCCTGGCGCCATCGCTCGACGAAGCGCGCAGAAAGGCGGCGCGTGTGCGAGCCGTGCGGGTCGGTGCCGGAGCGGCCCGCGCGGGCGCTGGCGTCGATGTGAAGAAGGTTCAGGGTCTGGGTCTTCATGGGTGAGCTGGGTTGATCTGCCTTGCGCTGCCACAATGGCTTTGCAGGCCTTGAATCTAAGTTTGCAGACTCTTCCTCACAAACGATCATTTCTCTGCCCATGGACGAGATTGGCTCATCTGTTCGCCCTCCCCGCCGGCTGCCGCCGCTGCTGTCCCTGCGCGCCTTCGAGGCCGCCGCTGCCCACCTGAGCTTTCAGCGCGCGGCGCTCGAGCTCTCGGTGACGCCGTCGGCCATCAGCCACCAGGTGCGCGCGCTCGAAGACACGCTAGGCCAGCCGTTGTTTCGCAGGCTCACGCGGCAGCTCGCGCTGACGCCCGCAGGCCGCCGGCTCTTCGACGACCTGCGCATGGGCTTCGACGTGCTGCAAACCGGTGTCGACAAGCTGCGCCGGCCCGCCGCATCGCAGGCCGTGACGCTGACGACCAACACCGCCTTCGCCGCGCGCTGGGTGCTGCCGCGCATGGAGGCGTTTCGCAAGGCATGCCCCCACGTCGAACTGCGCCTGCACGCGGGCGACACGCTGGTCGACCTCGCGCGCGGCGACGCCGACATCGCGGTGCGCTCCGGCAGCGGCAACTGGCCGGGGCTGGTGTCGCGCGAACTCATGGCCGAGCGCTATGCGCCGCTGTGCAGTCCGATGCTGGGATTGAAGCGCGTGGCCGACCTGCCGAAGCACCAGCTCATTCATTGCGACTGGCAGCCGCAGGCCATTGCGCCGGCCGTGTGGCCGCGCTGGTTTCGTGAAGCCGGCATCGCGCCACCGAGGGGGCGTGCGATGAAAGCCGCGGGCCTGTCGTTTTCCGACGAAACGCACGCCATGCTGGCGGCGCTTGCGGGGCATGGCGTGGCGCTGCTGAGCCTCACGCTGTCCGCGGAAGAACTGCGCAGCGGGGCGCTGGTGCAGCCCTTCGGGCCCGCACTAGCTACCGGCAGCTACTTTCTTGCGGCGGCCCACGGGCGGCAGAACGAACCGGCGATTCGCGCGGTGTGGGACTGGATCGCGGCGCAGGCCGTTGCCGGTTGACGATGCTGCACGCGCGCGCAAGCGCGTGCTGCCCGGCGAACCCGTTCAGCCTGGGCTCAAGCCATGCCGTTCAGGTGCTCGTAAAGAATGAAGAACCCGATCCCGATCAGCACCACGCCGCCAAGGATCTCGGCGCGCTTGCCGATCACCGCGCCCAGCACGCGCCCCACCATCACGCCGAGGGTCACCATCGTCATCGTCGCCAGCCCGATGGCCAGCGCGGTCCACGCGATGTTGACGTTGATGAAGGCCAGCCCCACACCCACCGCCATGGCGTCGATGCTCGTGGCGAAGCCGGTGATGGCGAGCGTCCAGAAGGAATTGCGGCTCGGCTTGTCATCGACCGCGTCGGGTGCGCCGAAGCCCGCCCAGATCATGCGCAGGCCCAGCACGCTGAGCAGCGTGACCGCGATCCAGTGGTCCCATTTCGCGACGTAGCTCGCGGCGGCCAGGCCCGCCGCCCAGCCGATGACCGGCGTGATCGCCTCGATGACGCCGAAGATGAGCCCGGTGCGCAGGGCTTCGCGCCAGGAAGGTTTGCGCAGGGCTGCGCCTTTGCCGACAGCCGCGGCGAAAGCATCCGTCGACATGGCGAATGCAAGGAGGATCGTGGAGGCAATGTTCATTTTGGAAGTAGCAGGCAAGGCCGGTTCAAGACGCCGCGGCACACGAACCCGCCGGCCAAAGCCGCGTTCGTGCACCGCTGGTCTCGCCAACCTTTCGGCTGCTCACGCCACGGTCGCATGGTGCGAACCGAGTATGTTGACGTGAGCGCTTCCGAAGTCCGGAAGCCGGCTACTCCCCAAGGGAGCGGCGATTCTAGTGGGCCGGTTGCAAGGCCCGTGTAACGGCAACTGCTTCGGCGGCAGGGTCTTGGCTTGATCGACCCCGCAAAAAAGCCTCCCGAAGGAGGCTCTTGAAGCGAAGGAACCGGCCGGTCAGTCCTTCTTTGTCAGCAGCGTATTCACGACGTACCCGTCGCGGTACACGCCCTCGATGGTTCCGCCTTCCACGGGGTCGGTGGCATGCGCCGCCACGAACTTTTCCTCGCCCACGCGGTAGACCACGATGGTGCATGACGAGCGCTTGCTGAGGGTGCGGGCTACACCTGTGGCTTGGCGAAGGGGCGGGTACGTCTCCATGG
>NNBU01000137.1_pt1 | contig 36592 bp, 26 predicted proteins | sample 1173781 | NCBI WGS metagenome assembly NNBU01 (sample SAMN07173937, study PRJNA388173) | plant metagenome | biome: Plant school; feature: Soil; material: Symbiotic tissue of Blasia pusilla L.; isolation source: symbiotic tissue sample KVJ2 | host: Blasia pusilla | place: Norway: Troms, Kvaloya...
TTTTTTTTCAACAAGAACCAAGACTACGTTGTTCGCCTTAGTCTCGTGGGGTCGGTGAAGTGTATAAGATGATGAGTCCGGGGAACCAGCGGACGAAGAAATATTAAGCCCTGCCCAATCCCCAATGCCCCATGCCCCATGCCCCATGCCCCATGCCCCATGCCAAATGCCCCATGCCCAATGCCCCATGCCCAATGCCCCATCCCTTCACTTTGAAGTCGAAGACACTGGACGGGGAATAGCACCAGAAGAAATGAATAACCTGTTTCAGCCTTTTGTTCAGACAACAAGCGGTATCCAAACCAAGGAAGGAACTGGACTAGGGCTGACTATCAGCCGTCAATTTGTGCGGTTACTGGGGGGCGATATTCACTTGACGAGTAGCGTTAGACAAGGATCTATTTTTAGTTTTGACATCCAAGTGAATTTAGCCGCAGCTTTGAAAGCTGCACCAAAATTGAGTAAGGGACGTGTACTCAAGCTGGCAGCAGACCAACCATCTTACCGTGTTCTGGTAGTGGATGACCGCAAAGAAAACCGCGATTTAATTGTGCAACTTCTTGGTAGCATTGGTTTTGAGATTGAGGCTGCGAATAATGGACAAGAAGCGATCGCAATTTGGCAAACCTGGCAACCTCACCTAATTTGGATGGATATGCGGATGCCTGTAATGAACGGTTACGATGCAACAAAAGAGATTAGAGCCAGGGAAAAAAATACAACTACAAATCACCGCACCGTAATTATTGCCCTAACCGCCAGTGCTTTTGAAGAACAACAAGCAAGTATCTTAGCCGCAGGTTGCAACGACTTGGTTCGTAAGCCATTCCGGGAGCAAGTGATTTTTGAAAAAATCGCTGAATATTTGCAGGTGCGTTATGTCTATGCAGAAGAAAGCAGTGAAGAAGCCACAAACAACAACCTAGATAATATTCAATTTTCCATCTTGGATCTTCAATCTGCAATTACCGTTATGCCTACCCAATGGATAACAGAACTTAATCAGGCAGCCGTTGAAGTCGATGCTGAAAGAATTTTCCAACTAATCGAGCAAATTCCACCAACACATTCTGCTTTGGCAGAAAAATTGGCAAATTTAGTCCGAAGTTTCTGCTTCGATGAAATTATCGACCTAACTGAGGAAAATTGTAACTGAGTTCAGACCGGGTAAATTTCCGGAAGTCGGATATTTGAGGGCTGTTCTTAGAGGACTTCCAATTAAAAAAATATCCCCGCTCCGCGTACCCCTTCCCTACGGGACGCTACGCGAACGGGGAAGCAAGCTACGCATAAGCGTCCCGCAGGGCGCGCTCCCCTACAGCGCCCAGAATGAACCGTATTGGTTTATAACCGCCTAGACAAAAAATGTATCAACTGGTACAGAGCCAAAAGCGGGTAATGTACCGTAGGTTTGCAAATCAATTAACAAATCGCTATTCGCTTGAAATCCTACGATACCATCGTTGACAACTAAATATAAATCAATCCCATTATGGACTATGGCGGCACTATTAATACCCAGAGCTTGGTTGCCTGCTAGCTTCCCATTAGCATCAATAAATACCTGCTTTACTAAGTCTAATTCCGTTTCATAGTAGTAATTGTCTGCTGCACGAGTTAAGCTGACTGGTTTTCCTAAAGCTGTACCACCTGGGGCGAGTAGGTCAATTTTATCGCTGCCAATGGAAAACCCGTCTATTGCATCCGCAGCCAGGGCTGAAGATTCTCCGAACTGGAAAACATAAATATTATTGTTGTCTATATCGTCTGCAAAAAAGTCTTTTCCAGCCCCACCATTGAAGATATCTCTGCCAGTAATACTATCAAGGTAGTCGTTGCCGTTTCCTCCATTGATTACATCATTACCCCCTCCGGCATAGAGGTAATCATCTCCATCTCCACCGTTTAAGGTGTCGTTCCCATCTTGGCCATAAATAACGTCACGACCTCCTAGTCCACTCAGTATATTGTTGGCACTATTACCTGTAATCTGATTGTTGAGACTATTTCCTGTGCCGTTGATATTTCCACCACTACCAACGAGTGTCAAATTTTCCAGATTGGCTGCCAAGGTGTATGTAGCAGAAGCTTCGACTTGATCAATATCTGTAGTTGATGTTTCAATAATTACGTCTAGGGTATTATCAACTATATAAATATCATCACCTGAACCGCCGATTAAGGTATCAACTCCTGCTTTACCATCAAGGGTGTCAAATCCTGCTCCTCCGTTGAGAGTGTTGTTACCACTATTACCCGTAATCTTATTATTTAGACTGTTACCTGTACCATTAATGGCAGCATTTCCGGTAAGAGTCAATTCTTCTAGGTTTGCCCCTAATGTGTAAGTAACAGAAGATTGAACTCTGTCATACTCATAGGTAGCAGTAGAGGTTTCTGAAATTACATCCCCAACGTTATCTACAACGTAAGTATCTCCGCCAGTACCGCCGATGAGAGTGTCCTTGCCCGCTTTGCCATTAAGGAAATCATATCCATCGCCACCAATCAGGCGATCGCTTTGAGTACCACCCAATAATGAATCGTCACTAGCGCCACCATCTAGAGTAACTGAGCCTAAGCTAAACCCAGATGCATCTAGGGTATTCCAGCTATTACCACCAGTTAGTTGAGCTTGTTCGATGCCAAGGAGTACATCAACACCATTGGCAATCAGGCGATCGTTAGTGAGAATAAATTTGGCTAAATCACCTGATTCAACTACTTTGTCAATACCTGCTCCACCGTTGAGCAAATCGCTGTCAGCCCCGCCAGTTAAAATATCATTGCCATCTCCGCCATTGAGAGTATCATCACCCGCGCCACCAATTAAGGTGTCGTTACCACCTTTGCCGTTGATAGTATTTTCTTCATTTCCCCCGGTCAATTTTTCACTAATATCAGTACCATTAATCACCGTACCTGGTAAAGAAGGCGAGGGAATTGAAATTCTGAGATTATATAATCCAGTGGGACTACTGCCATAGTATCCAGCACCAACAACAGCAAAAAAATAAGTCCCGGATTTTAGAGAAGTGAGGTCAATTCTATCAGTAAAGGGATAATTAGGTAATTGGTAACTAGTTACGCTGTCATAGCTATCGGTTGTGGCATTATACTTGAACAAGACTACATCATAAATAGCCTTAATATTGACAACATCAGGCGAAGAAAGTTCAATGTAACTGTTTAGAGGTGCTGTAGTATCTAGTTTAAAACTATACCAGTCGATATCATTTGTAGCTGCATTTGAAGAAAGATTACTTAAAATACCTCCACCTGTATTGGTTCCTTTTAATGAACCTAAATTAACTGCTAATTCAGCTAGGTTATTATTTTCTTTGTCGATAAAACCCAAATTCTTAGGCATGATTTATTCTCCTAGTATCATTTTTGGTTGTATTACAGTTGAATAGATAGAAATAAACTAAATTCAATTTTTAATTTATTGAAAGCTATCAATAACGTCTAAATTTATTAGCTTATTTACTTCTAGTGTTGATGTCTTGATATTTATAAGATTAGAAAACAAAAGGGTAGAAATAGGGGAAGTAATTCAAATTTTTGAATTTGGCTAAATTGAAATACTAAAAAAATAGTCCGCCTAAGCAAGCTTAATTGATATATAGCAATACGGTTCAGTTAAGGCTAAAACTCCTTATCAAAGTCAAATTTTTAGCGTAGACGCGGAGCGGCTTGCCGCAGGCTACCGCAGAGGAAACAGAGAGAAGAGAAAAAATGCTTAACTAAACCCTATTGTGATATATAGCAATTTTGAATAATTCGCGATCAACAAACAAGATCCCCGACTTCGTTGAAAAGCCGGGGATATCTATCTTGCAATTCTTGCAAATCAAATAGGATTGCTATAGATGTTTATCAAGTTGTTGCTAAAGCAGGTTCTGCCACAAAATATTTTAGATTTTCTTGCTGAGTGGCGAATTTCAAATATTGAGATGCCATTTCTGGTGTTAGCAATTCAATCATTAATCTGTTTTCCACCCAAAACTCAATCACATCAAAGAAAGAATCGCGGTTACAGCGCACTACACGCCAATCTTCACGAACACCGATTTGTTCAATTTCTTTTTGGCTGATGGGTACAGAAATAGCTGCATGAATATCTGTATAAATAGAGGTAATTGCAGTATGCACAAATACGCATTCTTCATCATTTTTACCAGGTTCAATTTGAGAGCCTAAAGGATAAAGTTCAATGGCTGTACCGTATTCATCAAAAGGTATAACCATATAGCTTCCTGGATTAGGAGGAAATGCAACAGCTTGCGCTTTTAAGATTTCTGCCAGAACTTGAGCAACATGGCTAGGGTTTCTAACAGCAATTGAAATATGGTGAATCATAGAATAACCTCAGTTCGATATTTTATAAATTAGGAAACAATCGGGGAGAACTAGGGGAGAGAAAAAAGCTTAACTCTTAAATAGACTTCTTGCAAAAGTCGGGGTAAAGGGGAAGGGGAAAAGGGTAAATAAACTCAAAATCTTTTCCCTTTAACCTTTACCCTTTTCCCTCTCTTGCAAAAATATGTTTTTGCAAGAGGTCTAATGCTTATTGGCTTATTGAGGTCGTCCGTAATGAGCTTTACCTTTACCATCGGCAGTCTCAAGCACTAGAACTTGCTGCCCGTACTCATTCGTCTCAATAGACCACTGATAAGTCTCAGGCTTTGCTGTATTGCGGCTGGAGTAAGTGCGCCCGCTATTGCAAATTTGCCCTTTGGATGTGCTGTCACTGGGTTGGAAAGTCAGACGTTGAGCCTCAATCTTAACTTTGCCTTTTTCCTCTATGAAGAGGTTAGACGCACAGTTGTAAGTGTTGATTTGAAGCAGCCTATTTCGCTTGTAGTTTCCGTTAGATGCGAGTTGAAATTGATCGCTAGAACCGTTCGGGGCTGCTGACTGCCCTGTGTAACTATCTTGGTATTGGATGGACGAGATTCGACCATACCGCCACTCGCCCTGGAGTTCAGCAGGGACTCCAGTATCGTTTTTACCTGCCTGACTCGCACTTGGGTAAAAAATAAGGCTAGTGGTGAGTCCCAAACTCAAGGCACTAGAAGCGAAAAAGCGGACAGCTTTTGGCATGGAATAGAGTTGGTTGTTTCTTAGTGAGTACATTTGGCTTTTGTAGAAATAGATTTATTTACCAACTAAAGCGATTTAGGCGCGAAGTTTGCGTGTTTATATATAGCAGTTACCAGTAGCACAGCTAGCTGTGCGCTGCATTCCAACGAAACGTTCACGCAAGAAATTGCAATCCATATTTGTTCAAAACAGGTTGCACTTTTTCCATGTTTAACGATGAACTATCTGCTACTTGACCCATTTCTTCATAAAAGTTTTTCGCACCTTTAGGTGAAACTAAAACCAGAAATTTAGCAGTAGCAGAACGAATCTTGAAGGCGTGTGGTGCATTGTGAGGAATGTTAACGAAAAAGCCTGGTGATGCCAAAATTGTTTCTGTACCAACTTGGATGTCTAATTGCCCTTCTAGAACATAAAATGCTTCTTCCCAAGGGTGAATGTGCAATGGCGGCCCATTTTCTTCTGTATCTGTAATTTCATAAATTGTCCAAGCTTGATTTGTCTCTTCTCCTGTTACTTTTGTTGTAAAATGTGTCCCAAGAATTGAGAATTGATTACCTTCTCCTGGTGCAAGAATAGTTGGTTTACGTATAGTTGAACTTTGCATACAAGTTACTCCTTGTTGTGTAATTGGGTAGGTGTAATCTACAAACTTAATTTGATGTTTTTAACATTACAAATTAATCGGGGAGAACTAGGGGAGATAAATGGGTAATTGATATTTTTTTTGTAACTGATTATTAAGACATAGAACTAAGGTTAAAATTTCTAGAAAGAATTTAGTAGCCTATTCTGGCTAAAGTCGATATTGCCATGCCTAAAGAGCCACTCAACTTGCCAAAAGCAGACATACTGGTGATTGATGACACGCCAGAAAACCTAAACCTCTTATCTGCCATGCTGACGGAACAGGGATATAAAGTTCGCAGCGTAACTAAAGGTTCTACAGGTTTACGGGGGGCAAATGCAGTTCCCCCAGACCTGATTTTGTTGGATGTGAATATGCCGGAGATGAATGGCTATGAAGTTTGCCAACACCTGAAGGCAAACGATCGCACCCGCGAAATTCCAGTAATTTTTATCAGCGCTTTGGGTGATGTGCTGGATAAGGTGAAAGCGTTTGCAGTTGGTGGCGTGGACTATATAACTAAGCCTTTTCAACTAGAAGAGGTTTTAGCACGAATTGAAAATCACTTAACAATTTGGAAACTGCAACAACAACTCCAAGCCCAAAATGAGCGGTTGCAGCAGGAAATTAGCGATCGCGCCAAAGCAGAAGAGAAGTTCACTAAAGTTTTTCGCTCTAGTCCCAATCCGATCGCGATCGCTACTATTTCTGAAGCTCGTTTTATTGATGTCAATCCCAGCTTCTTGAAGATGAGCGGCTACTTGCTGGAGGAAGTGATTGGTTATACGGTTGCTGAACTTAATTTAGGTAAGGATGCAGTAGCAATCGCTCAGACCATCCAACTTTTATCTGATACTGGGTCACTCTATAATCAAGAATTTGAATTTTCTACCAAGTCTGGAGAGGTCAAGACTATACTGCTATCTATCGAATTGATTGACCTGGGTGGGGTGCAATGCGCTTTATTGATTGCCAACGACATCACCGAACGTAAACGCTTGGAAAACGAGTTTATCTCTCTAGTTAGTCACGAATTACGTACACCTTTAACCTCTACAATGGGAGCGTTAGATTTGTTGGGTGCAGGACAATTAGGAACTCTAACTGAACAGGGACAAAAAGTTCTGAGCATTGCTACTACTAATACTGAACGCCTAATCCGATTGATAAATGATATTCTCGATTTAGAGCGGATGAAATCAGTCAAAATGTTCATGCAGAAGGTGAAGTGTAACGCTGCTGATCTGCTAATTATGGCAACAGAAACAATGCAGGCAATGGCAGATAAATTGCAAGTTAAACTGATTGTCCATCCTCTAGCAATTGAACTTTGGGCAGACCCCGATCGCCTATTACAAACTCTGACCAACTTAATAAGTAACGCTATCAAGTTTTCTGAACCAGGTGATACCGTGTGGATAAGTGCCACACTTGCAGAACACAAGAGTGTTGGGTTGGGAGAAAATGACCATTCTTCAACACAAAGCACTCTATTACCCAGCTTCCTGCTAATTACTATCCGAGATGAAGGGCGAGGAATTCCTAAAGATAAATTACAACTAATCTTCGAGCGCTTTCAGCAGGTAGATGCATCCGACTCCCGCAAAAAAGGAGGAACAGGTTTAGGACTGGCTATTTGCCGAAATATTGTCCAGCAACATAACGGTAAAATCTGGGTTGAGAGCATTTTGGGTGAAGGTAGCACGTTTTATGTACTGTTACCTATACCAGCTTTCTAATAAATGGCTTCTAACTGTTTAATTCTCCCCTGCTTTTCCCCGATTTAGCTTTAGAATATCTCAAGAGCGATCAAGCAAATTAGCACATACATCGTGGAAGAGTGTCATTATGAGCAAAAATGTCTTGATTGTTGATGATGAAGAAGATGTGCGGGCGATCGCAAAGTTGGGATTAGAAATGGGTGCTGGCTGGAATGTTTTGACAGCTAGTTCTGGTCAAGAAGCCTTAAACGTAGCTCTTAACCATAAACTAGATGTCATCCTACTAGATATGATGATGCCTGATATGGATGGGCGTGCAACTCTGCAACAACTGAAAGCTAACCCCGCCACTAAAGAAATTCCAGTAATTTTATTAACAGCCAAATTTCAGCAATCAGATCGAGAGAGTTTTACTGATTTGGATGTTGCTGCTATTTTTGCCAAGCCTTTCCGTCCATTGAAACTGGCAGAGCAAATTAGTGAAGTTCTGGGCAGTTAGCCTGACTTTGTTCAATTTGCCTAACTACCGTTAACGCTGAGTAACTCACCCCAGCAGTGCCTTCCCCTGGATGGGTGGAGTCACCAACTAACCACAAATGCTGGATGGATGTACGATTAGCGAACCCAAAGGGGCCAAAAGTGGGTATTCTTTGACCAATACCACCGACTATACCGCGATCGCGGGCTGTAAAATGGGCAAAGGTGCGGGGTGTTGCTGCTTCTTGATAAAGAATAGTTTCTGGTTTGAGATAAAAGTATTCAGCAAGACGAGCGATCGCTTGTTGGGTAAACTTTTCTTTTAGTCCTTCATAATCATCAGTCTGCCACCACTCTGTAGGATCGACAAATGAAGAAGCGATAATTGTCGCTTTCCCCTCCGGTGCGCGGCCGTCTCCAGGATGACTGACGGAAACAAATAGGGAATTATTCTCGCCAATCGGGCCATCAGCATCGTATAAAAATTGCAGATGGGGAGGACACTCAGGCGGAATCGCACTGGCGTCCACACCCAAATACACCACAAAGGCGCCCGATGCTTGGGGCAGTTTTTCCACCCGGTTTTTATAACCAGATGGCGCTTGTTCTCCCAATAACTGCACCAAGTTTTGCACGGTGACGTTGCTAACTATGTGGTCGGCGGTTTCTGTCCAGACTTCGCCAGTTTTCTGATTTCTAATGACAACAGCATTGGCTTTGCCGTCTTCTACTTTGATTTTTTCTACAGTGTGGCGCATTAACAGTTTACCGCCATCTCTTTCTAAGGATTGTACCAAGCGATCGCTTAACACTTGCATACTTCCCTGGAGGTGAAACAATCCTTGGGGAAGTTGGGATACACTCAACGCCGTTGCTGCGTAAAGTAATGCTGTTTCATCTGCATTCACCTGGGAGTATAACTTCAGTTGCAAATCCAAAAATGTCCTCAATCGTCGGTTATTACCCAGTCCACATAACCGCAAAGCATCTCCTACTGTGAACAAGGTGAAGGGTACAGTAATTAATGTGCTGGGACGTACCGCTTGGATTAGCTGCCACAAATCCCATAAATTACGCGGCGGTAGTACCGGGTCGCGTCCTTGAAATTCCCAACTAGCATTAAATAAAGTTGCCATCAACTGCCAAAACGGTTCGCTACCGGGAAATTGTTTTTGTCGTTCCGCTCGCCATTTCTCTTGGTCGCGCCAAACGTTGATGGGTGTAGTTTCCCCAGGTAAATACACCGCACAAGCAGGATCGCAAGGCGTTGCTTCCGGCAAATCTATTGCCAATTCTGAGAAAATGCGGTGATGAATTCCCCCTGGTTCTAACCCTGCAACCTGAGTTGCTCCCACATCAAAGGTAAATCCTTGGCGTTTGAATGTAGAAGCACAGCCTCCTGGTACGAGGGCTTGGTCTAGGATGAGGACACTGTAACCTCTATGAGCTAATAATGCCCCAGCAGTCAGTCCACCTATTCCCGCACCAATAACAACTACACGAGATTGATTTTTGTCAACAGAAATGCTGGACATTGATTATTTCTTTAGAATTCTTAATATTTTTACTTATAATTTTACCTTACTCTCAAATTTAAATAGAGTTAAGACTTACGCAAACAATAGCCAACTGATTTAACGGTAGGGGCAATTCATGTAGACGCATTTGCGGAGCGTCTCCAAGAGTTGCGGCTTCCCGAAGGGTATTGCCCCTACCATGCGTAGTTTTGCGTAAGTCCTAAGAGTTAGTGCCAGGGCGAATTCCATTCGCCAAGGCTTAATTAAGTTGATACCAATGGACATGCCGTGCCCCTACGGAGATGCCTCACGGAAACAAGAACCGCTATATACTTAAGCTGTAATTATAAATATTGCAACTGTAGTGGTCTACCTGTTAACGGGAGCGGTCTAACTCTTAACGGGAGTGGTCTACCTGTTAACGGGAGCGGTCTGACTCTTAACGGGAGCGGTCTAACTCTTAACGGGAGCGGTCTGACTCTTAACGGGAGCGGTCTAACTCTTAACGGGAGTGGTCTACCTGTTAACGGGAGCGGTCTGACTCTTAACGGGAGCGGTCTAACTCTTAACGGGAGCGGTCTAACTCTTAACGGGAGCGGTTTATCAGAAAAATGGGTTTAAAACCGCGTGCTTCCAGCACGGCTTTAAAGTAATGAGTAAGGAGTAATGAGTGGATGAAAAATGGGTATTTACTCATTACTTGTTACTTATTACTCATTACTTCTTCTTCCCCGTTCGTACCCTTCTCCTGACGGAGAAGCTGCGCGAACGGGAACGCCAAGGGCGAACACGGCGGTGAGGATGTCAACTCATAATTGCTATGTCCCTACAAGTCGTCTGTACTCCATGCCATTGAGAACCGCTATATTTTAAGTCACGGATAAGATAAAGAAGTAACATCGCTCCTCACACACAAGTAGCAATGACCTCAACCCTGCGGAAATTTACTAGTCTCAATGCTCCGACACTGCACCAGTTGCCCAATGGTTTGACAATCATTGCCGAGCAAATGCCAGTTGAAGCCGTAAACCTGAATTTGTGGATCAATGTTGGTTCTACTGTAGAACCTGATGCCATTAACGGCATGGCTCACTTTTTAGAACACATGATTTTTAAAGGAACAGAACGACTGGCTAGCGGCGAGTTTGAACGTCGAATTGAAGAGCGGGGTGCTGTTACCAATGCTGCTACTAGCCAAGACTATACTCATTACTATATAACGACTGCGCCCAAAGATTTTGCCGAGCTTGCGCCACTACAAATAGATGTAGTATCTAATGCGAGTATTGCCGATGATGCCTTTGAACGTGAGCGATTGGTAGTTTTAGAAGAAATTAGGCGCTCAGAGGATAATCCTCAACGGCGTACATATCGGCGAGCGATGGAGACAGCCTTTGATCAGCTACCCTATCGGCGTGCAGTATTGGGGCCAGAATCGGTGATTGCCGAACTTAAACCCCAGCAGATGCGAGATTTCCATGCTAATTGGTATCAACCCCAGTCAATTACTGCTGTCGCTGTGGGCAATTTGCCCGTGGAAGAATTAATTGCAACTGTTGCTGAAGGATTTACCAAAGCCACTTCCCACTCCCCACTTAGTACAGACGCGATTAATCACGTCTCTCCCAACTCCTCACTCAGCCCTGAGTCACCATTTACAGAAATTGTCCGTCGAGAATTTATAGATGAAAGTCTGCAACAAGCAAGGCTAGTGATGGTTTGGCGAGTTCCAGGAATGACGCAGTTAGATCGCACTTATGGATTAGATGTTTTAGCAGGAATTTTAGGACACGGACGAACATCAAGACTGGTAAGGGATTTACGAGAAGAACGGGGATTAGTTTCGTCAATTTCTGTGAGCAACATGAGCAATCGGCTGCAAGGGATATTTTATATTTCAGCTAAATGTGCAGTAGAAAATTTACCAGTTGTGGAAGATGCGATCGCTCAACATATTGGCAAAATACAAACAGAGTTGGTAACAGAATCAGAACTTGCCCGGATACGGCGGCGAGTTGCTAACAGATTTATATTTGGCAACGAAACACCAAGCGATCGCTCTGGGTTGTATGGTTATTATCAATCTTTGGTGGGAGATTTGGAACCCGCCTTTAACTACCCAGCAATAATTCAGAGCCAAGATGCAACAGACTTGATGCAAGCAGCCAAAGAGTATCTTTCCCCAGATGCTTATGGTGTAGTTTTTGTCAAGCCGTAAATTAAAAATTGGAAATAGGGCATGGGGCATTGGTAATTAATCAATAATTAATTAATTAATTAATTATTCTTCCCCTGCCTCCCCTGCTCCCCCTGCTCCCTCATCCCCTACTCCCCAATTTCATCATGTGGACTCAAATCGACGCGCATATTAGCCAGGTAACTGGCGAAAAATTTCAGAGTCAGCAACGGCGATCGGTTGGTGGCGGGTGCATCAACCAAGGTTATGCTGTCTCTAATGGTGAGATCACCTACTTCGTCAAGCAAAACCAAGCATCCCAAGTTGCGATGTTTGAGGCTGAGACTTTGGGTTTAGAGGAAATGCTAGCAACAGCGACTATTCGCATTCCCCAACCAATTTGCTGGGGTATTGCTGATAATTCTAGCTACATCGTCCTGGAATGGTTGGAACTTGGTAGTGGTGACAGCAATTTATGGCAAGAGATGGGACGCAAGTTGGCAGCAATGCATAAAGCTAGCAGCAGTCAAGGTTTTGGGTGGAAAATTAACAATACTATTGGTTCGACACCGCAAATTAATACTTGGACAGCAAACTGGACAGAATTTTATATTAAACATCGCCTGGGTTATCAATTTCAGTTGGCAAGGCGACGCGGAGGCAATTTTCCTCAGCAAGACAAGTTACTAGCAGCTATTCCAGAACTATTAGCAAATCATGAGGTGCAACCTTCCCTAGTGCATGGTGATTTATGGGGCGGAAATGCTGGGTGTACAACGTCAGGAGAACCAGTGATATTTGATCCAGCAACTTATTTTGCAGATAGAGAAGTTGATATCGCCATGACCGAATTGTTTGGTGGTTTCCCCGCAGCGTTTTATAAAGGTTACAACGAGGTGTTTCCCTTAGATGCAGGCTATGAAAACAGGAAGACACTCTATAACCTGTATCATATTTTGAATCATTTCAATTTATTTGGCGGTGGTTATAGTTCACAAGCCAATCGGATGATTGACCAGATTTTGCGTTGAACTTCAAATTTTTAGAAAGAGACGCGATAAATTTAGAAAGAAAGACGCGATAAATCGCCGTCTCTACAAGTGTATTGCTCAATAGCCTTTTTATTTTCTAAACTGTCACTCCCTCTAACTCCTCATCTGTCAACTCATACAACTGACGTAATTTATCTAACTTTTCACCATCAGCTTCCCAGAAACCCCGCCCATGTGCCTCCAACATTCTGCCTAGAATATTGCGAAAAGCTTCAGGATTTGCTTTGCGTAATTTATCTGCCATCTCTGCGTCTAACGCATAAGTATCGGCGGCTTGATCGTAAACCCAATCATCGGTAAAATCGGCAGTACCACCCCAACCAATCAACGCCGTCATCCGTTGGGAAATTTCAAAAGCGCCACCAGAACCTTGATTCGCCATCGCTTGCGCCCATTTAGGATTTACCAACTTGGTGCGATACTCCATTCGTAGCAAATCATCTAAATTGCGAGGCGTAGTATCTTTCGAGAAACTTTCCACAAAGCTAGTTGTAACCTTCTTACCGCTTTGCTTTTCTGCTGCCCTTTTCAAACCGCCAGTATTGGCGTAATATTCTTGAATATCAGTTAAACCATATTCTACCGAATCGATTTCTTGAACAATGCGATCGCTAGTCTTTAACAAAGTATTCAACACTTCCGGTCTAGCTTGACCTTTATCCTCTCTCCCATAGCTGAATACATTGCGACTTTGCCAAGTATTGCCTAACTCCTCACCAGATTCCCAGTTACCATCCACAACCCTATCATTGACCAAAGAACCAAAATCACCCGCCGGATTAGAAAACAATCTCGCCGATGCATTTTCCACACCTTGGGCTTTTAAAGCTAAAGCGTGTCTTCTAATAAAATTTTGATCATCCGGTTCATCAGCATCAGCCGCCCGTTGAAATAAATCATCCAACAATTCGATAATATTGACAAAACTATCCCGGAAAATCCCAGACAAATTACCCAACACATCAATGCGGGGATGTCCAACCTCCGCCAACGGCTTCAACTCATAACGAACAACCCTACCAGTTCCTTCCTTAACAGGTTCAGCCCCCACCAACTCCAACAGAATCCCCAGAGATTCACCCTTAGTTTTAATGGCATCCAACCCCCATAACATCACCGCCACCGTTTCAGGATATTTCCCGTATTCATCCAAATGCTGGGCGATAATTTTTTGACCAATTTCTCGCCCTCGTTCATACGCCGCAGGCGAAGGCATCCGATAAGGATCTAAAGCATGAATATTCCTCCCAGTCGGCAAAACACCAGCCCCATCCCTTAACAAATCCCCACCCGGCGCAGGCGGAATATACTCCCCATTCAACCCCCTTAACAAATTCGTTAACTCATCCGTAGATTGCATCAACAAATCCCTTATTAGCCTTTCCTCCTCTTGGCGTTCTTGGCGTCTTGGCGGTTCGTCTCCAAAATATGCCTCCAAATACGCCCCCAACTCTTCCTCATTCGGCTTTTCCCCCAAAGTATGCAACCCCGAAGAAAACAACCGATTTTCTAAAACCTGCAAATATTCATACAACTCCACCAAATAAGCATCAAAAGCATGACCGCTAAACAACCGCACATTCTCCGGCGTAAACCCAATCCCCAACTTCTTCGCATCCTCAAACGGACAATCAGCATCCAACCCAGAATCCACAATTTTTTTACAAATCCCTTCCTTCAAAACATAATTCTTTTGTGGATCTTCACGATACTCCGAAATCAAATCACGCAACGCCACCAATTCCTTATACAAACCTGCCCGCCCATAAGGCGGTACATTATGAGAAATCAACACACCATAACCGCGACGTTTCGCCAACATCGATTCAGACGGATTATTCGCCGCATATATATATAGATTAGGCAAATTTCCTAACAGAATATCCGACCAAGAATAACCCGTATTCCCCAACGGAGAACCAGGCAACCATTCCACCGTCCCATGCATTCCAAAGTGAACTAAAGCATCAGCTTCAAACTCATTTTGCAACCATTTATAATAAGCAACATATTGCGGATGGGGCGTTAAATCTCGTTCAAACATTAAGCGCATCGGATCGCCTTGTATCCCCAAAGGTGGTTGTACACCTATCCATACATTTCCTAATTGCACACCACCAATTTGGAATTCATCGCCGGATGTTTTAATTCCAGTCCCTGTAAGAGATTTCCATTGTTTTTCGATGCGAGATGTTTGCAGATATCCCAGCCATTTTTCTAATGTGCGAACATTTACAGTTCTTGTGGGGTGGGCATCTTGCCCGCCCTTAGATAATGGCGGGCAAGATGCCCACCCCACAAGAGAATTAGTTTCATCTGCTTCTTTCACCCAGCGAATCAATTCTTCCCCATCTTCCGGTAAATCCCCCACGGTATAACCTTGTTCTTTAAGTGCGTGGAGAAACTTCAGCAAACTACGCGGCACATTTAATAATGCAGCTGTGCCCACAGCGCCATAACCTGGAGGAAACCCATATAATATAATGGCAATTTTGCGTTCCGATGCAGATTTTTGCCGCAAAGCTACCCAAGTTTTCACCCTACCAATTAATCGCTGCACCCGTTCGGGAACCAGATAAATATTTTCGCCCACCAAACCACCGAGGGGAACGGTATCAATCGCCCCATCCAACTCTGGTAAGGCGTACAATACTACACTTTGCAATCCGCCGACACCTTGGCGCGTCCACGAGTGAATATCTTGAATTAATAGTGGTGCTGCAACAATATAAGGTACATTTTTGGCTGTGAGGATGCGCTTTGCTACTTCCACCTGACGCCCTGCTTCCATTGAACCAGCCGGGCCACCCACTAAAGGAAACCCAATTGTGGAAACGATCGCATCTACTTTAACTGCTTCACTTGATAGTGAGGGAGTCTCTATATTACCTAGTTGTCGTTGCTGAATTTCATAGTCGGTTGTCATTAAATCTCGTACCGCCACGTGTCCTTCTACGCCGTTGATGAAGATGGGTAAAGGAGTTAAGCCGGCTTCTTCAAAACTGCGAATTAGTTGGGGAATGTAGGGTAGTTTGGTGATGACGTGTTTTCTGTAAAGTAAAATACCCACAATAGGTTTTGTGGGGTGGGCATCTTGCCCGCCCTTTGACAATGGCAGGCGAGACGACTGCCCCACAAGATACCATTCTAAATATTCGCGGGGGGATTCAAAAAAACCTTGATAGTCGGGGTGGAGTAATCCGATGTTGGGGGTTTCGATTAATGGGGGAATGTCGCCGACTTTTAAACTTAAATATTTTTCTGCTAGTGTCCAGAATAATGAGGCGACGTTTTCTGGCCCGCCAGCATTCCAGTAACCATAGATAATTAACCAGTTGCGTAAGTCTTGAACTTTTTGCACTGGAACGTATTTCAGTAGTTTGGGGCCAATCTTTAAGAAGCTGATGTAACCAGCGAGTTTGTCTTCTTCTCGTCCGTTGCTAAATTTGTCGAGGATAAATTTAACTGGTTTGGGCATTCCTTTGGGTTTGTCGCCAATGGCAAAGTCACCCAGCTTGGTTAAACTCATCAATTCCAAGGCTGACTCGAAAACTAGACGGATGGGAATTTGGGAAATGCGATCGCGCAACCACACAACCTGGTCATAATCAAATAGGAGGCTGCCGAAAAACACATCAGCTTCATGAAGGGCTGCTTCTACCTCGGCGCGTTGACTGGTAAGATCGCGATCGCTAAATACCCGAATATCCAACTCAGGACAGCGAGAGTTAGCCAAAAAAGCTGCTTTTCTATACAAGTCAGCATTGAACGATTCAAACCCAGCAACCAAGACGATGCGTTTCATGCCTGTAAGCTACGAAATATTTCTTTACTTAAATTTTAAACGCGCTTTCAGGCTGATTGTTAAATATCTACCCACAGATTCTGGTCAGTAGTTCCTCTTATCTGATTAATCTCCCGCAGATGTCTAGAAGCCATCAGGTATTAGTTAATACTGTAAAGCATTATGTGTTAAGCTGCTCAGGGTTAACAAAAAGCCTAGGGTAGAGTCTGTAAATAGTTTACGACTTTATCAGCCCACATTCACATCAAAGGGTGCGTTCGGTCTAGGGATTTGGGCATCGAACTACTACAGCACAGTGTAAACCTATGCACCATCCCAATTAACAAGACTTGGGACTTAATAAGGGGCTTAAGCCCTAGACAAAGTTCCGCCACAGTTTACTAAGCACATTTGTCATGGCTTTCTACTTTTACAAAGCGTTATTATCTGAATAACGGAGGCAATTACCGCATTTCAATTTTTTGCAAAAGTTAACGGATTATTCACGATTTGATAAATTATAATAGTTGTGTTTTTGGTTATAACCTATTCTTAAATTAGTGGATTTTAGCACATAAAATTTGCTGTTCATATTTGCACAAAAACTTATTTTGCTTACTAGCGTAGTAATGCTTAAAATCATATAGACATTGCTAACAAGTACCTCAATTAATTTATTAACAAAACTTTATCTGGATATGTTAGAAAAGTTTTGAACTAGTGTAAAAACAAGTAACTTGAGGATGAAATCATGAAATTTGGAATTGATAGTGGGCACAATTGTCCACCAGACACAGGAGCTAGAGGAATCAAAGTTGAGGATAATTTAACTCTAGATGTAGGTAATAGAGTTATAGCAAAGTTAAGAGCTTTGGGAAATGAAGTCGTAGTATGTAGACCAAGTAGTGCTCGTACCGTAACTGAATCACTCTCAAAAAGATGTTCTACAGCTAATGCGAGTAGAGTAGATATTTACGTCTCGATTCATTTTAATGCTTTTAACAACCAAGCTAATGGCACAGAAGTATTTGCGACTAGTGAGAATGGCAGAAAAATCGCTAAACCTGTATTAGATGAAATCGTCAAGTTGGGATTTTTTAATCGCGGCGTTAAGAGTGGTTCCCATTTGTATGTTTTGAAAAATACAGATATGCCTGCTATCTTGATAGAATGTTGCTTCATTGATTCGCAAAAAGATATGAATCTTTTTAATCCTGAAGCAATGGCCAATGCAATTGTTAAAGGCTTAACTGGTAAACTGCCAAGTGCTCCTGTTCCCCCTGTACAAGATGAAGAAGATAATGTAGATGAAACTATTCTCAGACTGCAAAAAGCCTTAAATAGATTCAAAATAACTGATAGAAATGGTAAGGCGTTAGTAGAAGATGGCTTCACCGGGGCTAACACCAAATCTGCTGTAGAAAAATTTCAGACTATTATCGGAGTTCAGCCGACTGGAATTGCTGATACAACTACATGGAATGCTATCAATATAATTTTGGCAAAACGAATTATTAGACCAAATCATGCTGGTGGTTCAGTTGTCAGATACTTGCAATACCGTTTAGGTGTTGATAATGATGGCGTCTACGGCCCGCAAACAGAGGTTGCAGTTAAGAACTTTCAAAAGCAAAATGGTTTAGATGCCGATGGTATTATCGGGCCTGCTAGCTGGCAGAAATTAATCGGTTAGACTAAAGCTGTTTGAAGTGTAAAGCGTAAACTACCACCACTGACCTGAGTAGAGGTTCAGTGGTGTGCCTTCATGCTTCAGCTTTTAGTCGGATTAGCCACGGTTTCGTTCTAGCAGTAGCATCATCAGCAAGCTTAACAAAATTTGCTGCTCTTGGCGATCGCTGACTTGATCCACAGGTTTGATGAGAAATTTTCTGGAGAGGAAAGTGGGGATTTTCTCCAAACGCATCACAATCGTGCCATCAGCTCGGCTGACCAAGTAGACTGGATTAAAAACATAACCAGTGAACATACCCAAAATTGGGATTTCTGCAAAGAGAGCGTCAGCAATTTTCACCCACGGATTTTTCTCCTGGATGTTCAAAATAGTCGTGTCGCCATCAAAAATGTCATAACGCGCACGCCAAAGAGATTTTAATCCGCGTCGTTTTACTGAACCAATGTAAGTACCGTTGCTATCGGTAAAGTTATAGCGTGCCGAGAAGTCAATAATGCGATCTGCTTTGATGTAGTATATAGGACGAGTTTGTTCAACATCAGCAAAGATTGTAATTGCTTCCTTGAGCTTGAAGAGTTTCTGTTTGACATAGAAAGCCAAATTACCTTGACCATCAACAACAGATATTTGTGGTGCTAAAGCCCAGAATTTAAAGGTGAGCTCCAGAGGATACTGCATATTTTTGAGTAAAACATGAAAATTATCATCCTATTAATCCCAATTCTAAGGAAAAAGTAACATTAATCCCAATATAGTTTAGATAAGACCAAAACACTTGTAGAGAAGGCGATTTATCGCGTCTCGAAAACCCACAATTTTGTAAAATTAGCCCTTAGCCTAGCCCTTTCAAGGTGACTGGTAAAATCTCTTTTTTTCTCTCTGCGCTCTCTGTGACTCTGCGGTTTAAAAGTAATTTTTTTAACCACAGAGGCGCAGAGAACACAGAGTAAAGAGAAATTATTGTCCAAAAATTTCACCACCTTGAAAGGGCTAGCCCTTAACCCAAGCGTATTGACATTAATCCTAGTGCCTGCTAGCAGCAATTAAAAAATTTTAGTCAAGGGTGCATAAACAAATAAAGGTCAACCTATTAGGTAAGTAAAGGGGTTAAAACCCAAAACACACTAACACTTAAACATTAGGAAACGACAAAGTATTAGAGATAGCATCCTGCAACCTACTCCTAGCGATCGCAATCACGCTGTTATCATTAAAGTAGAGGGAAGTTGTCGCAATTTCATGATTCGCTCTCAAAACGACTCAGATTTTTCTGATGTCCCCGCCTATCATCCCTACTTAGATGACTCTTGGCTAACCCGTAAAGGTTCTGGATGGTATTGGCTATTACGTTAGTTCCCTTGACCTAAAATAATTAAAAGAGATAACCAGGGCGTAGGAAGTCACCTATGCTGCTGACAGGAATATGTTCAACTTAACCAGATTAACGTTTGATAAGTATCAATCGCATTTGGTCACAGGTAATTTCCTATCGCTCTGGTGCTTTTTTGGCGGTGAAGTTTCGCCAAAAGTATAAAAGTAAAGGGCTTTTCAAGCCTATAACAATCATTACTGTTTTGTTGTATAAATGGACACATTTTTTGCTTGACTTATTCAACGAAAATTTATATTCTTCTCAATCGCAACCAATCCCCTTCATTGATTGACATTATCTTTGAGCGCCCGCCGGGCTAACTTTACATAAGTTTTCACAGTAGCATAGGGCATCTCTAAATCTTGGGATATAACCTGCAATGATTCTCCCATCTCTCTGCGTGCTAGGATAGTTGCCCAGGTAGAAGCAATTTTATCAGTGCGATCGCCCCCTGTGCGCTTTCGTTGTGCAGTGAATAGCGCTGTCAATTCATCAATGCGTTCTCCCAGCAGATTTGTTAGCACCTGGGTAGGTAAGTTTATCTCTGGTTGCACCCAATCTAAGCGAGTTTGTCCCAGTCCAAAAGTAGTTTTGTGTCCCGTACCGCAGTAGGGAGCAAGTTGTGCCAAAGCATAAAACAACCCAGTAAACTCAGAGTTCGCTAAAGCCGCCTTACTCAAACCACAGGACATTACCCCTGTGAACCCAGTTACCGAACCTCGTTTGCCAGCCGCTACCTTCACTGACTCCAAGCGATGCTGATGGATAATTACCCCTTCATCTATCCAATCGAGAAAAGCTTCTGGTGCGATTGGGATTCCTGAAAAGTCATTCCAGCGACGCAGATAGCTGTGAAAGAGATTTACTGGCACCGGCAGGGGGAAATGATGACCTTTGCGGCGAAAGCTGGTAGGCGAGACAAAGCTGAAGTTGACGTTAGAGGGTTTCTCTGGCTGTGACTGCAATAATTGCGCGTAGGTAGTGGGTGGATGGGCGATACTCACCTGTTTTATTTGCAGGGGAGCACCTCTTAAGTCCAGAATTTGGGGCAGTTGGGTTAACCATTGTTTGAGAAACTGCACCACTCTTGGAGACAAAGCATTAACGTGCCAGCAGTAAATTTGCTTGGCTTCCAATTGCAGTTGTCTTCCACTGGCGAGGAGTTGACCTTCCAGTGCCGAAATATTGAAGGGCTTTTCTGACTCTCCATCATGGAGATATGCAGAAAGTTCTGGGTTGAATTGCCGTACTTGGTCAAGAAACCAGGCATGGAGTCCAATGGTGTATTGAGAGTAGAGGGAAGTGGAAGTGGTTGGCTCAAGTTCAAACACCAATCCCACCAGTTCAGTGTCATCTGCCCATGTGGGAAGGGATGAAGGGGATTCTGTCTGTGGCTTGGTTTTGCTCCTAGTGGATATAGCTGCTTTTGGCATCGCTGATTGCTATGCAAATGATGTCAAATATTGTATCAACTTCCATCCCCTTGAGGGGAATAAGGTTGTCTCTTTTTGCCCTCTTCCGAGGATTAGTTAAGCAGTGACCAGATTATTTAGCTGCAATTCACACTGTTGAAATACGTAATTGACAGCATAAAATAATTTATCTAGCTCTTGAATAGAGTAAAATGTAATATTTCTAGTAAATAATTCATCATTTAGCTTGCCAAATTGCCAGCGATCGCCATTAGAAACAATACCAAAGATCGTGATTCTCAATTCATCATTTAATCTCTGTGCAGCAATCATTTCTGCCAGACATTGTGCCCACCCAGCTTCAAAATTATCTTGCTTCGCTTCTACTAAAATGAAGTACGGCTTGTCAAATACAACTTTGCCTAAAGGAGAACGTTTAGCCAAAATATATTCAGGAAATCCTGATAATTTTTCGTCATAATTTAATGACTCATGACTCCATAAAGTAAACTTGGTACTGTATTTCTTCCAAATTTCCTTCAAAACTGGGTAAATCAAGTTTTCACAAATGGCAAACTCTGAGTTATCCACTACTCCTTCCCGCATTACCGTTTTTAAGTCTTCCCGGAAGTAATCAGGAATATTGAACTCAGCTTCACCGATGAAATTTGATTCAGTATAAGTAGTTTGAAATGCTTTGAGAACTTCACCGATAGTTTTGTAACTACTGAAAGTCATATTGCCATCCTGAAGAAAATTTATACAGTTGCTCAATTTCCAGTTTAGCGATATTTAAACTGTGCGATCGCTCACCTCGGAAAGGAACTTGTTTTGTTTAAAAGTGTTTAGAGTTTAAGGAGACTTTTGGGGTTTTGAGGATTGGGAGGTATAAGATTAGTTAACTTACACTTTGGAGAATGAATTTCATACAGTTTCATCCTGTAAATCCCATACTTCAGCAACAGATTGGAGTTCTTTAATGATTGCTTCAGTCTGCTGCAAAATATCTCCTGCATTTTTAGAATTTTTACGAAAGCCTGCGTGTAGCACATCGTTACGCAGATTAGCTAGATTTAATTCACCACCCCAAAGTCTATTCACTTGCTTTTTCTTTTTCTTTGGAATACCAGACCCTTGTTCTAAATATATCGACTCCTTAATTGTTTTACCCTCTTTATCCTTGATTTTGCCTCCATTTAATAGCGATCGCAATGTTTAAGTAAATGATATGCTATGGCAGTTCTAATTGCTCCTTTAATCGAAGAGCCAGGGATAAATAATTGCCCCATACCATTGCGAATCATGGGACGCAAATCTGTAATGTTCTCCCCTGTCAACTTTTGGCTGTAATGATGAATTATTCAGTCAGCATCCTCACAATCCATCTGCACCACACAATTTCTTCCTTGTGCTTTTGCCTGGTAGAGTCCCTGGTCAGCAGCAGCAATTAAGGTTGCAGGAGATAATTGGCTATGAGGAGTTATAGTTGCCACACCAAGACTTAGGGTAATGAATTTACTAACCTGAGAATGGGAATGAGGCATTTGTAATGCACTAACATTAGTCTGAATATCTCTTGCAACTGCAATAGCCCTTTCGATACCTGTATTTGGCAAAATGACTGCAAACTCTTCTCCACCATAACGAGCAACTAAATCTGCGGGGTGTTTAACTGTTTGAGAGATTGCCTTAGCAACCTGTCTGAGTGCATCATCTCCTGCTAGATGTCCATGCGTATCGTTGTAAAGCTTAAAGTAATCGACATCACACAAAATCAAAGATAGCCAGCCTTGCTCTCGTGCCAATCGTTGCCACTCGGCGTTTAACGTGTCATCAAAGCAGCGTCGATTTCCCACTTGGGTTAGACCATCTGAACAGGCAAGGCGCTGTAATTCCTGGTTTGCTTGTTGTAATTGGTGGTAAAGTTCTGATTGCTGAATAGCGATCGCAGCTTGACCTGCTAACTGGTTAAATAAGTTAATCTCCGATTGCTGCCATTGTCTGCTAATGCGACATTGGTGAGCAATTAATAGTCCCCACAAACGCTCTTGCTGCAAAATGGGCACGACAAGGTTAGCCCGGATTTGCAGACTTCGGAGAAGGTCAACATGACACGGTGATAGTCCCGCAGTTTCAATATCTTCGATCGCTCTGGTGTTACCTTGTTGATAGTAAGTTGCACGGGTAGATTGAAAGCACGTGTCCATGACGTGAAATCCTAGAATGGACATACACCCTTCTGCTAAGGATTCTACAGCGACTAAACCACTCCAGTCTTCCTGAAACTGATAGATCAATACTCTATCTACCTCAAACAGTTGTCGCACTTCGGCTGCTGTGGTTTGCAAAATCTCGTCTAACTCCAACGATTGTCGAATGCGCTGCGTCACAGCCGCGACAATTCGCTCGGATTCGCTTTGGTGTTGGACACGCTGCTCAACTTGCGGAGAATGTGCGGATGCTATAGTTAAGGCAATCGGATCAAAGCGAGGGGTTGTAGTGACAGGCACTGCACTGGGTTGAGCAATCAAATAGCCTTGAGCAAGAGTTGCACCTCGTTCTCGCAGCCAGTTCAGTTCCTCAATGCATTCAATTCCTTCAGCAACAGTTTGGATATTTAACTTTTGAGTAATCTCTAGAAGCTTCTCAGTAATCGAGGCTTTATAAAGGTCTTGATGCACATCTCGAATTAACTCCATATCCAGCTTGATAAAGTCTGGACGTAACTGATGCAGCAAGTTTAGGCTGGAATAGCCAGAACCGAGGTCATCAAGGGCGACTAAAAACCCAGCATCTCGGTAGTATTGGAGCAGTGCCTTGAGATGGTCTAAATCTTGAGAATTGTCTGACTCCACGACTTCAAAAACAACCCGCTCGTGGGAAATGCCAGCAGTATCAATTGCCTCTACCGTACTACGTAGGCAGAAAACTGGGTCATAAAGTGACGTTGGTGCAAAATTGATGAAAATGTGCCCACTCACTTGATAGCGGCTGAATTGAGTGATTGTGCTCAGACGAGCAACTTGGTCGAGTTGTGGTAAAAGTCCGGCTTCGGTGGCTAACTCCAGAATCGGTGCCGGTAGGACTAAATTGCCTTCTTCATCCAGTCCCCGCAAGAGCGATTCATATCCAAAAATCTGCGATGTATCGTTAATTGAAACAATTGGTTGAAAGTAACTGGTGAATCGTTCCGTTGCTAGCATTTCAACCAGCCAGTCGGATTGGTTGAACTTAATGAAGCGTTGTAATGAGGCTATATCACTAAAATCGTGGAGTTGAGGTTGAATAGTGCCTTGAATAAAAAGGACTTGCGTCTCTTTTAATTCTCTCGGTGCAAGTAGTTTGGCCAGGTTACGGGCAATTTCTAGAGACTGTCCGGGTCTACAGTTCAAACTCAAACCTGGTCGCTCGTGCATCAGTTCATACTCAAGGGCAAACTGTTGTAAATAGGAGGTGACTTTGTTCAGGGTATGTGGAACGGGAAACCAGAGAAAGAGCCTACCTGCCTCCTTAGTCCGGCAGCGTGCAACATTACGACAAGCACAGGTTTTGGAGATAGGACATATTTGGCTCATATAACTAATTTACTTAATCCGATTTATTCTATTATTCCCACTATTTTTACTGTAAAAGATAAATTTCACTTCAAATACATGAAGATTTGATGATTTAATTAAACTGAATAATTTAGCTGAGTAGGTGACTCACTAATACCTTTCCAAATCTATACTAAATATTCAAGCAATTGCTGATATATTTTGTGTGATGAAGCAAACTAATAAAGAGTTAAATGAACAATTTAAATTAAAAAAATAAATGCATAAATCAGTCAGAGTAGCAAGAAGTTTTAGTTGAATTTCTTCAGAGTAAATATATATTTCTGAAGAAGGAATCCATCTCAATCCGGTTCGGTTAAGGTTTTTTGATAAAAATTTTAGATCACAAAGATACGATAAATCGCCAGACTGATTATTGTAGAGACGGCGATTCATCGCATCTCTTGCCTTAACCGAACAGTATTGAAATCTAGCTCACAGTTTTTAAATCCCCAATCCCTTCTTCTATCAGGTTCGGTTAAATACTCATAACATCTGTAGGTTGGGTTGAGGAACGAAACCCAACGCTTGATCCTTGTTCACGTTGGGTTTCACTGCCGTACCCCTACGGGGATCTTGCTACAACCCAACCTACATTGATAAATTTTATTATAAGTAATCACCCGAACTTGATATTATACGAACAAAAAGAACGCAATTAAAATGGCGCTAAGAACAATAGCGATCGCAATAGCGAATTCAACTCTACGACTAAAAAATCCCACAGCAGCAATCAGGGCGATCGCGAGCCAGACAATACCAAAATACTGCTCTTTTTGTAAACTGCGGGCAATTAGTGGATCTGTGCTAGGCGAGGGTGTTTCTTAAATGGTTTTTGGGGAAATATCTGATGTTGGTACTTTTTTCACAAATAAATTCATCAATTCCTCCTGTATGGACATTTACGCGGTTTATGCACCGCAACCGAAGACTTAGACATTCCCACTTCTACCAATTAGAGTTGCAATTGCCTTGACTAACTCCTCTGGTTCGACGGGTTTAGATATATGCTTTTGAAACCCTGATTCGAGTGCTTGTTGCTGGTTGATTTCTCCTGCATAAGCAGTTAAAGCGATCGCCGGAATTTTCTTAGCTTGTTTTGCCTGCAATACTTGAATTTGCTGCATCAGCATATAGCCATCTGTCTCTGGCATCCCAATATCACTGAGCAGAATATCTGGTTCTGACTCTGCCAAGACTTGCAGTGCTTCTTTTGCTGATGACACAGCAATTACCCTTGCTCCAGCCTGCTCTAGCACAAATGTGTGGAAGTCACGGGTATCATCGTCGTCATCCACAACTAAGATATGGATGCCTGCAAGGATTTCAGTCGTAGAAGAAGGATTCAATGCAGAAATATTTATCTGTTGTTTTGGGTTTAAATCTTTTTTAATTAGCGGTATCCTAACCCGAAAAATAGCTCCTTGCCCTTCACCTAAACTTTCTGCCCAAATCGTACCACCATGTAATTCGACCAAATGACGGACAATTGCTAACCCTAACCCCAAGCCACCAAATTTTCGGGTTGTTGTGCCATCAGCTTGACGAAAATATTCAAACACATAAGGGAGAAAATCAGGGCTGATTCCCTTACCTGTATCACTGACAGTAATCTGAGCTTGAGCGTCAACACGCTCTAGTTGAATATCAATTTTTCCTCCTTGAGGAGTGAATTTAACGGCATTCGATAAGAGATTCCAGACAACTTGTTGTAAACGCCCGGAATCACCCAAAACTTTCCCTAAAGAAGCATCCAGCATCGTCTGAATTTGAATATTTTTAGCTTCTGCTGCCAAACGCACTGTTTCCAATCCCCCCTCAATTACAAACACTAGGTTGACAGGAAACATCTTCAGGTTGAGTTTGCCTTGCAAAATCCGAGAGACATCGAGCAAATCTTCAATTAATTGAGCTTGTAATTTAGCATTTCGTTCGATAGTTGCGATCGCTTTCTTCAACCCGGCGGTGTCAAACTCACGAGTCTGCAAAAGTCTCGCCCAACCAAGAATAGGATTGAGAGGCGATCGCAATTCATGGGAAAGTACCGCCAGAAACTCATCTTTAACGCGGTTGGCTCTTTCGGCTTCAGTTCTAGCAGCCTGCTCAAGTTCGAGGAGGCGATCGCGTTCGGCTTCTGCTGTCTTGCGTTCGGTAATGTCAATTACTGAGCCAATGTAACCTTTAAATTCACCGTCCACCCCAAACCAAGGATTAGCGGCATCAATACAAGAGCGATACTTGCCGTCTTTGCGCCGTAAGCGGTACTCCATACGGAAAGCCGAATAACTGCTACTAGCTTCCAGAAAAATATTCCTAACATCATTGCTATCCTCTGGATGTACAACATTTAACCAGCCAAATCTCAGGCCTGTTTCCTCGTTTTGACCTGTAAAGTCGTACCAACTTTGACTGAGATAGGTACAGTAGCTATTGGTATCTGTCACCCAAACCATGAAGGGGGCATTGTCAGCCATGTTGCGGAACTTTTCTTCGCTTTCCCGAAGGGCTTTTTCTGCCTGTTTGCGATCGCTAATATCTGTAGTAAAAATGCTTACTCCTTCTGCAAAGGGGTAGACGCGATTCTCAAACCAGCGTTGCCAAGTAGGATAAAAGTATTCAAACTGAACAACGGTTTGTTGGGCGTTCGCCCGATGAACCTGAGTATAAAACTCGGTTTTGGCCATATCGGGAAACACTTCCCAAATAATTTTACCTAGCAACTCTTCCTTTTGGATACCAACAACTTCTGCTACCCGCTCATTGACAAAGGTATAACGCCACTCTCGATCCAATACAAAAAACTGGTCTTGGATGCCAGCTAGGACAGTTTCTAGGTGTGCTTTTGCTACCTCGGCTTCAATTCGCAACTCTTGCTCACGTTGCATTGCCTCCTGGCGGAGACGAGCCATTTTTATAGCTGCCTCTACCCGCGCCAACAATTCACGAGCCGAGAACGGTTTAATCAGATAATCATCGGCTCCCGCTTCTAACCCTTCTACCCGTGCCTCTTCCCCTGCCCGTGCCGACAACAGAATGATTGGAACTTTTTGCGTCTGCGGATCAGCTCGTAATTCTTGCAGCAATCCAAAGCCATCTAATCCGGGCATCATCACATCTGTCAGTACCAAATCTGGGACACGCCCACGAGCAGAATTCAAAGCAGCTAAACCGTCGGCGACTGATTCCACCTCATACTCTTGACTTAACAGCCGCTTGACATAATCGCGCATATCTGCATTGTCGTCAGCCAGAAGAATCCGGGCAGGAGAAGGTGACAGGTGATAGGTGATAGGTGATAGGTAAGATTCTTGCCTATCCCCTGTTTCCTGTTCCCTGTTCCCTTCCTCAGGTAGCCAACGCAGGGCTTCTTCTAGATAGGGTGCTGCACCTAATGCGGTTGAAGCTAAGGTTCGAGGGGCACTAATCCGGTCTGGAGGTAAATGAGCATATCCCGTTGGAATTGATACCCTAAAGCAACTGCCTGCTCCTAAAACACTGGTAACATGAACTGTTCCACCATGCATTTGCACCAATTCTTGCACCAGTGACAATCCAATTCCTGACCCTTCAAAAGTGCGTCCTTGGGCCCCTTTGACGCGGTGGAATCGTTCAAAAAGGTGGGGGATTTCCTCGGCTGGGATACCGATTCCTGTGTCTCGGACTGTGAACTCGATATAGTCATTTGACCACTGTAAGCTAACCGCAATTTCTCCAGCCATAGTGAACTTGAATGCATTTGAGAGCAGGTTAAGAACAATCTTTTCCCACATCTCTCGATCGACATACACTGGTGCTGGCAGGGAAGGACAATTGACTGATAACTGCATCCCTGCCCGTTCTACTGCTGAACGAAATACACTAGCTAGTTCTGCGGTGAAGGTGGCAAGGTTAGTGGGTTCATAAGAGGCTTGAACCCGTCCGGCTTCAATGCGCGAGAAGTCTAGCAGGCTGTTGACCAGTTTCAGTAGGCGGAGTCCATTACGTTGCACCATTTCTAGCTGCTCTCGTTCTTTGGCTGGCAGCAGAGTGGCACAATTGATTAAGGTTTCCTCCAATGGCCCCAACATTAGGGTAAGTGGGGTGCGAAACTCGTGGCTAACGTTGCTGAAAAAAACGGTTTTAGCGCGATCTATTTCTGCCAATGCTTCAGCGCGTTTGCGTTCTTCCTCATAAGCTTGGGCGTTAGCAATGCTGGCTGCAATTTGAGCCGCAACTAAATCGATGAATCCTTGATAATTGTCGTCGAATAGCCTGAAAGGGTTCAAACCAGCAATTAATATACCAGCTTTTCCCTTTTGACCGGATGGAGAAATTGGTACTGCGATCGCTTGATGGGGCGATCGCTGCCAAACACCACAAGGTAAACTACTAAAAGACACTTCCAAATCAGAAATCAGTTTTGCCTGATGCGTTTTGATGACTTCTGCAAAAGGCCAAACGCAATCAGAATCGAGAGCAACTCTTTCTGGAACTGCTACGTGGTTTTTATCAATGCCGCACGTTCCAGCCAGAAAAACTTGCTGCTGATCTGGATCAACCAGATAAATCATTGCAAAAGGCAGATCGTAAGGGTTGCTCTCCAGACAACTCGCACTCAGCGTACAAGCTTCATCGAATGTCCGGGCATCTGCCGTCCTCGCCGCTAGTTCGCGCAAAAGTGCCAACTGACGCTCACCGATAATGCGCTGCGTGTCGTCTGTATTAGCACAAATAATCCCACCTGTATCACCCTGGTCATTAGGAACTGGGCTATATGAAAAAGTATAATAGGTTTCCTCCGGGTAGCCGTTGCGCTCCATAATTAGCAGCAGCGCTTCGTCGTAAGTGCCCTCGTTCTTCAGCATCGCTGATTCGGCGCGAGGCCCAACCTGATCCCATATTTCCCGCCACACGTAAGAAGCTGGCTGCCCAAGCGCTTCTGGATGTTTGCCGCCAATAATAGCCTTGTAAGCGTCATTATAAAGGTTGATCAGTTCCTTGCCCCACCAGACAAACATAGCTTGACGGCAAGTCAGCATAATTCGCACAGCAGTCTTCAAACTCTGTGGCCACTGCTGTGTTGGGCCAAGAGAAGTTTTTGACCAGTCCTGTTCTCGCATCCGCGCACCCATTTCACCCCCACCGAGAAGTAAATTTACGTCGGCGTTGCTTGCTGACGTTGACTCGTTCTTCATTAATTCCTCTCGATTGGTCATGCGTCGGTTACAGGCTACATCTGTGGTCGTTTTTTGGTCAAATCCTCTCTAAACAGTCTTTTGGAGGATATTCAAGAGCATATACAGCATAAAATAACAGCTGTGCCGTGACTTTGTTAAAGCATTGAGATTGTCTTTTCGCGGCAAATTGTCACCTTTATATCATCAATATTCCCAGCTACCAAGGCCGATTCTCATTTAGAACTCAGAAAGCCTACTTCTCTTCTCGGAAGCATATTTTCTTAAGAATTTGACCACGTTCACCTAATTCATTGAGTAAACTACTAATTCGCTGTATTGCTAAAGGAGAAGGTGTTGCACGTCCATTTTCCCAACGGTTAATTGTTGGGAAACTCACACCAAACTCGGCAGCAAATTTTTCTTGGGACAGATTTAACTCTTGTCGCAGAGCACGAACTAGTTTGCCAATATTAGGTTGCTTTGCTGCAAGTACGCTTCCACTCTGAGGCATATAGATCAAAGTTCATAAAGCACTATATATTACCAATTTTTACAACAGAGTGTTCTTTTGCGTCTATTACTCCTGAGATAGAAATTACAATTTCAAGTCAGAGCATCACAATTTATCATAAATTTAATTTATCGATTTAACAAAAAAGACTATTTGATTTTATTCTATAAGTCGCTTTATCCTGAAATCAGTAAAGGTTTGAACTTTGAACAAATACAAACTTGGCTTGCGATTAATACAAGTTTTTAGCCGAGTAATTTACCCTCCAAATCTTTAGTGCGATCAAATTTCGGTAAAAAAGGTGCAACATGAATCCTGTCAAATTATCAACCAGCAACGTCAACACTCAAAAAGAATTGTTAGAAAAAGCTGAAGCCAACAAATCAACACTTGGTCAGCGAGTAGCTGATGCGATGGCAGCGAGAGTGGGGTCTTGGTCATTTTTAATTGGGCAGAGTACTGTGTTAGCAGCATGGGTAGGATTGAACCTCACTCCTGGAGTACCTCACTGGGATCAATCACCCTTTATTTTACTCAACTTGGTGTTTTCCTTCGCCTCTGCTTACACTGCACCCATTGTTTTGATGAGTCAAAATCGTCAGTCTGATCTAGAGCGAGAAAAGAATGACTATGACCGCCTAGTAAATTGTCAAGCTGCACAAAATATTGAATTGCTGCATGAAAAACTTGACACATTACAAGCTCAACAAATACAAGAACTGACTCAAGTTGTCAAACAGCAGCAGCAAGTGCTCGATGAAATTAAAGCAAGTGTTTTGCCAAAAAGGAAAGAGCAACAGCAATTTATTAGTGAGATAAAAGTAGGTGTCTTACCAGGAATTAAAAAGCAAACTAATACTAAATTTCCCAAAGAAGTCTTAGTGTATCTACCTTTCAACTTTGAGAAATCAAAAGAGGACAATAGCTAAATGCTAGACCAGCAGATTGATTGCCCCACCAAGCCCAAGACAAGTGCAATGATCATGAAACTTTTCCAAATCACTCTAGTGGTTTTAGTACTTTTGATCAACTTAGCAGTTGCTTTCCCCTCTTGGGCAGAAAGTACACCTTCTTTAACTCCTAATCCTGACTACTTTCAAGTAGGGCAAAAAGTCATTTGGCTTTACAAGCCTCGCGCGGATTCTAGCGATATCCAAAGAATTCCCGCCGAAGTAGTCAAGTTAAGTTCCAAGCAAGTGCAAATCAAGGTGTACAAACATAATCACGAATTTGTCAATCGTTGGGTGAATCCAAACAAGCTTGAGAATTCGCAAAAAGTTAAAGATTCAGTCCGATAAAATTGAGTTATGTGGAAGTAAATCTAGTACAGCACGTCGTAAATCCAGCTACCATGTCAATTAAGCAGACAAGTAGGGGAAATTCATGAATTGCCCCTACTTCTTAAAGATAGGCAAACTTCCGCCACCCTGTACTACTAGTCCTCAACTATTTTATTTTTTGTAAATCAAAAAAACTGAACCTATCGGCCCAAGGTTTTCTACATAAGTTTTCTGGTTATAATACAATCCTGGAGACATACCTCCATCAAATAAAATTCCTTCTTGAATCTTACCTAAACAGTTATTGCTAGCAATACCTTCTAGTACATCATCAAACATATCTGGCAGTAACTCTTGATTAATTTGAGATAATTCAATATCTGAATTAGCTTTCAAATCATTAACTAATAGAATTACATAGCCTTGATTAGTGATAGCTGCCAAAGAGCGATTAGTCGCATTTTTACAGGCAAATTCTCCCAAATCTTGACAAATATCTTTAAACTTACCCTGACGATAGAATCTGCCATTACCACCAACTAAATTGTAATTAAGAATATTGCCTTTTCTTCTACCTGCTTGGATAGTAGCTTGTCGTTGCTGGGGTGTACCTCCTGAGATTCCAAAGGAAGAACGCTTATTTTTAAATATTCCTGAATACTCTACGCCACGAGAAACATTTAAGCCTTGTGGTTTATCATCAGTACCTATATAGTCAGCATTAATTGCGGCAATGGGTAACTGTCCGTTTAATTTGGCATTCTCATCGGCGATGAGTTCACGAAACTGTTTTGGTACATATTCTTTACGCAGTTTTCCTCTGGCATCTTTGGCGTAGAGTTTATGAGACAGACCAACATTAACTTTGAAATCTAGTTCTGCTGATTTGGGATTAAATATAATTACATTGTTAATACCTCTTTGATTTTTTTTACCTTGATTATTGGTTTTAAAAAAATCAATACTGAACTTAGCATCTTTGCCAGGGCAAGTTTTAGATACTTTGGGGACTGAATTTGCTTCAATCTCTTGACAACCTGATAGTAAGCTCGCTGCAATGATCAAGCTAAATACCAAAAATATTTTTTTTGTATACATAATAATGCAAAAAACCGCTACAGAATTACTATAGCGGGGAATAATTTAAAATTTCAGTCTGGAGTTAATCTAACAACCAAAACTTAAGGGAACCATTCTAAAACAGCTTCTTCTTTGGTGTTAGTATTCCGAGATGGTGTCTCACGATTAAATTTCATCTGAATTGACCGGGTTTGCTCACCATCCGCAGCTACAGCCAAAATTGGATAGTCAATTAACCCATCCTGGAAGGACATCTGGAAGCGGAATGTCCCATCTGGATTTAGCTTAATTGGACGGCCACCAATGGTTACGGTAGCATCGGGTTCGGTTGCACCGTAGACTATCAACTCAGCATCGGCAATTAACCAGAACTGGCGCGGACGCATTGGTGCGGCGGAAGCCGAGAAGCCAACACCTGACATTCCTGCACCGGAAGCGGTTAAACCAGACACGGTGGGAGCTGCCCAAAGACCTACACCAGATGGGAAAACGTAAGAGCTAAGGGATTGCACTCCACCTGATACTTGGTGCTGGGAGCCGAAGATAGAACCAGCCACCCGTAGCACTTCGGCAGATTCGGCTAAACCAAATATTTGGTCGTAGATGGGGTTGCCGTTGGCATTCACAACAGCATTACCATTGGCGGTAGCTGCAACCTTCTTGGCAGGAGGAACGAGTTCGTACTGAGTCTTGCCACGCAAATCTTCTTCAAAGTTGACGGTGATGAAGACATCCTCTATCCAGTCAGAAGGATAGACGGGAGGAATGTGTACTCTAGTAGAACGAGCTAGTACTAACCAACGACCATCAGCAGCACGATAGCCAATATCGATCACATAATCGCGATCGCTAACTGGAACTGGTATATACCATTCTCTAGCTAGTTCATCAGCAGGATATTCTTGAATGCTGTGGGGGCTTTGGTATTCAATATCAATGTCGGTGACATCATAAATCCGTAGTGCGAGTTGTTGTCCCCCTTGCCTACGCAGTTCCTGTTTGTGTTCATTAGGAACATCCCAGTAAGTGTAAGCCCACTGAGGATCGCGTGGTAAGAGTACAATCCGGCTGTCACCATAGCCAGATGGCAAATCTGCGAGTCCTTCATCAACATCAGCTAGAGATCCACCAGTACGATCTTCCTGACCTAATTCAAACTTTGCAGCTTCCACGGTTTCCTGTGCCTCCAATGAACGAGATGGACTGAGTAAAGTTTTACTGCGCTGAACTTCTTGAATTGATGCCAGCAGTTGTGATTTACGCATTCGGCTATACCGAGAGATGCTATATTCGCTAGCAACTTTGCGTAGTTGGCGTAAGGTCATCTCTTCTAGTGGCGGGCGTTCTTTTGCCATTTATTTGGCCTCCAGTAGTTTAAGCGGTAAATGATTTCCCCTGGTTAAAGAATGCTATTTAAAATGTCATCCACTCCAGATGAATTTCTTATTCCTGACTCCTGGTTTTGCCCAGTTTTTAAGTTTTTTAATCTGTTTTTAAATTGAGGTAACATCCTTTCAATCTCTTGTTATGCCAAAATTAGCATTTCTTTGGGATCGAAGGAGTTCTATTTGTTAAGTCAATATTAACCACTAAGCATATCTAGGGATCAAGGGGTAAGACCTAGGTTTTTTACCAGTTTCACGAATTTATAAGCCCTTCTGGGATCGAATTGTTATGCTTTCATAACATGGCTAGCTAGCTTGATGTTGAGCAATGTCCACTTTGTCACAAAAACATGACATTAAGTTGTGTGTTGGAGATTTCCAACAAATAAATTATTCAATCGAAAAATTTGAGTATTGTTTTATACGTATTTTTATCTGTTCTACTCAATTCTTGCTAATTGTCATTGTTAATATCTCCAGAATATTTTATTGTCCAAACTCAAGCCTAGCCTGTTCTACCAAATCAGCTGTCACAACCTCCAGCCCTGCCTCACGAGCCAGCTGTTCAATTCTGGCTTTAGCTTGAGTACGGACAAAAAAGGGAATATTTTGTAACTTTTCCTTGGCTTCATTTGTCCATTGCAAAGCATCAATAAAATTGGAATCGCTCATAGTACTAATTTCCTTGGTAAGTGCCTCAGTTTAAGTAATATAGCCGTTCTCGCTTGCGTTAAATACAAGCATTCGTAGGGGCACAGCATGCTGTGCCCCTAACGCGTATCGTGGTGTACTGCATTCAAACAATAAGTGCTGTAGATTACTAATTTTCCTGTCAACTGCCCCATTTACTCTTGAGATGGGGTTTTAGGCGCGATCTATAAAAAAAGCCCTTGCTTTTACGCAAGAGCCTCTAAATTATTTAGCTATTCAGTGAATGAAATAAACCTTAGAACCTAGTCTAGGTCGTCCATAAACATCACTGGTTCAGTATCACGGTTAATTCCTTTCTCAAAACCACCAGCAGCAGCCCGTGCGCGACCAGCGTGCCACAAGTGACCAACTAGGAAGAAGAATCCTAGTACGAAGTGAGAAGTTGCCAACCAAGCGCGAGGAGACACGTAGTTGAAAGAGTTAATCTCGGTAGCCACACCACCAACGGAGTTCAGAGAACCCAGAGGAGCGTGGGTCATGTATTCAGCAGCGCGACGAGCTTGCCAAGGCTGAATATCGTTCTTGATTTTTTCCAGGTCAAGACCATTGGGGCCACGTAGAGGCTCCAACCAAGGGCCACGGAAATCCCAGAAACGCATGGTTTCACCACCAAAGATGATTTCACCAGTTGGAGAGCGCATCAAGTATTTACCCAGACCTGTAGGGCCTTGGGCAGAACCGACGTTAGCACCCAAGCGTTGGTCACGAATCAAGAAGGTCAAAGCTTGAGCTTGAGAAGCTTCTGGGCCGGTAGGGCCGTAGAATTCGCTGGGGTAAACGGTGTTGTTAAACCAAACATAGATTGAGGCAATGAAGCCCATCAACGACAGAGCGCCCAAGCTGTAGGAGAGGTAAGCCTCACCAGACCAGATGGATGCACGACGTGACCAAGCAAAAGGCTTGGTAAGAATGTGGAAAATACCGCCAGCAATTAAGATCAAGGCAATCCAGATATGACCACCGACCACATCTTCTAAGTTATCAACGCTGACAATCCAGCCTTCGCCACCAAAGGGAGACTTGATTACATAACCGAAGATAACTGCTGGGTTCAATGTTGGATTAGTAATAATCCGAACATCACCACCGCCTGGTGCCCAGGTGTCATACAAACCACCGAAGAACATTGCCTTCAGCACTAACAACAGCGCACCGACTCCCAAAATAATCAGGTGGAAGCCGATGATGTTGGTCATCTTGTTCTTGTCTTTCCAGTCGTAACCAAAGAAAGAAGAGTATTCTTCTAAGGTTTCTGGGCCACGAACGGCATGATAGATACCGCCAAAGCCAAGGACGGCTGAGGAAATTAGGTGGAGTACACCGACAACAAAGTAGGGGAAGGTGTCGATAACTTCACCACCAGCACCAACACCCCAACCCTGACTGGCGAGGTGAGGTAACAGGATTAAGCCCTGTTCATACATGGGCTTTTCAGGAATGAAGTGAGCGACTTCAAATAAAGTCATCGCTCCAGCCCAGAATACAATCAAACCAGCGTGGGCAACGTGAGCACCCAGTAGTTTGCCAGATAAGTTGATTAAACGGGCGTTACCAGACCACCAGGCAAAGCCAGTGGATTCTTGGTCACGTCCAGCGCCGCCTAAAATAGTTGGTCTATTAGAGAGCGTTACCACGTGGTAATACCTCCTCAGGGAATACAAATTGTTCGTGGGGTTGATCTTGAGGAGCCATCCAAGCGCGGATACCCTCGTTCAGCAAAATGTTTTTGGTATAGAAGGTTTCAAACTCAGGGTCTTCCGCCGCCCGTAATTCTTGGGAGACGAAATCATAAGCCCGCAGGTTGAGCGCTAAACCGACGATGCCGACAGCGCTCATCCATAAACCTGTGACTGGCACGAACAACATAAAGAAGTGCAACCAGCGCTTGTTAGAGAAAGCAATACCGAAAATCTGTGACCAGAAACGGTTTGCCGT
>NNBU01000531.1_pt1 | contig 36536 bp, 41 predicted proteins | sample 1173781 | NCBI WGS metagenome assembly NNBU01 (sample SAMN07173937, study PRJNA388173) | plant metagenome | biome: Plant school; feature: Soil; material: Symbiotic tissue of Blasia pusilla L.; isolation source: symbiotic tissue sample KVJ2 | host: Blasia pusilla | place: Norway: Troms, Kvaloya...
GTATAAGAGACAGGCCGCTGCTACAAGGTCATGACCGATATTCTGTCCCTGGACGAACGTCGCGCGGCGCCTTCGGAAACCTTGAGCGAGCGCGAAATCGCCTGCCTTCAGCTGGCCGGTGACGGGCGCATTAGTGAAGAGATTGCCGAGCGCCTGAACCTCTCGGTTCACACGGTCAATGCGTATCTCGGATCGGCCACGATCAAGCTTGATTCGGTCAACCGCATCCAGGCGATCGCCAAGGCGATCCGCCTTGGCTACATCACCTGATCCATCCTTATCCATAGAGCGGGGACGCCTGTCCCTTGACGAAGCGCGCCTCCTTGAGTCGATCTTCCAGCATGCGCGTATTCGTGTCCGGATCGCCGGACGTATCGTGAAACGCGATATGCTTGATGTCGATGCCGGCATGCTCTTCGGTCAGCGTGAGCTGCGAGTAGATCGTGATGCCACGCGGCTTGATTTCCAGGTCCAGCACCACCTCAGGTGGGCCGCCCCATTCTAGGCGATAGTCACCGCCGGCACCGAAGACGACGGTGCCGGGATGGAAGTACAGCTCGGCTGCTGACGAGACGAGGTCGGAAAGATTTCCGTAAAGTTCAAAACGCAAAAGTGAAATAAGGTCTGCAGCATCGAGAAGGCGCAGCTCGCTCGCGACGGGGCTGATGGCCTCGGCCACGATGCGTTCGCGCTGGTTTGTAAAGGAACATTTCTTCATCGTGGCTAGCGCATCCGTCTCTTGGGGGCCTTGGACGCATAGACTCGGTGAACGAGTTCAGCGACGGCCTTGTAAAATATTGACGGTATGACGCTATCCACCGAGACTTGCGCAAACATGGAGCGCGCGAGAGGCGGGTCCTCAAAAATGGGAATATCGTTTTCGCGTGCAATCTCACGGATCTTCAGCGCCACGATGTCCTGCCCCTTCGCGACCACGATAGGGGCTTCGTTTTCCTCCCGCACATAGCGCAAGGCGACTGCAAAATGCGTCGGATTGGTGATCACCAGGGTCGCGCGCGGCACGTTGGAGATCATGCGCTTGCGCGCCCGATCGCGGGCAATGGAGCGCTGACGTGCCTTGACCACAGGATCGCCCTGGGCCTGCTTGTACTCGTCCTTGATCTCCTGCTTGGTCATGCGCAGCTGTTCGTACCAATGGTGGCGCGTCCAGAAGACGTCGATCGCCGACAGCAGCGCCGTCGCAAGCAGGATCACGGTCATCATCTTCTGTAGGATGGTAGCGAACTTGACGAAGATGACCTGCGGATCGGAAAACATCGTGTCGATGACGCCGAAATATTCGCCCTTGAGCGCGAAGACCATTATGATCGAGACGATGACGATCTTGAACACGGATTTGGCAAACTCAACCATCCCCTGGGAGCTGAACAGTCGATTCCATCCCTTGATGAGGGATATGCGACTGGCCTGCGGGGTGATTCGATCGAGCACGAATTCGGGAAGGTGCTGCGCGACGTTTGAGCCGACGCCGAGCACGATGAGCATGATGAGCATTGGCGCGAGCAGCGCCCCGATTTCCCAGGCAAGGTGCGTGAAGAGCGACACGACATCGACGGCCGTGCCGATCCGCCACTGATCCGGTTGCTCGAAGATGTCCTTGAGCGTCTCGCTCATCCGGATCATGCCGCCCGGGAGAAAGAAGACCGCGTAGAAATAGAAGGCGAGCGTCGTGGCGAAGATCGGCAACTCGCGCGACGAGGGCACATTGCCTTTCTCGCGCGCGTCGCGCATCTTTTTCTCGGTCGGATCTTCGGTTTTGCTGTCTTCGTCTTCATCGGCCATGATCGATGCCATCCTCGGAGGCTTGCGAGGGCGAAAGATAGGCCCTGAAAGATCAAGTCGGCCGCGTTTGCGGCGCGCCGGCCGGCGATCGTGTTGACCGCCTCAGCAAACGTAACCGCCCGCCGATCGGGGTTCAATCGGCGGGCGCATGTTCTTCGGGGTTTTCAACAGAGCCCGGCGCTCAGGCGGCCTGGTTGTCGCCCTCGGTGTCCTTGAGCTGGATCTGGCCGGCATTGGCAAGCCGGATCGCTTCCTGCGCTACGGCGCGGCGGGCAATCGCGATTTCGCGCGGGTTGATGCCCGTAGTTCCCGACTGCAGGTCCGATTCGATCATGCGGCGCGAGCGCGGGCTGATCGAGGCCAGCACACATTCCTTGATCTCGGCGCTGGCACCGCGAAGTGCCATCGTCAGGATATCGCCGGAGATGTCGTTGAGCAGCAGGACGCGGCTGCGTTGCGGCATGGCAAGCAGGTCTTCGAACAGGAAGATCTTCGGGCGAACCTTGTTTACCGAATCCTTGCTGATCGATTCGAGCGACTGCAGCAGCGTATCGACATCGGGCTTGTCCAGCTCGTTCATCAGTTCCGCAACCTTGGCCGAACCCGTCGAATTTTTCTCGGCTTCGATCTCGGCGATCAGGTCGTGCACCCGGTTCTCGATAATCTGGGCAGCCTTGGGGCTGACGTTCTTCAGGTTGACCGTCCGGTTCATGATGTCGGCGCGCCGGCTTTCCGGCAGCTTGAGCAGCACCTTGGCGCCGAAGGAGGAGGGCAGCATGGAGAGGATATAGGCAACCGTCTGCGGATGCTCGCGCATCAGGAACTTTGCGATGAAGTCGGGGTCGGCGTCCTGCAGGCGATCCCAGATGGAGGCTTCATAGGCCTGGAACGCCGTGCGGCGTCCGAGAAGTCCGTCGACTTCCTCGGGCGTCAGGCCTTCTTCAAGAATGCTCTCGATTGCTTTCGCATTGTCCATCAGGCCCGCACCCTCGGTGAACAGGTCCTCGAACTCGTTGACGAGTTCGGTCAGTTCATCCGGTGGGATGGTGCGCAACGTCTGGGCGGATGCGATGATCGTCTGCAGCTCTGCCTGGGTAAAATACTTGAGCAGCTTACCGGCGACACCCTTTCCCATGGCCAGCAGCACGGCGGCTGCCTTATCGGCCTGGGAGAGTGGTTTTCCGGTTAAAGGTCCGCCAAAATCGTCAAAGTCCATCATGGTCTTGTCCTCTCTGGCCCATCATGGGTCAGGATGTCTTGGTCGCCATCACTTCAATCAGCTTGACACCAAATCGCGTATCGTCGTTTTCGAGAACGGTGATCTCGCCACGCGCAATGCGCCGGCCGTTCACCATGATCTCGACGGGCTCGCCGATCTTCTTGTCGAGCGCGATGATGGCGCCCTCTTCGAGATTCATCAGGCCCGAAACCTGCATCCGACTGGAACCCAGAACAATCTGGACCTCGATCGGAATATCCATGATCAGATCGAGATTGGCGGTCAGCCCGCTACCCGGTTCCTGGTGTCCGCCACCGGTGTTAGCGAAACTGTCGCCGCCGAAGCTCGAACCGCCGAGATCGCCGCCACCGAAATCACCACCGCCAAAGTCACCACCGCCAATGTTGCTGCCCAGGTCGCCCATGCCGAAGCCGGCATCGCTCGAGGTCGCTGCACCGCCGAAATCGGATTCGAAGGCCGACAGCGGATCCGATTTGTTATCGCTCAGACCGCCAAAATCGCCGAAGTCCGAGCCGATATCCGGAAGGCCCCCGTCTGCGTCCGCCTTGAGGACTCCGCGCAGGTCATCGACCGCCTGATCGAAGTCGCTGTCACTCGCGCCGGGCATTGCCAGCGGGTCTGCATCCGTCTGTGGAGTCTTTTTCGTTGCCATGGACTCATTATTCCTCTTGAAACTTGCCTCAAGCTGCCGTCAGGCCCGCCTCGGTAAATGTCTAGCTCATCAAATGTCTTAGAATTTCATCTTCACTGCTCACATTGTCCTTCACGCGGACGGTGTAGCGGTCTCCCGCCCGTCCGAATTCGCAACGATAGAGATCTTTGCCGTTGGCGCTGACATCGACCATGACGTCGCCCTTGTCACGAAATGCGATGACGTCGCCGGCGACCAGCCGTGAAACCGTAGCAAGCGTCAGCGACTCGAGGCGCACCCGTGCTTCGAGCGTGACCTGCGATCGTCGAACTTGTTCGGCAATCTGTTCCTGCCATTCCTTGCGTGATCGGCCTGCCTGGTTCTTCGACTTTGGCATGGTGACCAAGGTCTTGAGCAGGGCCTTCTGCGGGATGATCAGGTAGAACTCGGAGGTGACTGAACCGAGCGTGATGCCCATCTTGACGGTTGCGGCATACTCGTCGACGTGGTCATCGTCCGGCTTTGCCCGGTCTTCCGCATTGTGCGCCTTTTCCAGAAGCGGCTCGAAACCGCCTGTGGCGTTGACGCCGGAGCGCAGGACGTTGCCAATCTTGTCGAACACCATGGCAGAGAGATCAAGCTCGATCTGCGACAGCGGCCGCTCGATCGGCTCCTGGATCGTCTCGGGCAGGGCACCCAGCAGGTTTTCCATCAGGGTGATGATGAAACTGTTGCCGCAGGCCAGCACGAAGTTCGGCGACCAGTTGCGCAGCTGACCATCCGAGAACGCAACATTGTCGCCGAGGTCAGCGATCAGGTCGGTCATCAGCCCGCTTTCATGGCCGTTGTAGTGAACCTGCATGGTGAGCCCGGTCTCGCTGTGGAAGACGTCGGGCAGGAATTCCGTATAGAGTTGGCCGAATTCTGCGCACAGCCGCTGCAGCGACTTTGCATCGCCGAGCCCGCCGGTCAGCATGGCGAGGAGGGCTCTGTCCATTGCGGGAGGTGTCTGGGTGGTTGCGTCGCTCATGATCATGCCGCCTTGCTTTCACCGCCGCCGCCGGGGTTCATCATTTCCTGCTCGACCGCATCGATCGACGGACGCTCGTAGGACGAGATGGTCTTGCGGCCATATTCCAGAGCCACCTGCGGAACCGAGCCGTTCATGTAGGCGAGCAGCGTCTGCTTCACGATGATGTAGAGGCGATGCTGCTTGGTGCGGACGGTCTTGATCTGCGCGATCAGCGGGTTGCAGAGACAATAGGACAGGAAGATGCCGAGCATGGTTCCGACGAGAGCGGCACCGATCAGGCCGCCAAGGACTTCCGGCGACTCGTTGATCTTGCTCATGGCCTTGATGACGCCCAGAACCGCCGCGACGATACCGATGGCCGGAAAGCTGTCCCCCATTGCCGTCATTGCGTGATAGGGCTTCATCTTGTCGTAGAGGATCGTGTCGATTTCCTCGTCCATCAGCGCCTCGATCTCGTGGCTGCGGGCATTGCCGATGATGATCAGGCGCACATAGTCGCAGATAAACGACGTCAGTTCCTTGTTCTTCAGGAGGTTCGGTGCAGCGGTGAAGATCGAGGATTCTTCCGGGTTGTCGATATGGGCTTCGATCTCGTTGCGCGACTTGGTGCGCAGGTCGCGCATCAGCGAATAAAGCACGCCGAGAACGTCCAGATAGGCGCGTTCGGTCGGGACCGAGTGCTTGAAGGCTTCACCGACGGCCTTGCCGGTGTCCTTGATGACCTTCATCGGGTTGGCCATGATAAAGCCGCCGACGCCGGCGCCGCCGATGATCATGAGTTCGAACGGCTGGATCAGCACGTTGAGGTGGCCGCCCATCGCCATGAAGCCGCCGAGGACGCAGCCTACCGTAATTACAAATCCGATGATGAGATTCATTGTGCCCGCACCTGAACGTTACATTTCATCGTAAGCGATACGTCTCGTGCCTTGCGTGAGGCTGAATCCCGGCCTCATTTTTGGGCCGTGCAACCAACGGACCACGGCACATTCCACCCAACAGTTTCGCACAAGGCTTTTGGCTCAGAAGAGCGTGAGCTAGCGTAGGCAGTCTGCGTTAAATAATGATTTACTGATATTCATCGCGAGCGGAGGCAATGAAGTGCAATCCGGAATCTATGTGTCCCTGTCGTCGCAGATGGCGCTCGAGCGTCGCCTGACGACCATCGCCGACAACATGGCCAACGTGAACACCGTTGGCTTCCGCGCCACCGAGGTGAAGTTCGACGAGATGCTCAGCAAGACGGGCAATGATCAGAATGCCCAGGTTGCCTTTGTCAGCCAGGGCAACGACTATCTCTCCACCAAGAATGGTGAACTCGCGCAGACCAACAATTCGCTCGACTTTGCCATCAAGGGTGACGCCTGGTTCGCGATCAACACGCCGATCGGTCAGGTTTTGACGCGGGACGGCCGCTTCACCATGACTGACACCGGTGAGCTGGTGTCGGTTAGGGGGTTCCAGGTTCTTGATGCAGGCGGCGCGCCGATCCAGCTCAACCGTGCAGGCGGCCCGCCGGAAGTCGGTGCCGACGGCAAGATCATGCAGGACGGCCGTCAGGTTGCTACCCTCGGCCTGTTCACCGCTGACGTTCGAAACGGCTTTCTGCGCTACGAAAACAGTGGCGTAACCACCGTCGACAATCCCCAGCCGGTCGTCGATGACCCCGAGATCTCGGTGATGCAGGGCTATGTCGAGAACTCAAACGTCAACGGTATCAGCCAGATGACCCAGCTCATCCAGGTGAACCGCGCGTTTGAAAGCGTCAGCGCTCTGATCCGAGACAGCGAGAGTTCCATGGGTGACGCAATCAAGATTCTCGGCGGAAGCTCCTGATCCTGAAACGGGACGATGATGGTATTGCAGGCAACAGACGATCTCCCCCTTTCCCCCAAGCTCGGTCAGCTGGCCTCGCTTGCGGAACGGTATGCCAAGCCGGAATATGCCGTCACGCAAGGTGGCCATGTCCGCACGATCGCGGCCGGCCACTACACCGTCACCGGTTTGTCGCGCCACGTCCGACTTGGGGAGTTTGTCGCCCATCGCTCTCCCACCGGCGTCCATCTCGGTGAAGTCATCCGTGTCGAGCCCGATGTCTGTTACGTCTGCCCCATCGAGCCGGGTGAGCCGATCGGCATCCATGACGTGGTGATTCGCAAGGGTGCCTTTCGCATCGCGCCGGATGACAGCTGGTGCGGTCGCACCATCAACGCGCTCGGTGATCCGATTGACAACGGCCTGCCGCTGGCGCCGGGCACGGAGCGTCGCCCGATTTCCACCACGGCCCCACCATCGATGACCCGCCGTCGCGTCGAGACCGGTTTCAAGACCGGTGTCCGCGCCATCGACATCTTTTCTCCGCTCTGCCTTGGCCAGCGTCTCGGCATCTTCGCCGGCTCGGGCGTCGGCAAGTCGACATTGCTGTCAATGCTGGCGCGGGCCGATGCCTTCGACAAGGTCGTCATCGCTCTGGTCGGGGAACGCGGTCGTGAAGTTCGTGAATTCATTGAAGATACGCTGGGCGAGAACATGGCGAAGTCGATCGCTGTGGTGGCCACCAGTGACGAAAGCCCGATGCTGCGCAAGATGGCGCCACTGACGGCGATCACGATTGCCGAGCATTTTCGCGATAAGGGCGAAAATGTCCTGTTCATCGTCGACAGTGTGACCCGTTTCGCCCATGCGATCCGCGAGGTGGCAACGGCTGCCGGTGAACCGCCGATTGCCCGTGGCTATCCGGCCTCTGTGTTCACCGAACTCCCGCGCCTGCTCGAACGCGCCGGTCCGGGGGCGGAAGGGGCGGGAACCATTACCGCCATCATTTCCATCCTGGTCGATGGCGATAACCACAACGACCCGATTGCCGACTCGACGCGCGGTATTCTTGACGGACACATCGTGCTCGATCGTGCGCTGGCGGACGAAGGTCGGTATCCTCCGATCAATCCGCTTACATCGATTTCGCGACTGGCCCGCAAGGCCTGGACCTCGGAACAAGAAAAGCTCGTCTCCCGGCTGAAGGCGCTCATCCATCGCTTTGAGGAAACACGCGACCTGCGCCTGATCGGCGGCTATCGCAATGGATCAGATCCTGATCTCGACATGGCGATCAAGCAGGTTCCGGTGATTTACGACATTCTGAAACAGACGCCGAGCGACAAGCCGGCGAGCGATGCCTATGCCGATCTGGCTAACGCCTTGAAGGCGGCAGCCGGTGGCCAGGCAGGCATGAGGCAAAGGGGCTGATCATGACCGACTTCGATGCAGACGAGCCCGTGGCACCGTTGAACCCGGGTGTGTTCAAGCGGCGGGTTCCGACGATCGACCGCCTGCTCGCGGTCACCGGCATCGCGCTCGCCTGCGGCGCGGCGCTATTTCCCTGGTATGTCTTCCTCAATGAAGAGAAATTCGGCATCCGCGTCGCCGACTGGACCCGCACGCGCGACCTGCCGGAAGGACCGGGCCGAAACGTGTTCAGCGTTTCGCCCTTGGCTCTGGTGGACAAGGATGACGAAGGCGGAGAAAGCCCGGCCGCGCCGCCTCAGGTTGACGAGATCATCACTGCAACGGTCCCGACACTCGGCAAGGAACGTCCGGAAGGACTGGAGCCGGTAACCTCGCAGCCCTTTCCCGGGAAAAGCGGCTTCCGCCTCCTTCATGTCGCCAATGGCCGCGCCCTGATCGAGGACAAGGCCGGCATGTATCTGGTCCGGGTAGGTTCCATTCTGCCTGATAACAGCCGCGTTGCCACCCTTGAACAGCGTGACGGCAAGTGGGTGATCGTCACGTCGACCGGCGACATCTATCAAAACAACTGATGTGCTGTGGGGCGAGCAAGTCCCACGCAAGATTACCGGCCTAGGCTCCGAACAGTACTAGACGGAGTAACGCCCATGAATCCCATCCAGTTGTTCGAGCTGGCCTCGCGACAGGCCGAATGGCTCTCGGTGCGCCAACAGGTTGTGGCGACGAATATCGCCAATGCCAACACGCCGAAGTTTCTGGCCAAGGACATCACGCCTTTCGAGGCCGTTCTCGATCGCACCTCCATGGTTCAGGGGATGGCCGTCACGCAGCCGGGCCATATGGCCTCCACCGATTTCAGCGATGAGAACATCGCGATCGAGGAATCCGAGCTGAATGACGAGATCGGTATCCAGGAATCGGGCAACTCCGTCGCCATTGCAGAAGAACTGACCAAGACTGGCGAGATCAAGCGCCAGCATGAATTGAACACGTCCCTGATGTCCTCTTTCCATCGCATGATGCTGATGACGGTGAAACGCTGATGACCGATCCCTTAGGTGCAGCCCTCAAAGTCGCGGGCAGTGGTCTGGAAGCCCAGTCCACGCGCATGCGCATAGTCTCTGAAAACATCGCCAACGCGCGGACCACCGGGGATACCCCCGGTGCGGATCCCTATCGCCGCAAGACGATAACCTTCGGCAGCGAGCTCGACCGGGTGTCCGGTGCCGAGACGGTCGAAGTGAAGAAGCTCGGCGTTGATGAATCCGATTTCATCGAGGAATACGACCCCGGCAATCCGGCGGCCAATGAGAAGGGCATCGTCAAGATGCCGAACGTGAACGTCCTGATCGAAATGGGCGACATGCGTGAAACGAACAGAACCTATGAAGCGAACCTGCAGACCATCAAGCAGACACGCGACATGATTTCCCAGACAATCGCCCTGCTGAAGGCCTCGCAATGATCGAATCAATCACTAAGGCCGGCATGGTTTCCGGCACCAGCGGTCTCGACTCCCTGTCGAGCATCTTTTCCGCCAAGAGCCAGGCCGCAGAAGGCCCGACCCCAGGCACCTCGACGGGCGAAACCTTCCTGTCGGCGCTGACCGATATGGCGACCCAGGCGTCGAACAATCTGAAGCAGGCCGAACAGACCTCCTTCGACGGACTGACCGGCAAGGCGAACCCGCGCGAAGTCGTGGACGCCGTCATGCAGGCCGAGCAGTCGCTCCAGACGGCCATCGCCTTCCGCGACAAGATCGTCAACGCCTATCTCGAAATCACGAAGATGCAGATTTAGTAGGGGTACAGACATATGAGAGCGCTTGCCATCGCAGCCACGGGTATGGATGCCCAGCAGACCAATCTTGAGGTCATCGCGAACAATATCGCCAACATCAACACGACGGGCTTCAAGCGTGCACGTGCTGAGTTCTCCGACCTGCTCTACCAGACGGAGCGAGCCCAGGGCGTGCCCAATCGTGCCAACCAGGCGATTGTGCCGGAAGGCGCCAATATCGGTCTCGGCGTGCAGACGGCCGCCGTCCGCAATATCCATACGCAGGGCGAACTCACTCAGACCGGCAATGAGTTGGACATCGCCATGATCGGCCGTGGCTGGTTCCAGATCGAAAGCCCGGATGGCCAGACATTCTACAGTCGTTCAGGCGCCTTCAACATGAATGCGCAGGGCCAGCTGGTGACCATCGACGGCTATCTGGTCACGCCGCAGATTACCATCCCGCAGGATGCGAGCGAAATCGTCATCAGTCGCAGCGGCCAGGTTTCGGCCCGGCTCGGCAGCGATTCCGACTACACCGACATCGGTCAGCTGACGGTCGCGAACTTCGTCAACGAAGCTGGCCTGAAGCCGCTCGGCGACAACCTGTTTGCCGAAACGGCGGCCTCCGGCGAGGCAATCGTCGGTGTGCCGGACGATCCGGGCTTCGGTTACATGAAGCAGTCCTACCTGGAAGCATCCAACGTCGACTCCGTGAAAGAGATCACCGACATGATCTCCGCGCAGCGCGCCTATGAGATGAATTCGAAGGTCATCACCACTGCCGACGAGATGGCTCAGATCGTCAGCAAGAACCTCAAGTAAGACAACTGGAGGCAAACATGAGGTTTCGCCGAACATTCGGGAATATGGTGCGTCGGGCGGCGCTCGCCGCCGTCGCTGCCATGTGCTTTGGACAAGGAATGGCACTCGCACAGGACACGGCTGTAGTCCCCACGCGTGTCATCTATCCCGGCGAAACCGTGTCTGCAGATCAGATCAATGTCGTCACGGTCACCAACCCCAACCTCTCCGGCGGCTATGCCCGCACGAAGGATGAAGTTGTCGGAATGGTGACCAAGCGCACCCTTCTGCCTGGGCGCACGATCCCCACAAGCAGCCTGCGCGAGGCCTTTGCGGTCAAACGCGGCGGCAGCGTCCGCCTGACTTTTGCGATTGGCAACATGTTGATCAGCGCCAGCGGCACGCCTCTGACCGATGCATCGGTCGGCGAACTCATCAAAGTTCGCAATCTTGATTCCGGCTCGATCGTTTCAGGTACGGTCATGGCCGACGGTACGGTACAGGTGATGGCAAAATGAGATGGCTAGCTTCAACGCGGATCGCACTGTGCGTTTTGGCGCTCGTGCTGGCTCCCTTCGAGCCGGCACTGGCGACCAATTCGCGCATCAAGGATATCGCTTCGCTGCAGTCCGGCCGGGATAACCAGTTGATCGGTTATGGTCTCGTCGTCGGCCTCCAGGGGACCGGCGACAGCCTGCGTTCCTCGCCCTTCACCGACCAGTCGATGCGCGCGATGCTGCAGAATCTCGGGATTTCCACCCAGGGCGGCCAGTCGAATGCCAAGAACGTTGCGGCCGTCATGGTCACTGCCAACCTTCCGCCCTTTGCCAGCCCCGGCAGCCGCATTGATGTGACCGCAAGTTCGCTCGGTGATTCGAGTTCGTTGCGTGGCGGCACGCTGGTCATGACTTCGCTCACCGGCGCCGATGGACAGATCTATGCGGTTGCGCAGGGCTCGGTCGTTGTTTCCGGCTTCACCGCTCAGGGCAATGCGGCCAGCGTCCAGGAAGGCATCACCACCTCCGGCCGTGTGCCCGGCGGCGCCATCATCGAGCGCGAACTGCCGTCCAAGTTCAAGGATGCCGTGAACCTTGTCCTGCAACTGCGCAACGCCGACTTCACCACCGCGCTGCGCATTGCCGATACGATCAATGCCTATGCCGCCTCCAACTACGGCGCACCGATTGCCGAGGCGCGCGACAGTCAGGAAGTGGTCATCCAGAAGCCGCGCACGGCCGATCTTGCGCGTCTGATGGCCGATATCGAAAATCTGGTCGTGGCGACGGATTCGCCGGCCAAGGTCGTCATCAACGAGCGCACAGGGACCATTGTCATCGGCGCCGATGTCCGAGTATCCCGCGTCGCGGTCGCCTACGGCACCTTGACGGTCACGGTCACCGAAACACCGCAGGTCGTCCAGCCGGAACCCTTCTCCAAGGGCGTGACCGCCGTGCAGGATCAGACCGATATCATCGCCCAGAAGACCGGCGACAAGATCGCTGTCGTCGACGGACCGGACCTGCGCACGCTGGTCAGCGGCCTCAACAGCATCGGCGTGAAGCCCGACGGCATCATTGCGATCCTCCAGGGCATCAAGTCCGCCGGTGCGCTGCAAGCGGAGCTCGTGCTGCAATGATCCGGCTCGATACTTTCATTCCCTCGCGGACCATCCTGCGCAACGGTGCGGCCATCATCCTGATTGCCACGCTTCCGGCCTTTGCCGGTGTCGCAAGCGGCCAGCAGCAGCCACAGTCGCTGGAAAAGGCGTCTGAGGCCGAAATCCAGCAGTTCTGCACCAGCATCGCGGATGCCGCGCGCGACCAGCGTTATCTCTTGCAGAAGCAGGAACTTGACAAGCTGCAGGCCGATGTCGACAGCCGTATCGCCGTGCTCGAAACGCGTCGCGCCGAATACGAGGACTGGCTGACGCGCCGCAACGCATTCATGAAGCAGGCGGATGCGCAACTGGTCGAGATCTACAAGAAGATGGCGCCCGATGCGGCGGCTCCCCAGTTGGCGGAGACCGATGTCATGCTCGCCGCCGCCATCATCATGAAGCTCCCGCCGCGCCAGTCGAGCCTCATCCTCACCGAGATGAAACCGGATAAGGCAGCCAAGGTCGCCTCGATCATGTCGAGCGCCGGTGACCCCAATACGTCGAAGGATCCATCATGACCAAGCGTTCCCCAGCCTTGCTGGCCTTTCTCCTTCTGGCTGGCTGCCAGAGCCAGACCGTCAAGGAAATCGGCAACGCTCCGGCGATGAGCCCGATTGGATCCGGTCTGCGCTACAGCCAGACCCCCCAGATGGCACTCTATCCGAAGCAGCCGATGCAGAGTGCGAGCGGCTATTCGCTGTGGAGCGACAACCAGTCGGCCCTCTTCAAGGACGCGCGCGCGCTCAATGTCGGCGACATCCTGACGGTCAACATCGAGATTGACGACAAGGCCACATTCAAGAACGCAACGGATCGCAGCCGAACCAATGCCACGGCGCTGACCTGGGGTGCGCAGGTGCAGCAGTTCCTCGGCTTCTCGACGGACGCTGGAACGACCGGCGACCTGTCGACGGATTCAAGCACGAGCAGCAAGGGCGACGGCAAGACCGAACGGTCCGAAAAGCTCAATCTCATGGTCGCGGCTGTTGTTACCGGCATCCTCGAAAACGGCAACCTGTTGATCAGCGGCTCGCAGGAGGTTCGCGTCAACCACGAGATCCGCATTCTGAACGTCGCCGGTATTGCGCGGCCGCAGGATGTGGATGCCGAAAACACCATTTCCTACGAAAAGATCGCCGAAGCCCGCATCTCCTACGGCGGCCGCGGTCGTCTCACGGAAATGCAGCAGCCGCCGATCGGTCAGCAGGTCGTCGACATCTATTCGCCCTTCTGATCGCGGCGGGAGCGCAAGGGACCACACATGGAAGAGAACCAGGAAGGCGAAGGCAAGAAGAAGTCGGGACTGATGGCGCTCGTCATCCCGCTCGTCGTGCTGACCGTCGTGGGCGGCGGCGGTGGTTGGGCGATCGGCACGATGTTGTCACCCAAGGTCAAGCAGGCGCAGGAGGCCGTTGCTGCGGCGGAAGCGCCGGCCGCTGGCCACGGCGAGGCAAAAAAGGAAGAGGGGCTTCCCCACGTCTCGACCGAAGCCAATGGCGTCGTTGCCCTGGAACCGATCACGACGAACCTTGCCTATCCCTCAGAAAACTGGATCCGCGTCGAAGTCGCCCTGATGTTTAACGGCGCGCCGGACGTCAAGATTGCCGAAGATGTCCACCAGGATATCCTCGCTTATCTGCGCACCGTTTCCCTGCAGCAGGTCGAGGGGCCGCGCGGTTTCCAATATCTCAAGGATGACCTCCAGGAGCGTGTTGACCTGCGCTCTCAAGGGCGCGTATCGAAGGTGATGTTCAGAACCCTTGTGATCGAATGATTCGGCTTCTCATCCTCGTCGCCGTCATGATGATGGCGCCGGAACTGGCTGTGGCCCAGCAGTTCCCGACCGAGATCTTCAACACCCCGATCGACGGATCGGTGGCGGCGTGGATCATCAGGACATTTGGGCTGCTCACGGTGCTCTCCATTGCACCGGGCATCCTGATCATGGTCACCAGCTTTCCGCGGTTCCTGATCGCTTTTTCGATCCTTCGCTCCGGCATGGGCCTGGCGACCACACCATCCAACATGATCCTGACAAGCATGGCGCTTTTCATGACATTTTATGTCATGGCGCCGACCATGGATCAGGCCTGGACCAATGGCGCGCAGCCGCTGATGGCCAACCAGATCACCGAGGCGGAAGCCGTGGCGCGCATCGCCGAGCCCTTCCGCACCTTCATGACGGCCAATACCCGCGACAAGGACCTGAAGCTCTTCGTCGACATCGCCAATGAGCGCGGCCAGGCGACCATCGCAGACGGCAAGATCGACTACCGGGTGCTGATCCCGGCCTTCATGCTGTCCGAGATCCGTCGCGGTTTCGAGATCGGCTTTCTGATCATTCTGCCCTTCCTCGTCATCGACATGGTCGTCGCCACGATCACCATGGCCATGGGCATGATGATGCTGCCGCCGACCTCCATTTCCTTGCCGTTCAAGATCCTGTTCTTCGTGCTGATCGATGGCTGGAACCTGCTGGTCGGAAGCCTCGTGCGCTCCTTCGTCTGAAGCGCGGCACGCATCCGGCGAAATCATTATTTTCCTGTTTACCATAGGCCGCGTGAAGCATGAATGCGCGCGGTCTGCTTAAGGTCTTGGCAACAAATGGCTGCGAGTTTGGAGCTCGCACGACGGGTCTGGTAATAACAAAAAATACCAAATGGCATGATGCCGAACCGCGCGTGACCGGTAATTTAGAAGTCCGGTATGTCCCCGTTAGTATCTCGTTTTTAAGGGACAAATCCTATGGCCAGCATTCTGACCAACACCAGCGCTATGGGCGCGCTGTCTACCCTCCGCTCCATCTCCGCAAGCATGGAAGATACGCAGTCCCGTATCTCCTCTGGCCTCAAGGTCGGTTCCGCGTCTGACAACGCCGCGTACTGGTCGATCGCCACGACCATGAAGTCCGACAACATGGCCCTGTCGGCTGTTTCGGATGCTCTCGGTCTCGGCGCTGCCAAGGTCGACACGGCTTACTCCGGCATGGATTCGGCTATCGAAGTCGTCAAGCAGATCAAGACGAAGCTTGTTGCTGCGACTGAAGACGGCGTTGACAAGACGAAGATCCAGGAAGAAATCACGCAGCTGCAGGACCAGCTGACGTCGATTGCCGAAGCTGCTTCGTTCTCGGGCGAAAATTGGCTGCAGGCCGACGTCACTGGCGGTACCGACCTCGCCAAGAGCGTCGTTGCTTCCTTCGTTCGTGATGACTCGGGCAACGTTTCGGTCAAGAAGGTCGACTACACCCTCTCGGCTACCAACGTCCTCTTCGACACTGGAGGCACCCAGGGCCTGCTCGACGCAACGAGCACGATCGAAGGCGCATCCGTCACGCTCAGCGTCAACCTTGCCGGCGTTCAGACCGATGTGACCGTAGCCTCGTTCTCCACCGACGACGTCATAACCGCTGGTTCGGGCAGCTCGACCTTCGACGGCAGCTATGCCAGCGACGGCACGAACAACTACGTCAAGGTCCAGGACGACACTTGGGTTAAGGCTGTCGACCAGACCACCGTTCCGGATCAGGAAGTGGCTTACGAAGACTCCGCAAACGCCTTGTGGGCTATCGACACAACCAGCACCGTAACCTCGACCACATCTTCGGTTTCGACGCTGACCCTGACCTCGACGACCACCAGCGCTCAGCTGGACGGCATGATCCAGATGGTTGACGACGCTCTGACCTCGATGACGAGCGCCGCGTCCTCCATCGGTTCGATTTCGTCGCGTATCGACCTGCAGGAAAGCTTTGTTAACGATCTGAGCGACTCGATCGAAGCCGGTGTAGGCCGTCTCGTCGATGCCGACATGAACGAAGAGTCGACGCGCCTGAAGGCCCTGCAGACCCAGCAGCAGCTGGCAATCCAGGCCCTGTCGATCGCCAACTCTGACTCGCAGAACGTCCTGTCGCTGTTCCGTTAATCGGGCAGCTAAGGATCTTGGGACTGACTGGCTGAGTCAGCCCGTAAGAAACAGGCCGCAGTTAACGCTGCGGCCTGTTTTTTTAATAATTGCATTTAAGAATTGTTAACCATGTTTAAGTTAGATGAACCCATCGCAACGACGGGTTAACACTCATTAAGATCAGGTTAGCAGGCATGAAGCTGACCGTCGTTACCGGCCTATCCGGAATGTCCCTGTCTATATCAGCCAATCAAGGGGCAGACTTCAATGACCAGCATATTGACCAATGTCGCGGCGATGTCCGCACTTCAGACCCTTCGCAGCATCGACGCCAGCATGGAAGAAACCCAGGCACGTGTATCGTCCGGTCTTCGTGTCGAAACGGCTTCCGACAATGCTGCGTATTGGTCGATCGCCACCACCATGAAGTCCGACAATATGGCCCTTTCGGCTGTTGAGGATGCGCTTGGTCTTGGCGCTGCAAAGATTGACACTGCCTATTCAGGCATGGATTCGGCCGTCGAGGTCGTGAAGGAAATCAAGGCCAAGCTCGTAGCCGCCACCGAAGATGGCGTCGACAAGGACAAGATCCAGGAAGAAATCACGCAGCTGCAGGATCAGCTGGTTTCGATCGCCGAAGCCGCATCCTTCTCCGGCGAGAACTGGCTGCAGGCCGACATCACCGCAGGCACTGACGTGGAAAAGAGCGTCGTCGCTTCGTTCGTGCGTGATGATGCAGGCAATGTCTCGGTCAAGAAGGTTGATTACACGCTGACATCAGCCAACGTCCTGTTTGACACTGGTGGTGACACCGGCCTGCTGGACACGATGAATTCCATCGAGGGCGCCTCGGTCAGCCTCAACATCAATATCGCCGGTGTAACGACCCCTGTCACGGTTGCAGCCTTTACCACCGACGACGTGATCGCTGCCGGTGCTGGTTCTTCAACCTTCGATGGCAGCTATGCCACGGACGGTACCGATAACTATGTGAAGGTAGGAACCGACACCTGGGTAAAGGCGGTCGACCAGACGACCGTACCAGACCAGGAAGTCGCCTACGAGGACTCGACCAACGCCTTGTGGGCTGTGGATACGAGCGTGCTGGCCACGACAGCAACCGCTTCGGTTGAATCGTTGACGATCGACGATTTGACTACAAGCGCGCAGCTCGACGGCCTGATTCAGATGGTCGATACCGCTCTTGAAGCGATGACCAGCGCTGCGTCGGCTCTAGGCTCGATCAGCACCCGCATCGAGATGCAGCAGGACTTCGTCGCCAGCCTGACAGACTCGATCGACACAGGTATCGGTCGTCTCGTCGACGCAGACATGAACGAAGAGTCGACGCGCCTAAAGGCGCTGCAGACCCAGCAGCAGCTGGCCATCTCGTCGCTGTCGATCGCCAACTCTTCGTCGGAAGTTATCCTCACACTCTTCCGCTAAGGTCTCGCTGGGTCCTGATCAAACACGGCCCCTTGCGAACCAGACCAAGTTTCAAATGCCGCGCCCTTGGGCGCGGCATTTTCCGTTTGTCCGTCACCGATCCCCGCTATCCGTCTCCGTCATCACCCATGGTGTCGCAACTAATTTGAATACCCGGAAAGTTCCGCAAACTCGTTATCCCCGAAGCATTCGTTAACGTCTCCCTGATTTACGCGCCCAGCGTTAATCACATAGTCACAGAGCTTAACAAAACCTTCCTGCAATTAGTATTTTATTAATTAAAATCAGTAACTTACTTCACTCTTGGTTAACCACCGGCGGTTAGATTGAAACCATAGAACGAGACATTAACCCTAACGGGAATTGATGGGCATGAAGCTGACACTCGTTCCCGGTGATTCCGGAATGTCCCTTTCTTAATCAGCCATTCAAGGGGCACCACATATGACTAGCATTCTGACAAACACTGCAGCGATGGCTGCACTTTCTACGCTGCGCTCGATCAGTTCGGGCATGGAAGAAACGCAAGGTCGCGTTTCCTCGGGCCTGAAGGTTGGCGATGCATCGGACAACGCCGCTTATTGGTCGATCGCCACGACGATGAAGTCCGACAACATGGCCCTTTCGGCCGTTTCTGACGCCCTCGGTCTTGGCGCTGCGAAGGTGGACACTGCCTATTCCGGCATGGATTCGGCCATCGAAGTCGTGAAGGAAATCAAGGCCAAGCTCGTTGCCGCCACCGAAGATGGCGTTGACAAGGACAAGATCCAGGAAGAAATCTCGCAGCTGCAGGACCAGCTGACGTCGATTTCCGAAGCGGCCTCGTTCTCGGGCGAAAACTGGCTGCAGGCTGACGTTACAGCCGGCACTGACCTCGCAAAGAGCGTTGTTGCGTCGTTCGTGCGTGACGATTCGGGCAACGTTTCGGTCAAGAAGGTGGACTACACCCTCGCCGCCACCAACGTTCTGTTCGACACCGGCGGCACCCAGGGCATTCTCGACGGCAACACGACCGTCGAAGGTGCATCGGTTACGCTCAGCGTCAACCTCGCCGGCGTTGCGACGGATGTCACCGTCGCCTCCTTCACCACCGATGATGTCATCACGGCGGGTGCGGGCAGCTCGGTCTTCGACGGCAGCTATGCCAACGACGGTACATCCGACTACGTCAAGGTCTCTGCTGACACATGGGTCAAGGCGGTCGACCAGACCGGCGTTGCCGATCAGGAAGTTGCCTACGAAGATACGTCCGGTGCTCTTTGGGCCATCGACACGACAAGCACGGTTACCTCGACCACCTCTTCGGTTTCCACGCTGACCATTGATAACTCGACCACCAAGGCTACCCTGGACGGGATGATCCAGATGGTCGACGACGCCTTGACCTCGATGACGAGCGCCGCTGCGGCCATCGGCTCGATCTCTTCGCGTATCGAAACCCAGACCGAGTTCGTCGCATCGCTTAGCGACTCGATCGAATCCGGTGTCGGCCGCCTCGTCGATGCCGACATGAACGAAGAGTCGACCCGCCTGAAGGCGCTGCAGACCCAGCAGCAGCTGGCCATCTCGTCGCTGTCGATCGCCAACTCTTCGTCGGAAGTCATCCTCTCGCTCTTCCGCTAAGAGTTTCGCTGATCCAACAGCTCGCAAAATTGATATCCGCGCTCCGAAAGGGGCGCGGATTTTCGTTTGTGCCTTGCGCGAAACTTTTGGACATTTTCATTCTGTCGGATTTCGACTTGGCACGTCTTGCTTAACTAAGGTTACCCTTGTTAGATGGCACCGTTAACGATTTGTTAACGGTGACGGGGGCTGCGCATTGGCGCGGTCTGCATGATGCCCACCCGTCTCTGCCGGCCGTCAGCCGGATGCGCACTTATGTACGCTTGAGGGCACCAGCATGACCAGCATTATGACCAACGCAGCCGCAATGGCCGCGCTTCAGACGCTTCGTTCCATCGATACCAATCTCGAAACCACCCAGAGACGGGTGTCCTCGGGTTATCGCGTCGAAACGGCGTCGGACAATGCCGGTTACTGGTCGATCGCGACGACCATGCGCTCCGACAACGCCGCGCTGTCCACTGTGGCCGATGCGCTCGGCCTCGGCGCGGCGACAGTTGATACCGCTTACACGGCACTCGATAACGTCATTGAAGTCATGTCGAGCATCAAAGCGAAGCTGGTGGCCGCCAGCGAGCCGGGCGTCGACAAGAACAAGATCAACGAGGAAATGTCGCAGCTCAAGGACCAGCTGGTGTCTTCTGCCCAGTCCGCTTCCTTCTCCGGCGAGAACTGGCTCTACAACACCAACGTCAACGAACTGGGAACGAAGCAGGTCGTCTCCTCCTTCATCCGCGGTGCCGATGGCAGCGTCCAGGTGACGACCCTCGACTTTGACACCGAGGAATCCGTCCTGATCGATACAGAGGACGCCAGCCGCGCCTTCCTGACCAAGGCCATCGACGCAGACGCGCTGAGCAGCACGCCGACGGGGACCGCCCGTGACTACTATCTCCTCGACGTCGGCTCGGTCATTCCGGTCACCGGAACCGAAATCGCCATCGACACGAATACGACGACCGAAGAGCTCGACGACATGATCAGCGTCATCGACGATCTTCTGGGGCAGTTGACGGATGCGGCGGCCACGCTCGGCGCGATCACCAGCCGCATCGAGATGCAGGACAATTTCGTCTCGAACCTCATGGACGTGATCGACAAGGGCGTAGGACGTCTGGTCGATGCCGACATGAATGAGGAATCGACGCGCCTGAAGGCCCTCCAGACCCAGCAGCAGCTCGGCATCCAGGCCTTGTCGATCGCCAATACGAGCGCTGAAAAGCTTCTGACACTTTTCCAGAACTAAGATGAAGTGGCGCTGACCTGACGCGCTACATCAAAGGGTCTCGGCGCGCGCAGCTGGGCAAGAAGGACCATTCATCTTCGCGCAAGTTTGACCTCCTAGTTTCAGGCATTGTCCGTGGCAGGTCTCTGCCGAAACTGCGGCCCCTGAAGTGAAAGTCGAATTCGGAAGATGAAAACACGTTCTGGCGCCGTTGAGATCGATATCACAGCAAAGCCGGTCCGCACCTGCGGCCCGCAGATTGTCGCCGATGGAGGCGATTGCCGATGAGCATGCCTTTGGCCAGATACCTGAAAGACTTTTCGGCGCCGCCCGCGCCGCCGCAACCGGCCGAATCGCCCTTCGGCGTTGAGGGGGGGGACGACTTCGAGCTGGATTTTCCGGCACTTCCCGAGCCCCAACCGGAACCCGTTGATCTCGAGGCCGAGCGCCGCGAGGCTTATGCACAGGGTCACGAGGCCGGGGAACGCGAAACCATCGAACGTCTTGAGGCCGAACGACAGGCGCTGGAGGCTTCCCATGCCGAAGCCTTGGCCGAGATCGAGACGCGTCTACGCGACGAATTCGCCGCAACGCTGACCACCCAATTGCCCGAAGTGATCAAGCGCCTGTCCCTCTCTGTCAGCGAGCAGGTGGCCCACGCCCTGGCCCCGCTGATCGAGGAGCATATCGTCGAGAAAGCAGTGGCTGAACTGGCCGATCAGCTGGAATCGGCGATCCTTGCCGGCGAAGCCGGCACCATTCAGATCCGCGGCCCGCGCGACCTGTTCGAAAAGCTTGAGGCTGCCATGCCGGACCATGGCGAGATGCTGCGGCATATGGAAGGCGCAGATCTGGACCTGACGGCAGAGTTTGGTGACACAGCGCTTGTGACCCGCATCTCCGCCTTCAGCGCGAGCCTGAAGAAAGTGCTTTCATGAGCGACGAAAATCACCACCACGGTAAAAATGAGATCATCATCGTCAAGCGTCACAAGGGCGACCATGACGGTGCCCATGGCGGTGCGTGGAAGATCGCCTATGCCGACTTTATGACCGCGATGATGGCCTTCTTCCTCGTAATGTGGCTCGTCAATGCGGCAAACGAGGAGACCAAGGCCTCCGTCGCCAGCTATTTCAACCCCATCAAGCTGTCGGATGAAAAGCCGACCGAAAAGGGTTTGAAGAAGCCGGTCGATCAGGCCGAGGGTGAACAGAAGAAAGAACGCTCCAAGGTTCAGGACGACGAGGACCGCGTTGGCGCTGCCGCCGCGACCGGTGAAGACCTGACGGCATCCTCGGGCGAAAACTCCAACTATTCGGAAGCCGATTTCTTCGAGAACCCGTATTCGGTCCTGGCCGAGATTGCCCAGGAGGTTGGCCAGCAGGCCAATGTCAGCGCCAAGGGGGAGGGCGGCGCGGCCGATTCCGGACCCTCGACAGGCGCGCAGGGCGGCGAGGCCTATCGCGATCCTTTCGATCCGGACTTCTGGACCCAGCAGGTTCAGACCGCCAACGGTCCGGCCGGCAAGCCGACCGATGCGACGACCCCTTCCGATCAGCAGCAGCAGACCGCAGTGGTGGAGCCGCAGGATCCGACAAAGCCCTCGACCGAACCCGAACAGCAGGTCGCACTCGTGGTGCCCGGCCAAAAGCCGACACCCGAGGATATGAAGGCGGACGACAAGACGGCGGAGGCCAAGCTCCCGGCTGCCTCTGGCGACAAGCCCCAGGCCGGCAAGACCGAGGAAGCCAAGTTGGCCGATCCGGCACAGGATCCGGCGGAGGTCAAAGCAGAGCTCGTCGCTGCCGAGCAGCTCAAGCAGGACATCGAGAAGGCGATCGGCGGCACGGCGGGGAAACTCGCAGAAGGTCTTATTGTCACTCCCGCAGAAGGCGGTCTGCTCGTCACGATCAGCGACCAGAGCGACGCAGCGATGTTCAATGTCGGTTCCGCGGTTCCGCAGCGGGAAATGGTTCTCGCGATGGAGCGCATCGGCAAACTCCTGCAGGACAGGCCCGGCCAGATCGTCATTCGCGGTCATACCGATGGCCGGCAGTTCAAGGGAACCGACAATGACAATTGGCGCCTCTCGATGGCGCGCGCGCACAGTGCCTATTACATGCTGGTCCGTGGCGGCCTGAAAGAAGATCGCGTCGAACAGGTCTCCGGCTTTGCTGACCGGCGCCTTCAGGTGCCCGCCGATCCGCTTGCCGATGCGAACCGGCGCATCGAGATCCTGATCCAGCCGGAGCAGGGCTAAGCCATGGTCATGCGGCGGTTCTCCCTATCTCTGTTGTTCGGTGCCGCGGCTGCCCTCACGGGCGGCCTTCCGGCCCATGCGCAGACTGTGGATGATACCATCGAGCCCTATCTCATGCTGCGCTCGCTGCAATTCGTCCAGGATACCGTTGTGCGCGGTGACCATTCCGCCGCCGAAATGCAGCGGTTCATGCTGGGCGCCATAGACCAGAGGCTGCGGACTGCCGATCCTGCCGTCTTCGAAGATCCCCGCAATGTCGACGCAGCCCTGATCTATGCCATGAGCGGCGGTAATCCCGCGACGCTTGAATTCCTCGTTGCCCGTGACGTTGATGGCAATTTCGACAACCGGATCGCCGACGCCCTGCGCAAATATCTGAGCGGGAAGGGCACTTTGATCGCCAAGACGCTGGGCGACATGGTTACCGAATACAAGGACGCGGACATTGCGCCTTACCTGGCGCTGGTTGCCGGCAATGTCACCATTGCCAAGGATCCTGCCGGCTCGCTGAAGTTCTATGACTGGGCACGGCTGACGGCACCCGGCACCATCGTCGAAGAGGCGGCCCTGCGCCGTTCGCTCGCTGTCGCCGTTGATGCGAAGATCGTCGACAAGGCGTCGGGTTATGCCAATCGTTACGCCCGCCGCTTCCTCTATTCGCCTTATGCCAGCCAGTTTGCCGATCTCTTCGTGCGCTTCGTTGTCGAGCACTACGACGTGCTGAAGACCGAGGACATCGAAGCGACGCTCGGTTACATGGATGTCGATCGTCGCCGCGAAGTCTACCTGCGCATCGCCCGCCAAGGGGCGATCGCCGGTCGGCGCGACCTCGCGGTCATGGCGGCGGATCAGGCCAAGGCGCTGTCCGGTGACGGGCCCGAGACCGATGCTCTGGCGAAACTCTATGGCAGCCTTGTCGGCGTCCCGACCGAAAAAGTCGATGACGCCATGGCAGCCCTGATGCAGATCCCCGAATCCGCTCTCTCGCCAAAGGATCGCGCGTTGCGCCAGGCCGCCGAGGCGGTGGCCAAGGAAGTGCTGCGCAAGCCGCAGGCACCGGTCCCCCCGCCTGAAGGCGAGATCCCGGCCGCCGGCACCGAAGCTGGTGTCGCTGCGGCAACGCAGGATCCGGAATTGCAGGATCCACTGGCTCCCCCTCAGGCGGCAGGCACGGAAGCCGCCAAGACGGCTGATGCCCTACCGGCAGACGGTGCACCGGCCACGGTTCAGCCGGCGGCTGCCGATGCACAGCCGCCGGCAATCGACCCCGAACTGCGCACCTTTGTTGATGCCGGACGCTCCAAGCTGGACGCCATCGACAATCTTCTCAAGAAAGAAGGCCCCTGACATGATGGATGCAATATCGGCTCCCCCAGCGCCCACGCCCGGCGCGGTCGTGCAGCAAGGTACCTCTGGCGCACGCGCGGATCAGACACAGGATGGCAGCTTCTCGAAAGTCCTGTCCAATTCCGCCAATCAGGAAAAAAGCGGCCAGCGCGACGATGCTCAGGCAGAAGCAAGCGAGCAGGGCGATGAGGCAGGGCAGGCGACCGCCACGCGCGTAAAGCGTCCGGTGATTGACATATCCTCGACCAAGGTTGCGACAAGTGATGAGCTTCCTGCCAATGCGGCGGACTTATCGACCGATCATCTCGCGCAGTTATTGGCCGCCGCCCGCACGAAGACCAAGGACGCGAAGACGGAGCCGGAGGTGGCGAACGGTGCTGCCACTGGCACCGAAACGATGACGAAGGCGGAACTGGCCAAGGCTTTGGCGGGGCCTCGCGAGAAGAAGTCCGTATCGGAAGATCAGAAAGAGACCGGCACGGTGTCTGGAGACGAAGCCGCAACGGACGACACGAAAGGTGCGGATCTCACCGACGTACTTCGCCTGCTGGCTGGCACCACGTCCGGCGATGTGAAGGCAGAAGAGAATGTGGGCGAGACCAAGGAGACGGGCAAGTCCTCTGTTGATCATAAGAGCCACGCAGTGACGGCAGAAGCATTAGCGTCGAGTGCCAGCGTCGGGGCCGAAGGTGCATCGACGTCGGATGATGACGGTGCCAGCGCAGACCGTACATTCAGGGTGGTCAAGGCTGATGGCAAAGGCGAGCCCATGATCCTGCAGGGCGATGCCGCGGCCGCCGTTGATGACACGGGAGAGAGCGCATCCGTCGAAACGATCACCGTGCTCGACGCACGCCGCTTCATCGCACCTGTCTCGACGACGAACGGCGCCTCGATCACGGCGGCCATGCTCGGGGATACCGAATGGGTCAGCGCCATGTCGCCTGGATCGGAATTGGCCAATGCCGCCTCCCAATCCAGCCAGGGCAAGGTCGTCAATACGCTTAAGCTGCAGATGAGCCCGATTGAACTCGGGAGCGTGACGGCAACGCTGCGCCTGTCTGGCGAAGAGCTGAGCGTGCAGCTGACGGTCGACAACCCCGCTGCACTGCGCCAGCTGTCGAACGACTCCAGCGACATTTTGAAGTCTTTGCGTGCGCAGGGCCTTACCGTTGACCATGTCCAGGTCAACATGCAGGTCGCATCGACGGAGCGAAGTGCGGATGCCGGTCAGAACAACACGGCAAGCCAGCAGCAGGGGCAGCAGACCTTCCAGCCAGGTGGGCAGGGCAGTGATGGTCGGGCCCGTGGGGAAGCCGCCAGCAACAATACAAGGACGAACGATGAACGGGTGGTGCAGCAGGCCGAGATCCAGTCTGGCGACACTCGCAGCGCTCGCCCTGATCAGCTTTACCTCTGATGCAACGGCCAGCGTTCCAAGCTGCGAGACGCAGATCAGTGCCGCCGCAGTGAAATACGGCGTACCCGAAGGCATTTTGTATTCTGTCGGCCTGACTGAGACAGGACGCAAGGGGAGCCTCCAGGCCTATGCCCTGAATGTCGAGGGCAAGGCCTATTATTTCGATGGCCTGGAGGAGGCGCTGCGGGCCTTTCAGCGAGCGCGGGACAGCGGTGCCAAACTGATCGATGTAGGCTGCATGCAGATCAACCAATACTTCCACGGAGAGCACTTCACATCGGTCGAGGCAATGTTTGACCCGCAGCGGAACGTGGAGTATGCAGCAGGCTTCCTGAGCAAACTGCATCAGCGCCATGAGACCTGGACAATGGCCGTGGCCCGGTATCACGCCGGGCCGAATAACGACCCTGCCCAGAAGCGCTACGTCTGTCGCGTCATCGCCAATTTGGTCGCCACAGGCTATGGAAAATGGACCCCGCCAGCGCGACAATTTTGCGGTGAATAGCAACCAAAAATTGATTGACACACCGCTACACGGTGATTTGCCAAATGTGGCGACACTGCCTCGAAATTGGGCAAAGCAAGAGCTTGCGCGAAGCTTGCGTTAACTTTTCCACTAAAAAATAGTGTCGATATTGCAGTGCACCTACTAGATATAGGTCAAATCGGCACCAAATCCTTAATCAATTATTAATATCTGTCATTAAGTTTACCTAGTTGTCCCTGAATCGCACGATTCGTACCCATTACGTATCGAAACACCACACTGATTCGGAGGCGGCTGAATGATCGTCGTGGTTGATGAGCGCGAGCTCGTGAAAGACGGATACACATCTCTATTTGGGCGCGAGGGGATTCCTTCGACGGGATTCGACCCAAGAGAGTTCGGGGAATGGGTCAATACGGCGGCCGATTCCGACATCGCAGCAGTAGAGGCTTTCCTGATCGGACAGGGCGAAGCCATGCTGGAACTGCCGCGGGCAATCCGTGACAGGACCCAGGCGCCGGTGATCGCTGTCAGCGATCAGCCATCCTTGGAGGCGACCCTGGCACTCTTTGATTGCGGCGTCGATGACGTCGTGCGCAAGCCGGTTCACCCCCGGGAAATTCTGGCAAGGGCTGCGGCCATCCGCCGTCGCCTGCGTGCCATCACCAACTTCACTGAGATCGGTCCGATCAAGGTATTCTCCGACGGTCGAGATCCCGAGATCGCCGGTGACATGTTCCCACTCCCGCGACGCGAGCGGCGCATCCTGGAATACCTAGTCGCAAACCGCGGTCGTCGCGTCTCGAAGACCCAGATCTTCAACGCGATTTACGGTATCTTCGACGAAGAGGTCGAAGAAAACGTCGTGGAAAGCCACATCTCGAAGCTGCGCAAGAAGCTGCGCAAGAAGCTCGGTTTTGATCCCGTCGATTCCAAGCGCTTCCTCGGCTACTGCATCGATTGGAGCTGATCCGGCGCCCAAGCCGGATCCCGCATTCGGCGGCTCTCTGGACGATTTAGGTCGAGAGCCGCAATGCCAGACAGCTTCACGCAAGGCCCACCTCATACGCTTCCAATTGACTACAGAACGAGGATTTTAACATGAGCCTTTACGGAACCATGCGGACGGGCGTTTCCGGCATGAGTGCGCAGGCAAACCGCCTGAGCACGGTCGCCGACAACATCGCCAATTCCAGCACTGTCGGCTACAAGAAGTCGTCGACGCAGTTTTCATCAATGATTTTGCCAAGCACCAATGGTGCCTATAATTCCGGTGGCGTCGAAACAGACGTCCGCTATTCCATCTCGACGCAGGGTACGTTCAGCTACACCACGTCTGAGACCGATCTCGCCATCAATGGTGATGGGTTCTTCATCGTCACCGGGGACGATGGCGTAAATTATCTGACCCGCGCAGGCTCCTTCGTTCTGCAGGATGACGGTACGCTCAAGAATACCGCCGGCTATACGTTGCAGGGCTACGAATACGACTCTACGGCCGATCCGACCATCGTGGTCAACGGTTTCGACGGTCTCGAGAATGTCGACCTATCCGGCTCCGGCATTTCCGCGGTAGCGTCCACTGAAGGTACACTGAACGTCAATCTGCCGAATGGCGAGGATGTTGGTTTTGAACAGAAGACCTCGCTGAAGGTTTTCGACAGCCAGGGTTCGAGCCGGCTCATCGAATTCACCTACACGAAGGTGGCCGACAACGAATGGTCGGTCGAAGCAACCGGTCCCGGTACGCCCACCACGGTGCTCGCGACGACGACGCTGGAGTTCGATTCTGACGGCCAGCTCATCACTCCGGCGAGCGGAGAGCTTACACTCGACGGCTTCACCATTGATGGCGCCGAAGTGCCGGATATCGCGCTGACAATCGGCGACACCAGCCAGCTCGCCTCCGACTTCTCGGTCGAAGAAGGCGAAGTGAACGGCAACGCCGCCTCGAAGGTCAAGGGTTACGAGATCGACGAAACCGGCGTTGTCTCCATTGCCTATGAGAACGGCGACCTGGTGCCGAAGTTCCGCGTCGCGCTGGCCAGCGTCCAGAGCCCCGACAACCTGAATCCGGTAGCGGGCAACCTCTACACCCAGTCGAATGACTCGGGCGTCATCGTCATGGGTTACGCAGGTTCCAGCGGATTCGGTTCGATCATCTCCGGCGCCCTTGAAGACTCCAACGTGGATGTCGCCGAGGAATTGACGGCCATGATCGAGTCCCAGCGGAATTACACCGCAAACTCCAAGGTTTTCCAGACAGGCTCCGAATTGATGGAAGTCCTGGTCAACTTGAAGAGATAATCGAAAGAGTAGGTTAGTCGTATGTCGCTTGCATCGTCGCTCAACACGGCCAATTCGATCTTCCGGAACACGTCCCAGCAGACGTCGGTGTTGTCCACCAACATCGCCAATGATGGGAACGAGAACTATGTTCGCCGGCAGTCGGTGGTGGTGCAGACGGTTTACGGCGCATCGACGACCCAGAACGAGCGGTCGCAGCACATGGCGCTGCTGCGACAGCTTTCGTCTTCTACCTCACAGGAGAGCGCTCAATCCACCCTCCTCGAAGGGTTGACGTCGCTCTCTGACGCACTCGGCGGCAACGACTACGAACTGTCGACCTCAAGCTATCTCGCCAATCTCCAGAGCAGCCTGCAGTCCTTCGCTGCAGCACCCGGCGAATACGCTCTCGCATCGACGGTAGTGACCGATGCCATCGATGTCGCCAATTCCTTGAACAACGCAACCGCAGCCGTCCAGACCGTGCGCCAGGATGCCGACGCGCAGATCTATCAGCAGGTCGAATCGCTGAACAAGCTTCTGGACGAGTTCAAGACGGTCAACGATACCGTCGTTCGCATGACGGCAACCGGTGACGACGCAAGCAACTATCTCGATCGCCGTGACACGCTGCTCAAGGATATCTCCAGCATCGTCGGCGTCAGCGTCAATATGCGCGACAACAGCGATATGGTTCTCTACACCTCGGACGGCACGACGTTGTTCGAAACGGACCCTCGCGAAATCACGTTCGATCGGACTTACACATACGACGCAACGGTGACCGGCAATTCCGTCTATATTGACGGTACTCCCGTTCGTGCCGGCGTTGGCGGAAACACGGACGGCGAGGGATCGCTGGCGGCGCTCGTTCAACTGCGTGACGAGGTTGCGCCGACTTTCCAGACCCAGCTCGACGAAGTGGCGCGCGGACTGATCGAAGCCTTTGCAGAAACGGATTCCGGCGGCGGCAACGAATTGCCCGGTCTCTTCACCTGGCCAACCGGAACTGTGCCCACGACGGGCACTGTCCAGCCTGGCCTTGCAGCTCTTATCCAGGTCAATCCGGCTGTCCGTTCGGATGCCGGCGGCGACCCCATGCTGGTTCGCGACGGCGGTATCAACGGTGCAGGCTACGTCAAGAACACCGACAGCGCTTCAGGCTACACAGATCTGATCAATGCCTATGTCGATGCGCTTTCCGCCGAACGGTCGTTCTCCGCTGATGCGGATCTGAAGACCTCGGCCAGCGTCCTGTCCTTCTCCAGCAACTCGATCGGCTGGCTTGAAGAACTGCGTTCCAACGCGACGACGGCCGATGAAAACAAGACAGCGCTCTATGAGCGCACCTTCCAGACATACTCCTCGAAGACGGCTGTCAGCCTGGACGAGGAACTATCGCTGCTGCTCGATGTAGAGCAGTCCTACAAGGCCGCGGCCAAGCTCGTGAGTACCGTTGACGAGATGCTGAAGGCCGTTCTCGAAATGGCGGGGTAACCCCAAATGTCGACGTCCAGCGTATCCAATCTCTCCACCCAGACTTCCATGCGGCTCACCATTCGGCAGGCGCAGAATGAGTTGCTCAAGGCGCAGCAGGAAGTCAGCACTGGCTCTTACGCCGATGTTGGGGCCGAACTGGGCAGCAAGACCTCGACCGTTGTCGATCTCAATCGCGAAAGTCTCCGGCTGAACTCGATGATCAGCAACAATTCGATCGCCACCCAGCGGCTGTCGGCGTCTCAGGAGGCGCTCAACCAGATCGCCACGGCGGCCGAGGATATGAATACGGCTCTGATCACTATCTCCGGCGCATCCAACAGCGACACGATCGACACCACGGTGATGACCGTGAAGAACTCGCTGTCGACCATGATCAGCATGGCCAACCAGTCAGCCAACGGCGAATTCCTCTTCGCCGGCATCAATACCGACGTTCAGCCGCTCGCCGAGTATACGGAGACCTCGGATGCCAAAGTGGCTTTCGACGCGGCCTTTACCGGATACTTCGGTTTCGCGCCGACCGATACGGCGAGTACCGCGACGATCGTTGCGAAGGGTGCGGCGCCGAGCATGGAAGACTTCATCACGTCGACGCTTGAACCAATGTATTCAGGTGCTGACTGGAATACCGACTGGTCCGGCGCCACCGACGAGGTGATGACGAGCCGAATCACACAGTCGGAAACGGTCAATTCGTCAGCCTCAGCTAACGAAAATGGCTTCCGCTACTTCGCGTTGGCCTCTGTCATCACGCAGGAATTGCTGCAGATCGGTGCGCCGGCAGACTCCATCGCCACGGCCGTGGATGCAGCGATCGGTTACACCGGAAAAGCCATCACGGGGATCAACTCGTCACGCTCTCAGCTCGGCCTGTCCGAAAACCGGATCGAGAAAGCGGACGCCTCGCTGCAGATCCAGGTCGACATCATCGAGACCAGCCTTGCAAGCAAGACTGAAGTAGATGCGTACGAAGCTTCGACGCGCGTTAACAGTTTGCTGTCTATGGTGGAAACATCTTACACGCTGACCTCGAAGATCCAGGCGCTGAGCCTTGTCAACTACCTTTGATGAGCAAAGGGTGAAATGAAACTGAAGGGCAACTGAATGTACCAGTTCTCATACGCCGAAATCATGGAAGATGGCGTTGCCGACGCGAAGGAGCGCGAACGCCAAGCCCTTGACCGTTGTATCCAGCTTTTGAGCGCCGCCCGTGACAAAAGCGGCTACGGCCGCGAGGCGATCGAAGCTCTCTACTATACGCGCCGGGTTTGGGTCCGCTTGATTGAGGATCTGCAAAACCCGGAAAATCAGCTGGCCGATGATATCAGGGCCAATCTGATCTCCATAGCCATTTGGATACTGAAGGAATGCGACCGGATCCGGAAGCGCCAATCCGCAAACTTCCAGGGCATCATCGACGTGACAACCATCATCAGGGATGGACTTAAATGAAGAGCACTTTGCGCATCTCGCTCAAGTCGGGCGAACGTATTTTCATCAACGGAGCGGTTCTGCGCGTCGACCGCAAGGTTGCTCTCGAATTTCTCAACGATGTGACCTTCCTTCTGGAAAACCATGTCCTCCAGCCCGAGCAGGCCACGACCCCGCTGCGGCAGCTGTATTTCATCGCCCAGATGATGCTGATCAACCCCGAGGGCAAGGACCAGTCCCTGGCCATGTTCCGCAAGTCGGTCATCATGCTGCTGTCCTGCTTTGAGAACGAAGAAATTCTCGCAGAACTCAAGCGTATTGACGGCATGGTCTCGTCCGGACGTGCCTTCGATGCTCTGAAGGCCATTCGTTCGCTGTATCCGATCGAGGATAAGATCCTCAACAATCAGGAAATGGCGCCGGCCACGATCGAACAGATTCGCAAGGAGATCGCCCCATGGCGGTAGATGCAGTCACCAGCGCCACATCGACCACGTCGACGTCCAGTTCGTCGTCCTCAACGGCATCTTCGGCAGCTGCCAGCGCCTCGTTGGACTACGACAATTTCCTGCAATTGCTCATCACTCAGATGAAGAACCAGGACCCGACAGATCCGATGGACGCCAGCGAGCAGATTGCCCAGTTGGCGACATTCTCCCAGGTCGAGCAGACGATCCAGACCAACTCCAATCTTGAGACGCTGATCACCGGCAATGCCCTGACCAATGCCTCGAACTACATCGGCCAGACGATCACGAGTGCAGACGAGAAGACCACCGGGGTCATCGAGTCCGTCCGTGTCTACTCCGATACCATGGTCGCAACGACCACGGACGGCGATGAAATTCCGATCGTCGTCGGTGTCCGCGTCGGAACGCCTGCGGCGACCGAGACGACGCAGTAAGAAAATGCTAGGCCTTCTGGAGTGGAGGGTATGATTCGCCGCTCCGGAAGGATATCGTCATGAACGAAGCTGATGCGCTCGACATCATGCAATCGGCGATCTGGACCATTCTGGTCGCCTCGGGGCCGGCCGTTGCGGCCGGCATGATCGTAGGCGTAGTTATTGCTCTGATCCAGGCGCTGACGCAGGTTCAGGAAATGACGCTGACGTTCGTCCCGAAGATCCTCGCCATCATGATCACCATTGGCATCTCGGCCCCGTTCGTTGGCGGACAGATTTCCCTGTTTGCCAATCTTGTCTTTTCCCGGGTCCAGACCGGCTTCTGACAATGGCTAGGGCTGACACCCTCGCGCAAGCTTCGACCGCTAAACCTTGTCTGCAGACTGCCAGAGACATGACCCTCTGGTGACTTCTCATGAAGAGATGGAACAGACATGGCGCAACCTCCTGCACTCGTGATTCCGAAAGTCAGTCCGAATGGGCGCGACATCGGCTTTGCCCTTGGCATCGTCCTCATCCTGTGCATTCTCTTCCTGCCCATTCCGCCTTTCCTGATCGACCTGGGGCTGGCATTTTCGATCGCTTTTTCCGTGTTGATCCTGATGGTTTCGCTCTGGATCCAGCGGCCACTCGATTTCTCGTCCTTCCCGACAATTCTGCTGATCGCCACCATGATCCGCTTGTCGCTCAATATTGCGACGACGCGTGTGATCCTGTCCCACGGTCACGAGGGCCATGGGGCGGCTGGCGGTGTGATCGCCGGTTTCTCGAGCCTCGTCATGGGCGGGGATTTTGTCATTGGTCTGATCGTCTTTATGATCCTGATCACCGTCAATTTCATCGTCATTACCAAGGGTGCGACGCGTATCGCAGAAGTGGGCGCCCGCTTCACCCTCGACGCAATTCCCGGCAAGCAGATGTCGATCGACGCGGACCTGTCGGCCGGCATCATCGATGAGCGCGAAGCCCAGCATCGCAGGCGCGAACTGGAGCAGGAAAGCTCCTTCTTCGGTGCGATGGACGGTGCGTCCAAGTTCGTCCGCGGCGACGCGATCGCCGGCCTGATCATTACCGCGATCAACGTTTTCGGCGGCATTGTCATTGGCTATTTCCGTCATGGCATGGAGATCGGTGAGGCGGCTGACGTTTTCGTCAAGCTCTCCGTCGGTGACGGCATTGTCTCCCAGGTTCCGGCTCTGATCGTATCGCTTGCTGCCGGTCTATTGGTTTCGCGCGGTGGCACGCCGGGTTCGACTGACCAGGCCGTGGTCAATCAGCTGAGCGGCTACCCACGGGCTCTCTCGGTCGCCGCCGCGCTTATGTGCGCTCTGGCCCTGGTTCCGGGACTGCCGCTCATTCCCTTCCTGCTGCTTGGCTGCCTTATGGGCTTTGGCGCATGGTTTATCCCGCGTCAGGTTGAAGCCGAAAACAAGGTGAAGCGTGACCAGGAAGAAAAGAAGGTCATGCAGAGCAAGGAGGCGGAAAAGGACTCCGTCAAGTCCGTGCTCAAGACCGCCGAAATCGAGCTGGCGCTCGGCAAGCTGGTCTCCACCCGCCTGCTCGGCGCCCACCAGGAGCTCGCCTTCCGCGTCGGCAAGATGCGTAAGAAATTCGCCAGCCAATACGGTTTCGTGGTCCCCGAAATCAAGGTGACCGACGACATCGGCATTCCCGAAAAGTCCTACCAGATCCGCATCCACGGTACGACCATCGCATCGAACAACCTGCGCGTCGGCGAAGTTTTGGTCGTCACCGGCTCCGGCCGCAAGCCCAACGTGCCGGGCGACGAGATTCGCGAGCCCGCCTTCGGCATGCCGGCCGTCTCGGTTCTTGAGACTTTCACCGAGGAACTGAAGCGCGAAGGCTTCCATCCGATCGACAACGTCTCGGTGGTGCTCACCCATGTCTCTGAAGTTATCCGCAACAACCTGCCGCAGCTTCTCTCCTACAAGGACGTGAAGATCCTCATCGATCGCCTCGATCCTGAATACAAGAAGCTGGCCGACGAAATCTGCTCCTCGCACATGTCCTATTCGGGCCTGCAGGCCGTGCTGAAGCTGCTTCTGGCCGAACGCGTCTCGATCCGCAACCTGCACCTGATCCTGGAAGCCGTCGCGGAATTGGCACCGCATGTCCGCAAGACCGAGCAGATCGTCGAGCACGTCCGTGTCCGCATGGCTCAGCAGCTTTGCGGCGACCTGACCGACAACGGCGTCTTGCGCGTGCTGCGTCTGGGTTCTAAATGGGACCTCGTCTTCCACCAGGCGCTGAAGCGCGATGCCAAGGGTGAAATCGTCGAGTTCGACATCGACCCGCGCAATCTTGAAGAGTTTTCCGAGCAGGCGAGCCGTGTAATCCGTGAATTCATGGACCGTGGCCTGCCCTTCGTTCTTGTCACTTCGCCGGAAACGCGCTCCTATGTGCGCATGATCATCGAACGACTCTTTGCGACCTTGCCGGTTCTCTCCCATGTCGAACTGGCCAAGGGCATCGAGATTAAGATCCTGGGCTCTATTTCATGATTTCTGACCCGCAGGGGACTGTTCTGGTGTTGTTTGCGGTCTTCTGCCGCATCGGTGCCTGCTTCATGACCCTGCCGGGCTTCTCGTCTGCCCGTATCTCGGCCACCACCCGGCTGTTCCTCGCCATGTCCGTCTCGATGGCGATGGCGCCTTTGCTCTTCGATAGCATTTATCCCAGAGTTTCAGGTGGCGGTGCGCCGCTCATCCCCGTCTTGATGGCCGAGTTGATGATTGGCTTGATGTACGGATTGGTGCCCCGGCTATATGTTCTTGGTCTGCAATTCGCCGGCACGGCCATTTCCATGTCCATCGGTCTGAGTTCGCCAGGCTCCGGTGACGTGCTGGAAGACACCAGCGAAACCCAGCTCACCAACCTGCTCAGTTTTTCCGGCCTTCTGGTCCTGTTCTTGCTCGATTTCCATCACATCGTCTTCAAGGCACTGATGGAATCCTACACGGTGATGCCGCTCGGCGGCATGCCTGATAGCCAGAAGATGCTGATCACGCTCACCGATACACTGTCGCAGACTTTCGTGTTGATGCTGCGGCTGGCGAGCCCCTTCCTGATCTTCGGTCTGATGTTCAACTTCGCCGTCGGCCTCGTGAATAAGCTCGCTCCACAGGTTCCGATTTTCTACATCTCCACGCCGTATCTTCTGATCGGCGGCCTCATTCTGATCTACTTCACCATCGCCGCCTTGGTCATGCAGTTCGGGCGCTACTTCCCGATGATCTTCAACTTTTAGGGACGCAAGGGTCGATGGCGGCGCAGAAGAAATCCGACAAGCTGAAGCGTCTCGTCGCCGTGCAGCGGCATATGGAGCGCATGGCCGAAAATGATCTCGGCATCACCGGCCAGCGTATCGAGGAAAACGCCCGATCGATGGAGACCGTGATGGAAGCGATCGGCTCGCTCGACCCGCTGCATCGGCTGTTCGCCCAGAATTATGCCGATCGTTTTGACCGCCTGTCCAACACGGACAAACAGTTGCAAGGCTTGCAGCAGGTCCAGGAAATGAAGCTGCTGCGCGAACGCGCCAAGGGTGACCGGCTGGAGGAAAACCGCAAGGAGGCCCGCGCGCTTGAGGAGCGGGAAGCCGATGACGATGCGATCTACGACCTGATCGATATCCGTTTTGCCACACCAGCCTCCGACAAGCTTGGGGAGTGATAGTCGCCACGAACAAACATCGAGGATGTCATCGTGGCCATTTCAACCCCGAGCGATCTCGTGCTGGACGTCGTCCGCGCGGCTGATCCGTCGCAAGTCGCTGCTGCCCAGGAGCTGATGAAGACCAACCGCGCCAATTTTCTCGCCACCAGCCTGGCGGAAAAGGGCGAGGGCTTCGGTGCAACCGTGGACATTCTCAACCGCACGACCAATGCCGCCCGGATCGAGGCGACGGCGGAGCACAAGGATGAGGACGGCAAGGTTCCCAAGGTTTATCGCGATTTCGAAGCGGTCTATCTCACCAATTTCGTCCAGACCATGCTGCCGAGCGACAGCGAGGAAGTTTATGGCAAGGGCAATGCCGGCGAAATGTGGAAGAGCATGATGGCCGAGCAGATCGGCTCGGTGCTCTCCGAATCCGGCGGCGTCGGAATTGCCAAGCAGATGTATAGCGAGGCGCTCCAGCGCACCCGCGGTGACGATATGGTGAACGCCAAGACCGATGAAGCCGACCGTAGCCAGGCACTCAGCTGGGTAACCGACCTTGAGCGCCGCACTTTGGCGACGAGTGCTGAGATCCAGAATCCATAAAGATCGAAAACAAGGTAAAATTTCATGGAAGTTGTTTCGAGCGAATATCGGGTCAAGACGGTGCTGAGCCGTCTGGAGCGCATTATTGACAACGAGAACGAACGGATCGGCAAGGATCCGGAATTCGACTTCAAGGTGTCGAACGCGCATAAGAGCCGCTGCCTCTATGAACTGACCATGTTGTTTCGCGACACCGATCCGCGCGAATTCGCAATCAATTACGT
>NNBU01000562.1_pt1 | contig 36383 bp, 37 predicted proteins | sample 1173781 | NCBI WGS metagenome assembly NNBU01 (sample SAMN07173937, study PRJNA388173) | plant metagenome | biome: Plant school; feature: Soil; material: Symbiotic tissue of Blasia pusilla L.; isolation source: symbiotic tissue sample KVJ2 | host: Blasia pusilla | place: Norway: Troms, Kvaloya...
CGACTGCACGGAGCGCTCGTCGGGGCGCCAGCGCTGGTGCGTGCACAGGTCCTGGCACAAGTCGAGGCCATTGATCCGGAGCAGTTTTGGATCGAGAAGGTGAGGGTCGCGACTACTGCGATGGATGCGCCCGCGCTGGGGGAGTCTCGCGAGGCGCTGGCCGATTTGCAAGCAATCTTTGATGAGGCAAGCTCAGATCCCGATTTCATGGCGCACCTGCAGCAGCAGCTGCAACCGTTCCTGAACAAAGTCTCTGACGAAGTGGATGAGGATGTGCCGCTGCTGGAGCTCGCACGTCAGAAGCGCTTTTCGGAAATGGTCCTGGAGGTCGCACCAGCGCTTCTCTCCCAGTTGAACGCAAAGGGGCTGTGATGCGGCTGGCTGAACTCGATCTGCTTGCATACGGCAAATTCACCGACACGAAGCTGCCATTCCCCAAGGCCGACCACGACTTCCACATCATCATCGGGCCTAACGAGGCCGGAAAGTCCACCGTGCGTCGCGCCATTACCGAACTGCTTTTTGGCATGGAGATGCGCTCCCCACTAGGCTTCAAGCACGCGCAGAGCGACCTGCGACTGGCTGGCGTGCTCGATGGCGGACCGTCCAGACTTGCCTTCATCCGCACGAAGCAGCAAAAGTCACTGCGCTCGATGTCCGATGAGGTGCTTCAGGAGAGTTATCTGGCGGGCACTTTGGGCGCATTGACTCAAGAAACCTTCGAAGAGCTGCATTGCCTGGACCATGGAAGATTGCTCAGAGGCGGGCAAGGCATCGTCGATCCGAAGAATTCGGTGAGCCAGATCCTGTTCCAGGCGGCCTCGGGACTCGAGGATTTCGCCGTCATCCGCGAGGCCCTTGGGGAACGCGCCAGTGCGCTCTTTGCCAGGACAGGGAAAAACAATCGGTTCGCCAAGGCCTCGGAGAAATTTAGCTCCGCGCATCGAACACTGAAGGACGTGCAGGTGCGCACCAAGGTTTGGGTCGATGCGCGTGAGGCGCTTGAGGCCACAGACGATGCGCTGAAAAAAGAGCGCGACACACGGCGAGATCTGGAACTGCAACGCACGGCTTGGGATCGCGCGAGGCGCCTGGCCCACCTAATGGAGGCCCTGGATCGATTGCAGGCTGAGGAAGCGCAACGCGGCGAGGTGATTGCCTTTGCGCCAGGAGCGAGGGAGGCGCTTGAAATCGGCATCCAGCAGATCAACGCGGCATCGGCCACCCATTTGACCCGCCAAGAAGATGCCATCCGGGCGCAAACGGCCTTTGATGCGATAGAGACCAACGACGACATCCTCCAGGAATCAGCCTTGATCGCCCGGTTGGGCGCCTTGTGTGGTCTGCATCCGAACCACGCCCGCGACCTTCCGCTGCGCCGCGCAGAAGTCAACGCTTGGCTGGGCGAAGAGAACTCGTTGCTACGATGCGCGAGCAAGTCTGCGTAGGCTTTTGTGGCAAGTGTGACAATGATCACTGAAATTGGCATGGCCTCCTTCTTCTTGTCATCGGCGCCCCAATAGTCCGTGTCCCGGTGCAGCTTCATCAGTTGCACTGCGCGCCGCAAGATGTCGTCAAGGCCAACCTCCTCTGAAGGCAGAGGTGTGACGGTCGAACGGGCCTCAACGGCAAGCTTCCGACGGGCAATCTGGAACGGGAAGCGGAAGGCTGCGTGAGTGCAGAACCAGTCGGCGAATTCTTCGGGATTCGATGGCGCCCAGCGCGTGTCGGGGTCGCGGACCGACAGGCTCGATCCTGCACGGCCAGTTTGGTCGCGCACCGCAGGTGTCAGGTCGAAGTAGTACGGCTTGCCCGGGTACGACAGACGCCAGCAGCGACGCTTCGGAGTAGGAGTACCAGTGACGCTCTCATTTCCCTCCAATGCCTTACCGAAGGCTTGAAACATGACCTCGGGATCCGGAGAGTTGTACTTCGGGCCGGTCAACTTCACCATGAGATCGAGGTCGAAGTTCACCGGGTAGCGTTGGCTGATGGTGGTTTGCGTGCGCATCGACCCTTGCGGGAAGATGTGCACGTCATGGCGTGGGATGCTCAGCTTCTCGGCCAAGCGGTCGGCCAGCTTGGTGTAGTCGGCTTCGGCGCGAGCGCGATCGGTCGGATCGAGCTCCAACCGCTGTAACAACTTAGCGATGAGGTCTTCCCACTGCTGCAGTTCGTTACGGGCATTTAGAGAAGCAATTACGCGTTTGGAAAGAGTCGGATTGGTCGTCATGGGTAAGGCCCGTTCAAGGTTGCAGGGGGTGGGTGAGCGTCAGACCTGAGACCAACTCGCGGACGAACGTGGGAGTAATTTCAATAGTTGCCCTGTACGGCGAACCCAAGCCTGCCAGGGATTCGTGGCACACGAACTCGGCGTGGTGTCGGGCCTGCATCTTCTGGCCGACCACAACAGCGGCCGACGTCGGCGCGCTCACGAACAGATGCACCTTGCGAACGCGCCAGTCGTCTTGCAGCTGGCGCATTGCGGCATCGACAGCCAGGCCAACAAGTTGCAGATCCTCTGGCTGTTGCATGCAGTTCTTGTCGAAAGTCGGACCGGTTATACGCAGGGTTGGCATCGAGAACTGCCCGTTGGATACGCAGTTGACCGGCATGCGCGAGGCTTCGATGGTCGACATCGGCATTCGCTGGCACGTGCGCGCTTTCGACCGCCGGCACGGCGAGTTCCGCGACTTCGTCCTTACGCGCATGGATGAGCCGGCTGTACTTGAGGACAGCCCTCTGAAGCGCGAGGAGACAGCAGAAGCCGACATCCAGTGGAGTCGCTTGACGTCGTCAACCGAAATGGGGCTTCAGGAACTGGTCGACGCGGTTTGGCACGGCCTTCAATGCGCCTCCGGGACTACGCCTCTCGCCGTAGCTGTACCCGGTGACGCTACTGATGCGCTTCTGGCCGATGCGGCGAAAGGCTATCAAGATCTGTCTTGGGCACTCCGGACAAACTTTGTCGAAGAGCCGCAAGGCACACCCAGCCATAAAAAATTGGCCGAAACCTCATGGGCTGCATACAGGGCATGCGGCGTGGCTTGCGGAGTCATTGCAGCATGGCTTATGGCGTTGAGCGCCAACCCATCAACTGAACTCTGCGAGTTTTGCTACCGTCATCGGGAAACACGCAGACGTTGTCGAATGCACACGTCGCCCGACTCCGCCACATCTGAAGCCCGTTTGGGCAAAATCCTTTGTGATTCTTTCGTGAGCCGCGTGATGACCTTGAGTAGAGATCAAAGTGTCAAAAAAGTGCTCAAGGCAAGCTTGGTTGCAGATGCACTCGATCTCAATCCAATGCTATTTCAGGCCGAGGCAAATGGGGTGCGTGGGCATTTGCAGTACAGCGCTGCGGTGTTGGCGACTCAGTTGCGTGTTCTACGTCCGCTTCTAAATGAAGCACAAGCCGTGGAGGCAGCCAAGCTGTTCAGCGAGATCTTGGGTGCGGCTGCGGCGCTGCGTAGGGCGGATGCTGCCCAAAACATTAACCAAGAGAACAATCTGGACGAACGGCGCAGCAAGCTGATGCACCTTCTCAGTTTGACCGGATTTCTTAAGCTCTGGTGGGGAAGCGGGCTGAGTGGTGAGCTGGCTGTGTTCCAGATCACAGGTCGCGGGTTCGATTTGGGGCACCCGCTGGTCACGACTGGGGCACACGATCCATCGATCGCGCATGCGCTTCTCCGTCATCGAGCATGGATGGAAGTTTCTGAAAACTTTGTGAAGGCCACGACCATCGATCGCGACCAAGCGTTGGCGCTGCGCGCGGCCGGAGCTTCCCATCGTCGTATCGGTCAGGAGCTGGGCTGCTCGCACACCAAAGTGAGGCTCCTGCTTTCGGAAGCCGCTCCCCAAAAAGCACGCCGGCGAGCTGTCTTTAAACCCTACCGGTCAGCTACGTCCTCCAACTCATAGCTCAGCCTCACTGAAGTGAGCACTCACAAAAATTCACATCATGCATTTGTGATTGTCCTCCACTCTTCCTAGGCGTCTGCCAGTACCGACTTCTTTCTGAGAAGTGTCATCTGGACGCTCAACCAAGCGTCCAGGCGAGCGCAGTTCCACAACGGGGCGGTTGCCCTTGAGATTGTCCCGCAGATGTTGTTTTCAAGAATCGCCTTAAAAAATGCCGTGCACAACTTTGTGCGCGGTCAAACCCCGCGAAAAAGAGCTCTTTTCCGCGTCTAAGTTGTTGATTTTGTTGGGTCTGTTGTGCGCCACAAATTTTTAGTGACACGCGCGCCTCCTTGACCTCGGTTTCCACCAGCCCCACCAGCGTGAAGCTGGGCAGGCCGTTCGCCAGATGCACCTCAACCGTGACACTGGCCGCTTCCAGGCCCAGCAAAGCACGGCTTTGCACCAAAGACAGACTCATTGCGTTCATTCTCCCCAAGATGGTGCGTCCATCGGGGGCACGCCAGTGGTGCAGCCTGTTGTGCGACGGCGGCCACCCGAAGCACCTGTTGTAACGATTTCGCGCTCGCTCAAGCCTTCGGGGAGCGTTCGGCGGACGGGCTTTTGAGCAGTTTGGCACGCTCCCTGCTTTGAGCCTCACAGGTCCCACAACACACTTTGCGAGGAGTTTCCCGATGACGTACCGTACCGCCGCCCAGGCGCTGATCGTTCTTGCCACCGCATTGACCGCTTCGGGCGCTGCCCTGGCGCAGGCAACAACGGATGCCGCCGCGCCGGCTGCCGCTCCCGCCCCGAATCTCACGGGGAACATCTCGCTGACCACCAACTACAAGTTCCGTGGCCAGGATCAGGACATGATCGGCAAGAACGACTACGCCAAGACCAAGGGCTTCAAGCCCGCCGTCCAGGGCGGCCTGGACTACGCCTTCGGCGACAGCGGCTTCTACGTGGGCAGCTGGAACTCCAGCGTCAACTGGCTCAAGGGCAACAGCATCGAGATGGACCTGTACGGCGGCTACAAGTTCAAGGCCGGCCCGCTGGACATGGACGTCGGTGCGCTCACCTACATCTACCCGGGCAACTCGTCGGGCAACACCACCGAGCTGTACGTTGCCGGCACCTACGCCAGCGAAACCCTCGGTTCGTTCACCGCCAAGTACTCGCATACCGTGTCGAAGGACTACTTCGGCTACGCGGGCAACAAGGCGGGCTCGGGCCTGAAGGGCACCAACACCGGCTACCTGAACCTGGCGTACAGCAAGGAAATCGTGCCCAAGGTCACGCTGAAGGCAGCGGTCGGCTACACGAACATGTCCAGCGACATCCGCAGCCTGGGCTACAAGAGCTATGTCGACTACAACGTCGGTGCGTCGTACGACTTCGGCAACGGCCTGTCGCTGACCGGCTCGGTGCAAGGCGCGAACAAGAAGAGCTCGTACCTCGCCGTGAGCAACCCGGGCGTGGACTACGGCTTCGGCACCTTCGGCCAGACGACGTACTCGCCGAACAAGGCGCGCTTCATCCTCACGCTGACGAAGACGCTCTAAGCAGCAGAACAACGAGGTGCGGCCCAAGCTGCCGCACCGTTTCATTTCCATCCGCAGGAGAAAACTCATGAAGCTGGTCACAGCCATCATCAAACCGTTCAAGCTCGACGAGGTGCGCGAAGCACTGTCGGCCATCGGCGTGCAGGGGATCACCGTCACCGAGGTCAAGGGGTTCGGTCGCCAGAAAGGCCACACCGAGCTCTACCGCGGCGCCGAGTACGTGGTCGACTTCCTGCCCAAGGTCAAGATCGAAGCGGCCGTCTCCGACGACCTCGTCGATCGCGTGATCGAAGCCGTCGAGGGTGCTGCCCGCACCGGCAAGATCGGCGACGGCAAGATCTTTGTCTACAACCTCGAACAGGTCGTGCGCATCCGCACTGGCGAAACAGGTCGCGAAGCCCTCTGAACGAGTCCAGGCCCGAAAGAACAACGATTATGAAAAAACTGCTTGTCTCTCTTGCGTTCGGTTTGAGTGTGCTGGCTGCCGGCACCGCCGCACTTGCACAAACCCCCGCGGCCCCGGCCGAAGCGCCTGCCGCTTCGGCACCCGCTGCCGCTGCACCCGCAGCGCCGGCCGCGCCTGCTGCAGCCGACGCGGCACCTGCCGCTGCGGCAGCCGCGGCGCCCGCCGCTGCACCGGCTCCGAAGATCGACTCCGGCGACACCGCCTGGATGCTGACCTCCACGCTGCTGGTCATCCTGATGACCATCCCCGGCCTGGCGCTGTTCTACGGCGGCCTGGGCCGCTCGAAGAACATGCTGTCGGTCCTGATGCAGGTCTTCGTGATCTTCTCGCTGATCAGCATCCTGTGGGCCGTCTATGGCTACAGCATCGCGTTCTCGGGCGAAGGCAACTTCTTCGGGGGATTCGACAAGATCTTCATGAAGGGCATCACGCAGGAAACCTTCGGCGCGCTGACCACGATTCCTGAATACGTGTTCGTCGCCTTCCAGGGCACCTTCGCGGCCATCACCGTGGCGCTGATCGTCGGCGCGTTCGCGGAACGTGCCAAGTTCTCGGCCGTGCTGCTGTTCTCCGTGCTGTGGTTCACCTTCAGCTACGTGCCGATCGCCCACATCGTGTGGGGCGGCGGCCTGCTGGGCAAGGACGGCGCACTCGACTTCGCAGGCGGCACCGTGGTGCACATCAACGCCGGTGTGGCTGGCCTGGTCGGTGCCTACATGGTCGGCAAGCGCGTGGGCTACGGCAAGGAAGCGTTCACGCCGCACTCGCTCACGCTCACCATGGTCGGCGCTTCGCTGCTGTGGGTCGGCTGGTTCGGCTTCAACGCGGGTTCGGCAGGTGCTGCCAACGCGCTGGCCGGCCTGGCCTTCATCAACACGGTGCTCGCCACCGCTGCCGCCGCGCTGTCCTGGATCCTGGGTGAAAGCCTGCACAAGGGCAAGGCCTCGATGCTGGGCGCTGCGTCCGGTGCCGTTGCCGGCCTGGTGGCCGTCACGCCTGCCGCCGGTTTCGTCGGCCCGATGGGTTCGATCGTGCTGGGCCTGCTGGCCGGCCTGGTCTGCCTGTGGGGTGTGGGCGGCCTGAAGCGCATGCTGGGCGCGGACGACGCGTTCGACGTGTTCGGCGTGCACGGTGTGGGCGGCATCCTGGGTGCCATCCTGACCGGCGTGTTCGCAGCCAAGGGCCTGGGCGGCACCGGCGGCGCAACGCCCGACACCTTCGCGATGGGTGCACAGGTCTGGATCCAGATCAAGAGCGTGGCGCTCACGATCGTGTGGTCCGGCGTGGTGGCCTTCATCGCCTTCAAGATCGCCGACCTGACCATCGGCCTGCGTGTGTCGGAAGAAGAAGAGCGCGAAGGCCTCGACATCTCCTCGCACGGCGAAACCGCCTACAACCGCTGATTCCCTGTGGCGAGGCTGCCTTCGGGCAGCCCCGCCGCTGGCGATCCAAACGCATTCACAAGAACAATTCTTCGTCACGAGTTTTTCAAGCGAGGTCTCCTTTGGATGTTCAGCCCGCGAGCGCTCCGGCGTCAGCGGGCTTTTTTTTGCCTGTCGCTTTCATGGCCGGGGGCACAATGGCCGAACCATGTGGACCTCCATCGAAGACAGCCTCTGCGAGCTCGGCGAGTCGCCGTTCTGGCACCCTGAAGAACGCGCGCTCTACTGGCTCGACATTCCCGGCCGCGCGGTGCTGCGCACCCGCGGCGACATCGGTTCGCCGAATGCCACCGTGGAGCGATGGCCGTTGCCCACCGAGCCCGGCTGCATGGCGCCGGCGCGCAGCGGCGGCCTGGTGATCGCATTGCGCGACGGCTTCTACCGCGCGCGCGAATGGCGCGGCGAGCTCTTCGCCCTGGCGCGTGTGGAGCACGACGTGCGCACCATGCGCTTCAACGACGGCAAGTGCGACCCCCGGGGCCGCTTCTGGGGCGGTTCGCTCAACGAAGCCAAGGACCGGCCCAACGCCGCGCTCTATTGCCTCGACGCACGCCCGGGCACGGGCATCTCGCCCACCATCACGCAGATGGCCAACGAGTCCACCACGGCCAACGGCCTCGCGTTCTCGCCCGACGCCCGCACCCTGTACTGGGCGGACACCGCCGCGCACGTGGTGTGCGCGTGGGACTGGGACGCGGAGGCCAACGCGCTTTCGCGTGCCCGCGTGTTCCACCAGTTCGAAGCCAAGCGCGAAGGCTGGACTGTGGACGCGCCGCTGGGTTACCAAGGCCGGCCGGACGGCGCCACCATCGACGCGCAAGGCCACTACTGGGTGGCGATGTTCGAAGGCGCGCAGCTGCTGCGCTTCGCACCTTCGGGCGACATCGTGGCCTCGGTTCCTGTGCCCGTCCAATGCCCGACCATGCCGTGTTTCGGCGGCGACGATCTGAAGACGCTGTTCGTCACCAGCGCGCGCAAGGGGCGGCCTGCTGCGGAGATCGAACAGCGGCCGGCTTCGGGCTGCGTGATTTCGATGCGCGTGGAGACGCCCGGGCTGCCGGTAAGCTTCTTCGAGGACTGAGGATGCGCGAAGTGCGTTGTTCGGCGCCGATGTTGATCGAGCGGCAGGCCGGACGTATGGCGACCGAACACAAGCACTGAGCCGATGGCCCTGCAGCACATCCCCCCGATCCAATGCCTGCTGACCTTCGAGGCCGTCGCAAGGCTGCGGCACGCAGGCCGCGCGGCCGACGAGCTGTGCGTCACGCCCAGCGCTGTGAGCCATCGCATCCGCCAGCTCGAGTCGCACGTCGGCTTCAAGCTCTTCGGGCGCAGCGACTTCAGCCTCACGGCCGACGGTGCCGCTTACCTCGCGAACGTTCGCACCGGGCTTGCGGCATTGCAGGCCACGCCGCTGGGCAGCAATGCCGCGCAGCGCGCCACGCGGCTGCGCATCGCCGTCACGCCCACCTTCAGCCGGCAATTCCTCATGCCCCGGCTGGAGCTGTTCCGCAACATCTACCCCGACATCGAGCTGGTGCTGCAGGTGTCGATTCCGCTGCTCGACGTCACCGCCGAGCAGGCGGACCTCGAAGTGCGCTACGGCCCCGGCGGCTATGCCGACTGCGAACACCGCCTCGTGCTCGAAGAACAGGTGGTGCCGGCCTGCAGTCCGAGCTATCTGAACGAGTTCGGGCCGTTCACCGGCTTTCGCAGCGCCGCCGAGATCGCCAGCGCGCGGCTCATCCGCAGCCCGCTCGAACCCTGGGGCACCTGGTTCGCCAGCTGCGGGCTCGACCAGCCCGAGCCGAACATCGGCTCGCAGTTCAACGACCTGGGGCTCGTGTACGACGCCGCGGCCAGCGGCTTCGGCGTGGCGCTGGTGCGGCAGAAGATGGGCGCCGCGTGGTTCGAGTCGGGGCGCCTGGTGGCGCTGTCCGACCAGGCCGTGCCCTCGCCGCACCGGCACTACATCTGCTGGCAACCCGGCACGCTGGAGCGCTGGGAGTGCGCGGCCTTTGCCGACTGGCTGGCGCAGAGCCTGCGCTGAGCGGCAAACGAAGCAAAGCGAAGGACCGGACCGGGCCGTGCAGCGCCGTGCGTCGTGCCGGCAAAGTTCTCTCAAGCCGGCCGCAAAAATCCTTCAACCCGCACCCGGGGCGATGTGCGTAGAGTGCGGTCCACCCCGAGACATTCCGCGCGCAGGCGCGAACAGAAGAAAAGAGGCTGCCGCATGAATGCGCCGCTCACCCCCACGCAGCACGATTCGCTACAGAAAACAGAGCGCCAGTCGCAGGTCGTGCGTGCGCTGCAGGCACATTTGCCTGCGCATGCGCTCATCTGGCACGCCGAGGACACCACCCCCTACGAGTGCGACGGCCTCACCGCCTATCGCGCCCGTCCGCTGGTGGTGGCCCTGCCCGAGACCGAGGCGCAGGTGGCCGCCGTGCTCCAGACCTGCCACCGCCTCGGCGTGCCCGTGGTTGCGCGCGGCGCCGGCACGGGGCTGTCGGGCGGCGCCATGCCGCACACCATGGGCGTGACGATGTCGCTCGCCAAGTTCAACCGCATCCTGAAGATCGACCCGGTGAGCCGCACGGCCGTCGTGCAGTGCGGCGTGCGCAACCTCGCCATCAGCGAGGCGGCCGCGCCCTTCAACCTCTACTACGCGCCCGACCCCTCGAGCCAGATCGCCTGCACCATCGGCGGCAACGTGGCCGAGAACTCCGGCGGCGTGCACTGCCTGAAGTACGGCCTGACCCTGCACAACGTGCTGCGCGTGCGCGGCTTCACGGCCGAGGGCGAGGCCATCGAGTTCGGCGGCGACGCGCTCGACGCGCCGGGGCTCGACCTGCTCGCGCTGGTCATCGGCAGCGAAGGCATGCTGGCCGTGACCACCGAGGTCACCGTCAAGCTGGTGCCCAAGCCGCAGCTGGCGCGCTGCATCATGGCCAGCTTCGACGACGTGCGCAAAGCCGGCGACGCGGTGGCCGCGGTGATTGCGGCCGGCATCATTCCGGCGGGCCTGGAGATGATGGACAAGCCCATGACCGCGGCGGTCGAAGACTTCGTGCGCGCAGGCTACGACCTGGACGCCGCGGCCATCCTGCTGTGCGAGTCCGACGGCACGCCCGAAGAGGTGGAAGAAGAAATCGGCCGCATGACCGCCGTGCTGCGCGGCTGCGGCGCCACCGCCATCGCGGTGAGCAACAGCGAAGACGAGCGCATGAAATTCTGGAGCGGCCGCAAGAACGCATTCCCCGCCTCGGGCCGCATCAGCCCCGACTACATGTGCCTGGACTCGACCATTCCGCGCAAGCGCCTGGCCGACATTCTTCTGGCCATTCAGGAGATGGAGAAGAAGTACAACCTGCGCTGCTGCAACGTGTTCCATGCGGGCGACGGCAACCTGCATCCGCTGGTGCTGTTCGACGCCAACGACCCCGACGAGCTGCACCGCTGCGAGCTGTTCGGCGCCGACATCCTGGAGACCAGCGTGGCCATGGGCGGCACGGTGTCGGGCGAGCACGGCGTGGGCGTGGAAAAGCTCAACAGCATGTGCGTGCAGTTCACCGCCAGCGAGAACGAGCAGATGTTCGGCGTGAAGCGCGCCTTCGACCCCGAGGGCATGCTGAACCCCGGCAAGGTGATTCCCACGCTGCAGCGCTGCGCCGAGTACGGCAAGCAGGTGGTGCGCGGCGGCAAGCTGCAACACCCCGACCTGCCGAGGTTCTGATGAGCAGCATGGACACCGCACTTCAACAGGTCGTCGAGCGCGTGCGCGCCGCCGCGGCCGACGCCACGCCGCTGCGCATTCGCGGCGGCGGCACCAAGGACTTCTACGGCGAGCCGCCGCAAGGCAAGGAAGGCGAGGGGCTCGACATGCGCACGCTTGCCGGCATCACGAGCTACGAGCCGAGCGAACTGGTCGTCACCGTGCGCGCCGGCACGCCGCTGGCCGAACTCGAGGCGGCCCTCGCAGAGAAGGGCCAGTGCCTGCCGTTCGAGCCGCCGTGCTTCGGCAGCGACGGCACGGTGGGCGGCATGGTCGCCGCCGGCCTCAGCGGCCCCGCGCGCGCCAGCGTCGGCGCGGTGCGCGACTATGTGCTTGGCGCCACGCTGGTCAACGGCCGCGCCGAGGTGCTGAGCTTCGGCGGCCAGGTGATGAAGAACGTCGCGGGCTACGACGTGTCGCGTGTGCTCGCGGGCTCGCTCGGCACGCTGGGCGCGATCGCCGAGGTGAGCCTCAAGGTGTTGCCGGTGCCGCCCGCCGAGGCCACGCTGGCCTTCGCCTGCAGCCAGGCCGATGCGCTGCGCCTGCTCAACGAGTGGGGTGGCCGGCCGCTGCCGCTGAATGCCAGTTGCTGGTTCGAACAGGAAGGCGCGGGCGCGCTGTACCTGCGCCTGCGCGGTGCGGTCGCGGCGGTGGAAGCCGCCTGCGCGCACCTGGGCGGCGAGCGCACAGACGACGCGCGTGCCGCCGCTTATTGGCAATCGCTGCGCAACCAGCAGCTGCCGTGGTTCGCGATGGATGAGGGGGCGAATGCGCTCTGGCGCCTGTCGGTGCCGCAGACCGCGCCGGTGCTCGCGCTCGACGGCGCCGCGCCGCTGGTCGAATGGCACGGCGGCCAGCGCTGGTACAAGGCGCCGCCGGGCGCGGCCCAGGCCGCGCGCATCCGCGAGATCGCGCGCGCGGCGGGCGGCCATGCCACGCTGTTCCGCCTGCCGGGTGAGCACGCGGGCGCGCACACCGGCGCCCACGTGCCGCGCTTCGACGCCATGAGCGCGCCCATCGAACGCATCCACCGCGCGCTGATGCGCGAGTTCGACCCCCACGGCCTGTTCAATCGCGGCCGCCTGCTCGCCCCCACGTAAAACAAGAACCGCCATGCAAACCGAGCTCGCTCCCGAATTCCAAGGCACCGACGCAGGCCGCGAGGCCGAGGCCATCCTGCGCAAGTGCGTGCACTGCGGCTTCTGCACCGCCACCTGCCCGACGTACCAGCTGCTCGGCGACGAGCTCGACGGTCCGCGTGGGCGCATCTACCTCATCAAGCAGGTGCTCGAAGGCAAGACACCCACGCGCAGCACGCAACTGCACCTGGACCGCTGCCTGACCTGCCGCAACTGCGAAAGCACCTGCCCGAGCGGTGTGCAGTACGGCAACCTGGTCGACATCGGCCGCAAGATCGTCGACGAGAAGGTGCCGCGCCCCGCCATGGAACAGGCGCAGCGCTGGCTGCTGAAGGAAGGCCTGCCTTCGCCGCTGTTCGGCCCCGCCATGAAGCTCGGCCAGGCCGTGCGCGGCCTGCTGCCCGAGGCGCTCAAGGCCAAGGTGCCGGCGAAGCAGGAGGCCGGCGCCTGGCCCACCGCCACGCACGCGCGCAAGGTGCTGATGCTCGCGGGCTGCGTGCAGCCGTCGATGATGCCCAACATCAACAGCGCCACCGCGCGCGTGCTCGACGCGGCCGGCATCCAGGCCGTGATCGCGAAGGAGGCGGGCTGCTGCGGCGCCGTGAAGTTCCACTTGAACGACCAGGAGGGCGGAAAGGCGCAGATGCGCGCGAACATCGACGCGTGGTGGCCGCTGGTGGAGCGCAACGACGTCGAGGCCATCGTCATGAACGCCTCGGGCTGCGGCGTCACCGTGCGCGAATACGGCCACCTGCTGCAGCACGACGCGGCCTACGCGCTGAAGGCGGCGCGCATCAGCGAACTCACGCGCGACCTGAGCGAGCTGCTGCCCGACCTGGTGCCCGCGCTGAAGGCCCGTGTGCAGGCGCCGGCGGGCGTGGTGGCCTACCACCCGCCGTGCACCTTGCAGCACGGCCAGAAGCTGCGCGGCGGCGTCGAGACGCACTTGCGCGCCCTGGGTTTCGACGTGCGCGTGGCCATGAACGAATCGCACCTGTGCTGCGGCTCGGCCGGCACCTACTCGGTGCTGCAGCCGGAGCTGGCCTATCCGCTGCGCGACCGCAAGCTGGGCCACCTGAAGCAGCTGCAGCCCACCACCATCGCGTCGGCCAACATCGGCTGCATCACGCACCTGCAAAGCGGCAGCGCAGACACGCCGGTGCGGCACTGGGTCGAGCTGCTGGACGCGGCGCTGAAGGCCTGACCGGGCGCGTGCTCCGGGGCCTGGTCGCACAGCGGGGAGGGGGTTGGTCCGACTCGCGCGAGCGGGCGGGGCGGCGCATCATGGCTGCACCGAATCTGCAAGGAGCCCATGCCATGTCCCCCGTTCTCGCCTCCCCCGTTCTCGCCTCCCTCGTTTCTCCCGCGCTGCGGCGCTCGCTGCTGGCTTGCGTCTGCGCAGCCGGTGCGGTGGCCGCGCAGGCGCAAGGCGCCATGCCGCCCTGGCAGGGCGCGGGCGCTGCGCGCTACGTGTGCGGCGGCATCGGCTCCGACGAATCGACGGCCATGCGCTCCGCCATGAAGGAGCACCCGCTGGCGCTGCTGTTCGCGCGCGCCGACGGCGCCTACATGGCCAACGTGGACGTGACCATCAAGGGCGGCGACGCCAACAACGCCGCCGCGCTGGCGTTCCGCGCGAACGGGCCGGTCTGCCTGGTCGACCTGCCGAACGGGCGCTACGTGATCGATGCGGCGGTGCCCGGCGGCAGCCCCAAGAGCCAGACCGTGACGGTGGGCGGCGGTTCGAAGACGGCCGACTTCAGGTTCTGAGCGGGCGGGCGCTTCAGCCTGCGGCGGCCAGTGCCGCTTCCACATCCCGCGTGAGCGAAGCGGGCGTGTCCAGCGGCGCATAGCGCTTGAGCACCGTGCCGTCGCGGCCGATCAGGAACTTGGTGAAGTTCCACTTGATCGCCGTGAGGCCCAGCAGGCCCGGCTTTTCCTTGGTGAGCCACTGGTACAGCGGCGCCGCGTTGCCGCCATTGACGTCGATCTTCTCCATCATCGGAAAGCTCACGCCGTAGTTCTTGGTGCAGAAGGCGCCGATCTCCTCGTTGGTGCCCGGGTCCTGGGAGCCGAACTGGTTCGACGGAAAGCCCAGCACCGTGAGCCCCTGGTCGGCGTACTTCTCGTGCAGCGCTTCCAGCCCCGCGAACTGCGGCGTGAAGCCGCACTTGCTGGCGGTGTTCACGATCAGCAGTACCTTGCCCTTGAAGGCGGAAAGCTGCACCGGCTTGCCGTCGATCTGGTTGGCTTCGAAGTCGTAGACGCTGGTCATGGAATGTCCTCAGTGAGCGGCAGTGGCGCTGGAGGCGCGATCATCGCCCTGCACGGGCGTTCGCGCAAACGCCGACCACACCGCGCCCGCCACGATCAGCGCACCGCCCACGAGAATGCGCGCGTCCATGGTGGCCGCGCCCAGCGCCACCGACGAGACGCTGGCGAACAGCACCTCCGACAGCATGATCACAGAGGCCGCGCTCGCGGCCAGCCGCGATGCGCCGTATTGCAGGCACACGTTGGCGATCACGAAGCCCGTGCCCAGCAGCGCGGCCCATCCCAGCCAGCCCGGGGACGCGCGCATCGGCGAATCGATGGCGCCGAGCGCGGTGCCCGCCAGCGCCGCAATGCCGGCCACGGCGGTGCAACCGCAGAACATCGCCAGCGCGCGCGATTCGCCCGGGGCCTGGCGCAGATGGCGCAGCGTGATGTTGGTCACCGCGAAGCCGAAGCCCGCCGCCACGCCCAGCCAGTCGGGCAGGCTCGACGGCACCGGCCAGTCGGTGCCCGGTGCCTTCAGCACCACGACCACCCCGGCCAGGGCCAATGCCACCCGCGCCAGCGCGCCGCCGGTCGGCCGCTCGCCCAGCACAAGCCAGGCCAGCAGCACGCTCCACAGCGGCATCAGGTAGAACAACAGCACCACGCGCACCACGTCGCCCTGGGTCACGGCCCAGTTGAAGCCCACGTTGGTGAAGCCCGCCGCCATGCCCAGCACGGCCAGCATCGGGAATGCCGCGAAGCCCTTCCAGGCCTGCCGGCGCACGAGGCCCATCGCCATGGCAATGGCCAGGTAGATCAGGCAGGTGGTCCACAGCGGATGCAGCCCGTGGCCGGCCATCTGGCGGAACGGGAACCAGGACACGCCCCAGACGAAGGCGTTGAAGACGAGGGCGAGCGCGGGCATGTGGGCGTTGGTAAAAGGGGCGCTGGGGCGCAGGGCGCGCCGGCCAGTTCACCAACGCGGTCGCGCAATGTCAGTGGTGCTTGTCGCTGCGCGCGATGGCGAGGAGGTGCTCGACCTCTTCGGGGTACTTCTTCAGGTTGTTCTCATGCCAGCGCTTGATGAGCCACATGCAACCCGCCACCACCAGGCCGAAGGCGCTGATGGCGCCGTAGGCCGACAGGCCCAGGCCGGTGCACACGCTGTAGAACCCGCCCAGCAGAAGAATGCAGGCCTGCTCGTTGAAGTTCTGCACGGCAATGGAGCGGCCCGCGCCCATCAGGTTGTGGCCGCGGTGCTGCAGCAGTGCATTCATCGGCACCACCAGGAAGCCGCCCAGCCCGCCCAGGATGATCAGGAACGGCACCGCCAGCCACACGTTGCCGATGAAGTTCATGGCGATCACCATCAGCCCCATGGCGATGCCCATCGGGATCACGCGGGTGGCCATGTCCAGGCGCATGCGCATCGAAGCGACGATGGCGCCCACCGCCGTGCCGATGGTCACCACGCCGGTCAGCGCCGAGGCCTGGGTGGTGTTGTAGCCCAGCGCCAGCGAGGCCCAGGCCAGCACGATGTACTTGAGGTTGCCGCCCGCGCCCCAGAACAGCGTGGTGGTGGCCAGCGAGATCTGGCCGAGCCGGTCGCGCCACAGGCGGGAGTTGCAATGCCAGAAGTCGGGCAGCAGCGCCACGATGTTGCGCGCCAGGCCTTGCTCGGGGTTGGAGCGCAGCGGGCGCATTTCCACGCCGGTGTGGGGAATGCGGGTGTTGAACCAGGCCGCCAGCGCGTAGACGAAGATCAGCACCGCAATGGCGGCTTCGGCCGGCGAGTCGATGCCGGTGTCGATCAGCGGGAAGTCGAAGGCCAGCAGCTTGCTGGACACCGCATGCCCCACCAGCGTGCCGCCGAGCACGATGCCCAGCAGGATGGACGCGATCGTCAGGCCTTCGATCCAGCCGTTGGCCTTGACCAGTTGGGAGGACGGCAGCAGCTCGGTCAGGATGCCGTACTTGGCCGGCGAATACGCCGCCGCGCCCAGTCCCACGATGGAATACGACAGCAGCGGGTGCGAGCCGAACAGCATCATCAGGCAGCCGACCACCTTGATCGCATTGCTGATGAACATCACCTTGCCCTTGGGCAAGGCGTCCGCGAAGGCGCCCACCAGCGGGGCCAGCACCACATAGAAGACGGCGAAGATCGGCACCAGTGCCGCGCGTTGCCATTCGGGTGCGCCCGAACTTCGCATGAGGTCGACGGCAACAACGAAAAGCGCTTGGTCGGCCAGTGACGAAAAGAACTGGGCCGACATGATCGTAAAGAAACCGCGCTTCATCGATGGGCTGGCTGGCCAGAGGGTCTGCTGGCGGTAGTGAAAAAGTGTCGCGTTGTGGGCGAATGGGCGGTTATAGCATGGGGGTGCGGCGCCAAATTAGGCATCCCCACGGTGTTCGACCCCATTCCCGAAGGTGCTAAAACGTGGTCTGCATTTTCCTCCAGCCCCCGCAGAGTCCCTATGCCGCGTCCCATTCTTGCCACCGTCCACACCGACGCGCTGCGTCACAACCTCGAGCGGGCACGCCGCTCGGCCCTCGACGCCCGGGTCTGGGCGGTGGTCAAAGCCAACGCCTATGGCCATGGCATCGAGCGGGTCTATGAGGGCTTGCGCGGTGCCGACGGCTTCGCGCTGCTCGACCTGGCCGAGGCCGAACGCGTGCGCACCCTCGGCTGGCGCGGCCCGGTGCTGCTGCTGGAAGGCGTGTTCGACGCGCGCGACCTGGAGCTGTGCTCGCGCCTGGACCTGTGGCACACCGTGCACTGCGACGAGCAGATCGACATGCTCGCCGCCCACAAGACCTTGAAGCCGCAGCGTGTGTTCCTGAAGATGAACTCCGGCATGAACCGCCTGGGCTTCACGCCCGAGCGCTTCGGCTCCGCCTGGACCCGCCTGAATGCGCTCACCCAGGTCGACGAGATTTCGCTGATGACCCATTTCAGCGACGCCGACGGCGTCCGCGGCATCGCCCACCAGCTCGAGGCCTTCGAGCGCGCCACGCGCGACCTGCCGGGCGAACGCTCCATCGCCAACAGCGCCGCCACCCTGCGTCACCCCGAGCTGACGCGCGGCGACTGGGTGCGCCCCGGCATCGTGCTGTACGGCAGCGCGCCCGACTTCCCCGAGCACGACGCGGCGCACTGGCAGCTGCAGCCGACCATGACGCTCGCGACCCAGCTGATCTCGGTGCAGACGCTGAAGGCCGGCGACACCATCGGCTACGGCTCCAACTTCACGGCCGAGGGGCCGCTCACCATCGGCGTTGCCGCAGTCGGCTATGCCGACGGCTACCCGCGCCACTGCGGCACCGGCACGCCGGTGCTGGTGAACGGCGTGCGCACCCGCATGGTCGGGCGCGTGAGCATGGACATGATCACCGTCGACCTCACCGACGTGCCCGGCGCGAAGTTCGGCAGCGAGGTCACCCTGTGGGGCCGATCCGCGAAGTCCGGCACGGTGCTGCCGATCGACGACGTGGCGCGCGCTGCGGGCACCGTCGGCTACGAGCTCATGTGCGCCGTGGCGCAGCGCGTGCCGTTCGCGCCCACCGAAAGCGCATGAAGGTCCTGTCCAACTGGCGCTCCGTGCGCCTTTGGGAAACGCAGATCGAGCGCGACCTGCACCGCAACTACAGCTTGCGCACGCACGGCATCCTGATCGGCAGCTTCACGCTGCTGCTGATGTGGTGCGTGTCGGCGCTGCAGATGCACCTGCTGCACGTCGATTCGCTGGCGGTGCGCTACTTCCTCACGCTGGGCGTGGGGTACCTGGGCTACCTGCTGGTGCTGCGCTGGTGGGCGAAGCGGCTGGTCGAGGGGCGCGAGTTCAATCCCGACATCGACGCGCCCGACCTGGATTTCGGCGGCGGGCGCAGCGCAGGCGGGGGCTCGCACAGTCACGCGAGCGTCGGTGAAGGCGGCGGCAGCAGCGGCCTGTCCGACGTGGCCAGCGGCGCGCTCGACGTGGCCGGCGCGTCCGACGAGGGCGCCGTCATCGTGGTGCCGGTGGTCGCCATTTTCCTGATCTGCACGGCCGTGGTGCTCGGCGCGGGCTCGCTGGTGCTGCTGTACTTCAGCTGGGACGCGCTGCTGGCCGTGGCCGTCGAGGTCGCCTTCTCGTACGTGTCGGCGCGCGCCGCGGTGCGCGTGGCGCGCGAGGGCTGGCTCATGGCGGCCGTGCGGCTCACCTGGAAGCCGCTGCTGGGCGCGGTGGTCTGCGCGGTGGCCCTGGGCGCGCTGCTCGACCACTTCATGCCGCAGGTCAACTCGCTGCCCGAGGCGGTGCGGGTGCTGTTGAAGACGCACTGAACGCGCACGGCACCGCATGTCGAGCGACGCGAAGAAATACCTGCAGGCGTTGGGTGCCGAACTGGCCGCGGCGCTCGGGCCCGACTACCGCTTCTACAAGTCCGCGCTCGAACTCCGCGCGCCCACCGGCACGGGGGAGAACGTCATCACGCTGGGCGGCGCGATGCGCGGCGCGCCCTTCATCGCCATCGCCTTTCATTTCGGCTGCAGCTTCACGGCAGCCAGGGCCGTGGCGAAGCAGCTCGGGCTGCAGGCCGTCGGGCCTCACATCTCGCAGTACTCGCTGAACCGCGCGTCCATGAAGGGCCTGCCGGCCTCCGGCCCGGGCCGGGTCTCGTGGGACGTTCACACCGGCAAGACGCCCGACGCCACGCTGGTGCCGGAGATGGTCACCGCGATCCGCGGCATGGCGCTGCCGTTCTTCGAGCGCTTCGCGGACATGGCGGCCGCGAGAAACGCCGTGGCCGCCAATGACGCCTGGTGCCTCGGCGGCACCGCGCAGTGGCGCAACGTGCTGGTGCTGGACGCCGCACTCGGCGAGCTGGACCACTTCGAGGCCTGGGCCGCCAGGCTCGACAGGCTCAACGCCCAGGAGGCATCGGACCTGCTGCGGCGCGCCGAAGCCGAACGATCGACAAGGAATCCGGTTGCCTCGCGCATGGACCCGCCTGTCCGGTCTCCCTAGACTTGGGGCATGGATCAATCCCCCGAAGCAAACCCTGCCGCCGCAGACCACGCGGACCGCACCAACTGGCGCACCCGGCCCCACAGCACCTGGGCTTTCCAGCATGTGCGCGACCTCATCCCCGTGGCCGACATCGCCAACGACCCGGCGCGCGCGACGCCTTTTCCCACCGACATCGCCGCGCTCGAACTCGCGGAGTTCCAGCAGCTCACCCGCACCGACGGCCTCGTCGTGATGCACAAGGGCCGCGTGGTGCACGAGTCCTACGACGCCGGCATGGCGGCGCACACGCCGCACATCCTGATGTCGGCGACCAAGTCGGTGGTGGGCCTCGTGGCCGGGGTGCTGCACGGCGCGGGCCTGCTCGACGTCGATGCACCCGTGTCGGCCATCGTTCCCGAGCTGGCGCGTACCGCCTTCCAGGGCGCCACCGTGCGGCAACTGCTCGACATGCGCACCGGCGTCGTCATGGACGCGCAGGCCGCCGAGGCCTACCGCGCCGCCACCGGCTGGGACCCGGTGCCCCCCGGCGAGGCGCCGTCGGACCTGCGCACCTTCTTCGAGACGACCACCGCCACGCACGCGCCGCACGGCGGTCCGTTCAAGTACACCTCGGCCAACACCGACCTGCTGGGGCTCGTCATGGAGCGCGTGGCCGGGCAGCCCTTCGCCGCGCTGGCCAGCGAGCGCCTGTGGGCGCCCATGGGCGCCGAAGACCCCGCGTACATCACCGTCGACGCCAAGGGCGCGGCCCGCTGCACCGGCGGCCTGTGCGCCACCGCGCGCGACCTGGCGCGCGTGGGCTGGATGGTGCTGCAGCAAGGGCGCGCTGCCGACGGCCGCGCCGTGGTGCCCGCCAGCTGGATCGAGGACATGTGGCATGGCGGCGACGCCGAGGCCTGGAACCAGGGCGAGTTCGCCGCCGGCTTCGCGGGCATGCGCATGCGCTACCGCAGCGGCTGGTACGTGGTGGACGACGCGCCCGGCATGCTGTTCGCCATGGGCATCCACGGGCAGCACCTGTTCGTCGACCCGCGCAACGACCTGGTCATTGCCAAGCTGTCGTCGCAGAACCAGCCGATCGATGCCATTGCGACGGCGCGCACCTTGCGGGCCGTCGGGGCCATCCGGCGCGCGCTGGCCTGAACGACAGTCGGCGAAACGCGCGCTCCGTGAATTTGTAGGCGCACGGGCATCGGGCAGTGGCTTTCGGGCGGAGACAATCCGCGCCGGAGGAAATAACTGCTCACATGAAATCGAAAAAACATGCAAATGCCGCATGGCATGCATGCGGCATCGCGCTGGCCGTCGCCGCCTTCTCGGCGCAGGCACAGACGCAGACGCAGACGGAGGGCGGCACGGCATCGGAACCGTTGCCGGCAAGTGCCACTGCAACGGCCGCGGACCCCGCCGCAGCACAAGCACCGGCCGCACTTGCCGCCATGACCGAAGCGCCCCCGGAGGCGCCCGCCGCGCCGCAGACCCGGCTGCGTTTCAACCGCGGCCTCTACAAGCCCGGCATCGAAAGGCTTCGCGTGGTCCGCCGCGAGAACACCGTCAACAACGTGGCAGGGCAGATTGCGCTGAACGTCGCGTTCGCGGTGCTGGTTCGTGGTGCGGCCGTGCAGGGCTTCTCGAAGGACGACCTGGGCGGCGACACGCTCGACGCCCTCAAGGACGACCCACTGGGCGTCAACCCGGCCATGGCCGAGCTGAACGAGGCGCTCGGCAAGGTCGCCACCGACATCTACCGCAAGCGCGCCGAAGCCGCGCACGCCACCGCCCTGACGGACGGCTCCACGCCCGAGGAGATCGCGGAAGCGGGCAAGGTCCAGGCGGAAGCCGACACGCCGCTGCTCCCGGGCCCGTGGCACCTGGTCTACGAAAACCTGACGGGGTCGGACGAGCTGTTCCGCCTGAAGTTCGGCGCCGAGCTGGGCCGCCCGGGCTTCATGCGCCCGCCGGCCACCTGCTTCTACCAGTCGGAACCCGTCGCGTGGGCGCAATGGCAGGCCGACAACTGGCAGCGGCTGCGCGAGGAACGCACGAAGGCCGTGGCCGTCTGCACCGAGACGCTGGCCGCCACGCCTGAAAAGCGCTGGTGAGCGCTTGCCGGTGCACCCGGCGGATCAGTACAGCCCGAGCTGCCGCGTGCGCAGCCGGGCCAGCCCCAGCAGCGCATCGGTGAACGGCGTGGCCACGCCGGTCAGCTCGCCCAGCTCGCGCACCACCGTCACCAGCGCATCGAGCTCCACCGAGCGCCCCGCCTCCACGTCCTGCAGCATCGAGGTCTTGAACGCCCCGAGCTTCATCGTGATGGCGTGCCGGTCTTCGGGGCTTTGCGTGATCTCGATGCCGATGCGCCGCCCGATTTCCTTGGCCTCCAGCATCACCGCCGAGATGAAGCCGCGCACATAGTCGTCGCCCATGATCAGGTCGGTGGTGCAGCCGGTGAGCGCGCTGATCGGGTTCACCGTCATGTTGCCCCACAGCTTGAACCACACGTCCTTCTGGATCTGCGGCGACAGCGTGGTGTCGATGCCGGTGCTCTTGAGCAGCTCGACAAGCTTCTGCACGCGCGACGTGGCCTCGCCCGACGGCTCGCCCACGATCAGTCCGTTGCCGAAGTGGTGCCGCACCACGCCCGGCGCGTCGAGCGAGCAGCTCGCGTGCACCACGCAGCCGATCACGTTGCGCGACGGAATGGCCTTGGCAATGGCGCCTTCGGGGTCCACCGCGGCCAGGCGGTGGCCGGTGATCGCGCCGCCGAAGCCGCCTTCCAGAAACCACCACGGCACGCCGTTCATGGCCACCAGCACGATCGTGTCGGCGCCGATCAGCGGGCCGATGCGCTCGGCCACGCCGGCCAGCGCGGGCGCCTTCACGGCGATGACCACCAGGTCCTGCACGCCGAGTTCCGCCGGGTCGGCCACCGCGTGCACCGGCACGCGCGTGCGCACGTCGCCGCGCATCAGGGAGAGGCCGTCGCTCTGCAGCGCTTCCAGCGTGGCGCCACGCGCCACCACGTTGAGCCGTTGGCCCGCCTGCGCGAGGCCGGCGCCGATCCATCCGCCGATGGCGCCGGCGCCGTAGATGCAAATCTTCATGAGGTTTCCGGGTTCAGTTGCGGTAGGAGGGGTCGATGCGGTCCACCTGGCGGACCAGCGCATTGAACACGTCCTGCCCGGCACCGTGCTCGGGGCTGAACTGCAGCGCGTCGCGCGTGCAGCGCTGCGCGATCTCCTCGCTCACCGGAATGGCGGGGCCCATCGAGAAGGTGGCCATCTGGATTTCGCAGGCGCGCTGCAGCGTCCACAGGATGGCGAAGGTCTGCGGCAGCGTCTGGCCCCAGGCCAGCAGGCCGTGGTTGCGCAGGATGACGGCGTTGCGCTCGCCGATGCTCTTGAGCAGCCGCGGGCCTTCGTCCGCGTGGATGGTGATGCCCTCGAAGTCGTGGTACGCCACCATGCCGTGCAGCTGCGCGGTATAGAAGTTGGTCTGCTGCAGGCCGCCCTGCAGGCAGGCCACGGCCACGCCGGCGGTGGTGTGCGTGTGCATCACGCAGTGCGCGCCGGGCAGGCCGTCGTGAATGGCCGCGTGCACCACGAAGCCGGCCGGGTTCACCTTGTGCGTCGAACCGTCGAGCACCTTGCCCTGCAGGTCGATCTTCACCAGGTTGCTGGCCGTCACTTCGCTGTAGTGCAGGCCGAAGGGGTTGATGAGGAACTGCTTCTCGCCACCCGTCACGCTGTCGGGCAACCGCACCGTGATGTGGTTGTAGATCATCTCGACCCAGCCCAGCATCGCGAACACGCGGTAGCAGGCCGCGAGCTCCTCGCGCGCGGCGCGCTCGTCGGGATGGATCGAAGGGTGGACCAGCGCGGACGGCGTTGGCGTGGCGAGTGTGTTCATGGCAGTTCCTTCATGGGGTTAACCTTCCGCGGTGAAGCCGACCTCTTTGACGATCGGTGCCCACTTGGCGGTGTCTTTCTTCAGCAGCGCGGTCAGCTCGGCGGGCGTGGAGGACATCGCCTCCAGGCCGAAGGTGCCCAGGCCGTCGATCACGTCCTTCTGCGCCAGCGCGTTCTTCATGGCCGTGTTCAGCTTGGCCACCAGTTCGGGCGAAGCCTTGGCCGGCAGGAAGAAGGCGAACCATTCGCTGTGCGCCATGTCCTTCAGGCCCTGTTCGCCGAAGGTGGGCACGTCGGGCGCGAAGCGGCTGCGCTTGGCACCGGACACGCCCAGGATGCGCACCTTGCCCGACTGCAGGTGCTGCGTGATGTCGCCGATGGGCCCCGACACCGCCGAGACGTTGCTGCCCAGCAGGTCGAGCATGGCCGGCTGCGTGCCGCGGTAGGCGGCGTGCTTGAGTTCGACGTCGCCCTTCTTGCCCAGCAGCGCGCCGATGAAGTGCGGCGTGGAGCCTGCGGCCGGCGAGCCGAAGTTGGCGCCGGCCGGGTTGGCCTTGGCCCAGGCCAGGAACTCGGGCACCGTCTTCACGCTGGCCGGCACGGCCGGGCCCACGGCAAAGCCGAAGTCGAAGATGCAGGCCAGGCTGACGGGCGTGATGTCGACCATCGGGTCGTAAGGCAGCTTCTTGTAGCTGTGCGGGTAGATTGTGAGGATCGAGGTCGGCGTCTGCAGGATGGTGCTGCCGTCGGCGGGGCGGCCCTTCACGTAGCTCACGGCGATCTGGCCGCCCGCGCCGGTGCGGTTCTCGACCACGGCGGTCTTGGCGTACTCGCCGCTGAGCTTCAGCGCCAGGCGCCGGCAGGTGGTGTCCGACGTGCCGCCGGCCGCGAAGCCGGTGACGATGGTGGCGGTCTCGATGTTCATCGCTTGCGCGAAGACGTTCTGGCCAAGGCTGGCCATCAAGGCCGAGGCACTGGTGGTCTGCAGGATCTGGCGGCGGGTGAAAGTCATGATGGGTCTCGCTCCGGGACGTTGTTGTGAAAAGTCACGACTCGTCGCGCAGCCAGGTGACCGCGCCCGAGTGGGTCACGGCGCCCTGATGGGCAGGGCGCACGGTGAGCGCGTATTTTTCCAACAAACCGCCCTTCGGTGCCCCCGCGTTTACCTCACGTCCGGCCAGGCGCGACGCGATTTCTTCTGCCGTCAGTTCCACCGAAATGCTGCGTGCTTCTGCGCGCGCGTCGATGGCGATCACGTCGCCGTCGCGCAAAGCGGCAATCGGCCCGCCGTCGGCCGCCTCCGGCCCCGCGTAGCCGATGCACAGGCCGCGCGTGGCGCCGGAGAAGCGCCCGTCCGTCAGCAACGCCACCTTGTCGCCCATGCCCTGGCCGTAGAGCAGGGCGGTGATGCCCAGCATCTCGCGCATGCCGGGGCTGCCCTTGGGACCTTCGTTGCGGATCACGATCACGTCGCCCGGCTCGTAGCGGCGGTTCTGCACGGCCGCCTGTGCCTGCTCTTCCGAGTCGAAGACGCGCGCCGGGCCGCGGAACACCAGGCCCTTGAGCCCCGCCGTCTTCAGCAGCGCACCGTCGGGGCAGAGGTTGCCCTTGAGCACGGCCAGCCCGCCGTCGCGCGAGATCGGGTTGCCGGCCTCGCGCACCACGCGGCCGTCGGGCGCCAGCGCGCCGGCCAGTTCTTCGGCCATGGTGCGGCCGGTGAAGGTGAGCGCGTCGCCGTGCAGGAAGCCCTGTTCCAGCAGCGTGCGCAGGATGACCCCCGCCCCGCCGATGTAGAACACGTCGCGCGCCAGGTACTGGCCGCCCGGGCGCAGGTCGGCGATGAGCGGGGTGCGCGCGAAGATCTCTGCCACGTCGTCCAGGTGGAACCGGATGCCCGCCTCGTGCGCGATGGCCGGCAGGTGCAGCGCGGCGTTGGTCGAGCCGCCCGTGGCCGACACCACGGCGCAGGCGTTCTCCAGCGCCTTGCGCGTGACGATGTCGCGCGGCAGCGGGCTGTCGCCCATCACCGCCTTCATGAGGTTCTTTGCCGCGCGGCGCATCAGCGGCGCGCGTTCGCTGAACACCGCAGGCACCATGCTCGAGCCGATGGGCGCCAGGCCCAGCGCCTCGGACACCATGCCCATGGTGTTGGCGGTGAACTGTCCCGCGCATGCGCCGGCCGTGGGCAGGCAGGCGCGGCTCATGGCGTCGAGCTCGTCGTGCGTGGCCGTGCCGGCCAGCACCTTGCCGATGGTCTCGTAGGTGTCGACCACGTTCAGGTCGCGCCCGTCGGGCCCGGGCATCTGGCCCGGCAACGCGGAGCCGCCGTGCACGAACACGCTGGGCACGTTGCAGCGCACCATGCCCATCATCAGCCCGGGCAGGTTCTTGTCGCACGCGCCGATGGCGAAGATGCCGTCCCACTGGTGGCCGCGCGTGGAGGCCTCCACGCTGTCGGCGATCAGCTCGCGCGAGATCAGCGAGAAGCGCATGCCCGAGTGCGCCATGGTGAGCCCGTCGCTCACCGACACCACCGGGCATTCGTGCGGCGTGCCGCCGCCCGCGTAGATGCCGGTCTTGGCGTGCTGCGCCTGCTCGCGCAGGTTGAGGTTGCACGGGCTCATCTCGCCGCCGGTGTGGAACACGCCGATGTGCGGGCGCGCGATGTCCTCGTCGTCCTGGCCCAGCGCGTGCAGGAAGCTGCGCGTGGTCGCGCGGATCGTGCCCTCGCGGATGGTGGCGGAGCGAAAGCGCTTGGATGGGTCGGTGGGTGTGGTCATCGGGCTGGCGTCGGCTGGCGGGAGTGCGTCGGTGCGGGAGGGTCAGAACATCGTGTTGCCGTTGGCGGCGGTTTCGGGCACGGGCTGCACCACGTCCCAGTGCTCGACGATCTTGCCGTTCTCCAGCTTGAAGATGTCCACGATGGCGTTGCCGCGCGTGCCGGGCTCGCGCACCGCGTTCACATGCAGGATCACGTAGTCGCCGTCGACGAAGCTGCGCTTGATGTCGCTGTGCGACTTCGGAAACTTCTCGCGCAGGAAGCCGACGAACTTGCGAAAGCCCTCGGGGCCGTCGGCTGCCGTGGGGTTGTGCTGCACGTAGCGGTTGCCCACGTACTGCAGGGCCGCGTCGGCGTCCTTCTGGTTCAGGCCTTTCTCGTAGAAGGCGAGCACCGTCTGGCGGTTGACTTCCTGCTGGGCGGTGGCGCCTTGCGACTTGCCGGTGCCCATGGGGGCGCAGGCGGCGAGGCACAGGGTGGCTGCGGCGGCGATGGCCGCGAGGGTCGTGCGTTGCATGAGGGGGCTCCGGTGTGAAGTGAATTCAGTAGCTGCTGGGCGCGGCCGCGCCCGGCGCGGCTTTGTATTTGGCCAGCAGCTGCTTCGCCGCCGCCGCCAGCACGATGGTGTCCACCCCCACCGCCACGAACAGCGCGCCGGCCGCGAGCCACTTGCGCGCCTGCTCCTCGGTGGTCGACAAAATGCCCGGCGCCTTGCCGGCCTTGAGAATGCGCGCGATGGCGTCGGCAATCACCGCCTGCACCTCGGGGTGGTTGGGCTGGCCCACGAAGCCCATCGACGCCGACAGGTCGGCCGGGCCGATGAACACGCCGTCCACGCCGGGCGTTGCCGCGATGGCGTCGATGTTCTTCATGGCTTCCACCGTCTCGGCCTGCACCAGCAGGCAGGTCTGCGCATTGGCTTCGTGCAGGTAGTTCGGGTAGGCCTGCCAGCGCGAGGCGCGTGCCAGCGCGCTGCCCATGCCGCGAATGCCCTCGGGCGGGTAGCGCATGCCCTGCACCAGCCGCGCGGCCTGCTCGGCCGTGTCGACCATGGGCACCAGCAGCGTCTGCGCACCGATGTCCAGGTACTGCTTGATCAGCGTGGTGTCGCCGACCGGAATGCGCACCACGGGGTGCGAGCGCTCGGCTTCGGGCTGCGCCGACCATGCGCTGGAAATGGCCTGCAGCTGCGCGAGCACCGAGCGCACATCGTTGGGCGCGTGCTCGCCGTCGACCAGCAGCCAGTCGTAGCCGATACCGGCCAGGATCTCGGCCGCGTAGCCGTCGGCCAGGCCGACCCACAGGCCGATCTGGGGCTTGCCCGATTGAAGAGCTTGCTTGAAAGTATTAACGGGTGTTTGCATGGGTGTGTCTTTCAGACAAAGCGGAAGGCGATGGAGCCCAGGGGGCCGTAGTCGGCATGGAAAGTGTCGCCCGGCACGGCGGTGGTGGGGCGCGTGAACGAGCCGCCCAGCACCACCTCGCCGGCTTCCAGGCATTCGTCCCAAGGCGCGAGCTTGTTCGCGAGCCATGCCACGCCGGTGGCGGGGTGGTTGAGCACGGCCGCGGCCACGCCCGATTCTTCGATCACCCCGTTCTTGTAGAGCAGCGCACTCACCCAGCGCAGGTCGACCGCATCGGGCTTCACGGGCCGCCCGCCCATCACGATGCCGGCGTTGGCCGCGTTGTCGGCGATGGTGTCGAACACCTTGCGCATGGCCTTGGTGTGACGGTCGAACTGCTCGATGCGCGCGTCGATGATCTCGATGGCGGGCACCACGTAGTCGGTGGCGGCGAGCACGTCGAAGATGGTCACGTTCGGGCCCTGCAGCTTCTTGCCGAGCACGAAGGCCAGCTCCACCTCGATGCGCGGCGCGATGAAGCGCTTGAACGGAATGTCGCCGCCCTGCTCGAAGAACATGTCGTCCAGCAGCGTGCCGTAGTCGGGCTCGGTGATCTGGCTGGCCTGCTGCATGGCGCGCGAAGTGAGGCCGATCTTGTGGCCCTTGACGGTGCGCCCCTCGGCGATCTTGGTCTTCACCCATTCGCGCGAGATGGCGTAGCCGTCCTCGACGGTCATCTCGGGAAAGCGCTTGGAGAAGTGCTCGACCTGCACGCGCGACTTCTCGCTCTCGTGCAGCTCGGCGGCCAGCTTGGCAATGGTGTCGGAAGAGAGCATGGAGGCCTTCGCTCAGGTCTTGTTGAACAGGGGATGCAGGTTGCTGTGCTTGCCGTCGTACACCTGCCCCGGGCTTTCGTCGATCTGCAGCGTGATGCCGATGGGGCGCTGCTCGAAGATGGGCGCGAAATGCGCGCGCACGTCGGCCAGCAGATCGTCGCCGGCCTTCTTCTTCACCGCCTCGGAGCGGCCTGCGGCCATGCGGATGTTGAGGTACACAAAAGCGTAGTCGGCCTTGCCGTCGGCCACCGCGTGGTGCGCGGCCGGGTAGGCCAGCACGCGCGTGCCGCCGATGGGAAACACCGGCTTGCCGGCCTCGTCGCGCTGTTTCAGCATGGTGTCGGCCAGCGTGCGGCACAGTGCCGACATGTCGGTCTCGGCCTCGATGTTCGGCGTGTAGAGAATCACCAGGTGGGGCATGCGTACCTCCGGTTCATGCGATGGCCATCGTCGCCGCGGTGCAGGTCACCGCGAAGATCGGAATGGCCTTCATGTGCAGGATCTCGCCCTTGCCGCGCGCGGCCGCGGCCACGCTGAGGAACGTGCGGATCTCGAAGCCGCCCTGGCCCGCCTCGCGGTAGGTGGCCTCGTCGTTGTAGTCGTCCTGCGAGAGCAGCGCCTCGCGGTCGTTGGCGCACCAGCGGCGCATGAACTCGGCGTCCCACTCGGCGTTGACCTTGCCCGAATCCGGCGTGGCCGGCCAGTGCGAGATGCCGCCGGTGCCCACCAGCGCGATGCGCTCGGGCGCCTTGTCGCAGGCGCGCCGCAGCGCCTCGCCGAAAGCCCAGGCGCGGTGCAGCGGCGTGAGCGGCGGGCCCTGGCAATTGATGTTGACGGGGATGACCTTGGTGTCGAACTTCGGCGTGAGGAAGTTCAGCGGCACCATGATGCCGTGGTCGAACTTCCACTCTTCCGCGTAGGCCACGTCCACCGTCTGCATCACCTCGCGGATCAGGCGCTGCGACAGCGCGGCGTCGCCGGGCACGGTGGTCTTCGCGATGCCGAGCCACTTCGGGTCCTCGATCGGACCTTCGTAGCTGTCGGCCATGCCGATGGCGTAGGCCGGCATGTTGTTCATGAAGAAGTTCGCGAAGTGCTCGGCCGCGATGACGATCACCGCGTCGGGCTTCGTCGCGCGCATCGCTTCGCCGAAGCGGTGGAACTGCGCGTGGAACTCGTCCTTCACCGCCGCGTCGGCCAGATGCGCGCGGCCTGTGATGCCGGGGGCGTGGCTGCACACGCCTGCGAATACAAGGCTCATACGCCTGCCACCCTTTCGTCTGTGCCGGTTGTCATGGCGTAGATGCCGGCACGCACGGGGCCGTACTTGCGCACGCCTTCGCGCATGGCTTCCAGGTAGTCGGCCCATGCAATGCCCAGCAGCGGCGCGAAGTGCATCAGCAACTGGCCGTTGCAGCCGAGCACATAGAGCTTGCCGATGTCGCCCGAATCGATGGCTTCGCGCTCTTCGTCGTTCAGGTCATAGGCGTGCAGCAAAGCCGCGCGCGCATCGCCGCCTTCGGCATAGCGGCGCTGCACCTCGGGCTCGCGGTTGAGCGCGAACAAGAACTTCTGCATCGCATACAGGCTCACCGGTCAGCCCTCCACCTGGATGTTGGCCTTGCGAATGACGTCGCCGTACTTCGATATCTCGCTCTGGATGAAGGCCGCGAAGCGCTCGGGCGTGCCCGACAGCGACGCGATGCCGCCCTTGTGGAAGGCCTCGGTCACCACGGGCCCCGCGAGCGCGCGGTTCACCTCGGCGTTCATGCGTTGCATGATGGCATCGGGCGTGCCGGCGGGCGCCAGCAGGCCGTTCCACGAATTGGACTCGATGGGCACGCCCTGTTCGGCCAGTGTGGGTATGGACTGCGCGTACTGCGAACGCTGCGCGGTCGCCATGCCCAGCGCAATGAGCTTGCCGTTCTGCACATGGCTGCGGAACTCGGGCCAGTTGCCGAACATCATCGTCACCTGGCCCCCCAGCAGGTCGGTGAGCGCGGGCCCCTGGCCCTTGTAGGGCACGTGCACGATGTCCAGGCCCATCTGCAGCTTGAGCATCTCGCCCGACAAGTGGGCCGAGGTGCCGTTGCCGAAGGAGGCGAAGCTCAGCGTGCCCGGCTTCGCCTTGGCCTGGTTGCGCAGGTCGGCCAGCGTCTTCAGGCCGCTGCCCGGGTGCGTGGCGAGCACGTGTTCCGACATGCCCATGAGCGCGACCGGGCGCAGGTCTTTCTGCGTGTCGTAGGGCAGCTTGCGGATCAGCGTCTGGTTGGCCGTGAAGCTGTTGGCCACGCAGACGAAGGTGTAGCCATCGGGCGCGGCCTTGGCGGCGGCATCGACGCCGATCACCGTGCCGGCGCCCGGCTTGTTGTCGACGATCACCGGCTGGCCCAGCGCCTTCGACAGTTCGACGCCCACGAGGCGTGCCACGAAGTCGGTGGTGCCGCCGGGCGTGAAGGGCACGATCACGCGGATCGGCCTGGCGGGCCAGGTGCCTTGTGCGCGCGCGAGTGAAGGCAGCGCCACGAGTGCGGCTGCGCCTTGCAACAACGTGCGGCGTTGGGTGTTCACGCCACGCCGCACGGCGAGGTGTGGGGTGTGGCTCACGCCACGCCCCAGTGCGGAATGTGGTGCGAGCCCATGGACACCGCGATGTTCTTCGGCTCGCAGAACACCTCGTAGCTCCAGGTGCCGCCTTCGCGCCCCGTGCCCGAGGCCTTGGTGCCGCCGAAAGGCTGGCGCAGGTCACGCACGTTCTGGCTGTTGACGAAGCACATGCCGGCCTCCACGGCCGCGGCCACGCGGTGCGCCTTGCCGATGTTCTCTGTCCACACGTAGCTGCTCAGGCCGTAGGGGATGTCGTTGGCCAGGCGGATCGCATCGGCCTCGTCCTTGAACGGAATCAGGCAGGCGACCGGGCCGAAGATCTCGTCCTGCGCGATCTTCATGCGGTTGTCGACGTCGGCGAACACGGTGGGCATCACGTAGTTGCCCTTCTTCACGCGCTCGGGCAGGTTGCTCGGGCCTTCGAGGCCGCCGCACAGCAGCGTCGCGCCTTCCTTCGGGCCCAGCTCGATGTAGCTGCGCACCTTGGCCAGGTGGGCCTGCGAGATCATGGGGCCGACGATGGTCTTCTCGTCGAGCGGGTCGCCCACGGTGATGCGCTTGGCGCGCTCCGCGAACCTGGCCGCGAAGTCCGCGTAGATCGACTGCTGCACCAGGATGCGCGAGCCCGCCGTGCAGCGCTCGCCGTTGTTGCTGAAGATCATGAACACGGCCGCGTCGAGCGCGCGGTCGAGGTCGGCGTCGTCGAAGATCACGAACGGGCTCTTGCCGCCCAGCTCCATGCTGAACTTCTTCAGGCCCGCACTCTTCACGATGCGGTTGCCCGTGGCGGTGGAGCCGGTGAACGAAATGGCGCGCACGTCGGCGTGGCCCACCAGCGGCTCGCCGGCTTCCTTGCCGTAGCCGTGCACCAGGTTCAGCACGCCGGGGGGAATGCCGGCCTCGAGCGCCAGCTCGCCCAGGCGCGCGGCCGTGAGCGGTGAGAGCTCGCTCATCTTCAGCACGGCGGTGTTGCCGAAGGCCAGGCAGGGCGCGACCTTCCAGGTGGCCGTCATGAAGGGCACGTTCCACGGGCTGATGAGCGCGCACACGCCCACCGGGTGGAACAGCGTGTAGTTCAGGTGCGTGGGCGTAGGGTAGGTGTGGCCGTCGACCCGCGTGCACATTTCGGCGAAGTAGTAGAAGTTGTCGGCCGCGCGCGGAATCAGCTGCTTGCCGGTTTGCGCGATGACCTGGCCGCAGTCGTTGGTCTCGGTCTGCGCGATCTCGGGCACGTGCGCGGCGATCAGGTCGCCGAGCTTGCGGATCAGTTTGGCGCGTTCGGGCGCGGGCATGCCGGCCCACTTGGGGAAGGCTTCTTTCGCGGCGGCCACGGCGGCGTTGACTTCGGCTTCGCCGCCCGAGGCGACCTCGGCCAGCACCTCTTGCGTGGCGGGGTTCACCGTTTCGAAGTAATCGGTGCCGGCAACGCGCTTGCCGTTGATCAGGTGATCGACTCTCATGCTTGTCCTTGAAGGGTCTCGATGGTGTTGATGAGCGCGCCGATGCGCTCGATCTCGGTGACGACCACGTCGCCCGGCTGGCAATCGACCACGCCGTCGGGCGTGCCGGTGAGGATCAGGTCGCCCGGCGACAGCGTCATGAAGCGGCTGAAGTATTCGATGAGGAAGGGCGCGTCGAAGATCATGTCGCGCGTGTTGCCCTGCTGCGTGACGGTGCCGTTGACGGTGGTGCGCAGCGCGAGCGCCATAGGGTCGGGCACATCGGCCGCATCGACGAACCACGGGCCCAGCGGCGTGCAGGTGTCGCGGTTCTTCACGCGCAGGTTGGGGCGGTACCAGTTTTCCAGGTAGTCGCGAATGGCGTAGTCGTTGGCCACCGTGTAGCCGCCGATGAAGTCGTAGGCGTCGTCGCGCTTCACATGTTTCGCGGTCTTGCCGACCACGATGGCGAGCTCGCATTCGTAGTGCATGAACTTCACGTCGACCGGTCGGTGCGTGCGCTGGCGGTGGCCGATGAGCGCGCTCTGGCCCTTGACGAACACCAGCGGTTCCTCGGGCGCCTTGAATTCCAGTTCCTTGGCATGGTCGGCGTAGTTCAGGCCGAGCGCGAGGATGGTGCGCGGGCGCGCCGTGGGTGCGAGCGGGGGCAGCCAGTTGAGTTGCGCCTGCGGCACGATGCGGCCGTCTTCCAGGCGTACGGCGGCGTCTTGCAGGCCGTCGAATTCGTGGGCGGTGCCGGTGTGTTCGCGGCCTTCGTAGATGACGCGTGCGTGCTTCATGCGGCTTCCTTCACCAGCGTGTGGCTCAAGGTCTCGAACCCCGGCGCGGAAATGTCGATGCGGTCGCCGGCACGGGCCAGTGGGCGGCCGGGGCCGCAACCCAGCATCAGCACGTCGCCGTGCGCGAGCGTCATGAACTCGCCGACGTCGGCCAGCAGTTGGCGCGCGGGCCGCACGAGCTGCGAGAAGTCGATGGACTGCTTCAGTTCGCCGTTGATGCGCACCTCGACGCGGAAGGCTGCGGGGTCCGCGACGTCCTGCGCGTCGCGCAGCGCCGGACCCACGCCCAGGAAACCGTCGACGCACTTGAACTTCACCGGCGGACGGAAGAAGCTTGCGTGCGGAATCGACAGGTCGTTCAGCAGCACGAAGCCTTCGATGTCGCCCTCGGCGCCGACCACCATGCCGATGCTCGCACCGACTTCCACCTCGGGCACGGCTGCGGGCACGGTGATGGCGCTGCCGTGCGGGCTCCAGGTGTTCGCCGTCTTCACGTAGAGCACCGGCGCCTTGGGCGGGGCCTTGTAGGGCGGCTGCGTCATCTGCGGCGCGAGCGCTTCCACCTCGGCGCGAAAGTTCAGCAGCGTGCCGTACACGGTGCCGCCCGGAAGGTAGTGCGCAGGGTGCGGACTGTGGCTCATGAAGGTTGCTCCAGTGCGATGAGTTCGTCGAGCAGCCCGTACAGCTGCGTGAGCTTGGCCTTGCCCATCGACTGTTCCATCCAGTCGTAGTGCGCCTCGATGCTGCTGCCCAGGCGCTTGACCAGCTTCATGCCGTGCGGCGTGGCCGCGACCACGGTGCGGCGCTGGTCGGCCGGGTCGCGCCCGCGGGTGATGAGGTTGTCGCGCTCCATGCGCGCGAGCACCCCGGTGAGGCTGGGGCCGAGGATGAAGGCCTCGCGCGCCACCCGGCCGGTGTCGACCGCGCCGTGTTCGCCCAGCACGCGCAGCACGCGCCATTGCTGGTCGGACAGCGCGTGCTCGCGCAGGCTGGGCCGGGTGTGGGCCATCACGGCTTCGCGGGCCTGCAGCAGCAGGCGCGGCAAATTGCGGTGCGTGAATGTGGTGCTCAAGGGCTTGTCTCTTTCCGCGTTCTCTCGAAATTACTTAACATGTTAAATGATTGGCCCTTTCTTTCCAAGGCGCCGGGCATCAGGGTTTGTGCGGACACCTAAACTCGTCGCATGGCCAAGGACAAAACACTTTTCGTCTGCAGTGAATGCGGCGGCACCAGCCCCAAATGGCTCGGCAAATGCCCGAGTTGCGGCGCCTGGAACACCCTCGTCGAACAGGTGGCGGGCGCAGGCGTCGGCGGCGGTGCGGCCAACAACCGCTTCGGCACGCAGTTCGCGTCGCTCGCGGGCGCCTCGGAGCTGTCGACCCTTTCTGAAATCGAGGCGACCGACGCCGCGCGCACGCCCACCGGGCTCGACGAACTCGACCGCGTGCTGGGCGGCGGCATCGTTTCGGGCGGCGTGACGCTGATCGGCGGCGACCCGGGCATCGGCAAGTCGACGCTGCTGCTTCAGGCGGTCGATGCGCTGCAGCGCGCGGGGCAGAACGCGCTGTATGTCACGGGCGAGGAAAGCGGCGCGCAGGTGGCGCTGCGCTCCAAGCGGCTGGGCCTCGATCACTCGCAGGTGCAGGTGCTGGCCGAGATCCAGCTCGAGAAGATCATCGCCACGCTCGACGCCACGCGCCCGGCCATCGCGGTGATCGACTCCATCCAGACGGTGTATTCCGACCAGCTCACCTCGGCGCCGGGTTCGGTCGCGCAGGTGCGCGAATGCGCGGCGCACCTCACGCGCTTCGCCAAGACCAGCGGCACGGCCGTGGTGCTGGTGGGCCACGTCACCAAGGAAGGCGCGCTGGCCGGCCCGCGCGTGCTCGAGCACATGGTCGACACGGTGCTGTACTTCGAGGGCGAAACGCATTCGACCTTCCGCCTGGTGCGCGCCATCAAGAACCGCTTCGGCGCGGTCAACGAGATCGGCGTGTTCGCCATGACCGAGCGCGGCCTGAAGGGCGTGACCAACCCGAGCGCCATCTTCCTGAGCCAGCACGCCGAGCCGGTGCCCGGCAGCGTGGTGCTGGTCACGCTCGAAGGCACGCGGCCGATGCTGGTGGAAATCCAGGCGCTGGTCGACAACGGCGGCCCCAGCCCGCGCCGCCTGTCGGTGGGCCTGGACCGTGACCGCCTGGCGATGCTGCTGGCCGTGCTGCACCGCCATGCGGGCGTGGCCTGCATGGACCAGGACGTGTTCGTCAACGCGGTGGGCGGCGTGCGCATCAGCGAACCGGCGGCCGACCTGGCCGTGATGCTGGCCATCACCTCGAGCCTGCGCGGCAAGCCGCTGCCCAAGGGCTTCATCGCGTTCGGTGAAGTGGGCCTGGCCGGCGAGGTGCGCCCGGCGCCGCGCGGGCAGGAGCGCCTGCGCGAGGCCGCCAAGCTGGGCTTCAGCGTGGCGGTGGTTCCCAAGGCCAACGCGCCCCGAAAGGGCGCGAAGGAAATCGAAGGCCTGACGATCCATGCCGTCGAGCGCATCGAAGAGGCGATGGACGTGGTCCGCCGCCTCGATTGATCGTTACGGGAAAAAAACGGCCCGGCGCGCCTGTGACGCGCCGGGCCTACCCTCCCTACCCCCCGATGTGCATCGTGAACGCCGGTCCGCTGTTGAGCACGCATTGGCCGCTGCCCAACGTGGCCGAGTTCATCGTGTACTGGCAACTCAGGTTGCCGCCGCGGCTGCCGGTGGCATTCGCCACGCCGGTGCCCCGCGAGCCTGCGACCCGGGTTGCCTCTCCCTGAAACTGTTCGCCGCCGATCTGTGCGTTGAAGTGGCCACGGCCGTTCATGTCGTTGGTCACCGTGCCGGCGACGGCGCCGTAGCGCGCGGCCTCGGCGTTCGACGGGTACAGCCGCGCGTTGAAGGTCTGTGCGATCGGGCCCGGTGCGACGGCGTACGCCTGCGAAGGCGGTGCCGCGGGAGCGGGTTGTCCGAGCGGCACCACGTAGCAGCCGCTGAGTGCGGTGCCCGCGAGCGCGGCGACGAGGGTGAGGCGAACGAAGGTGACGGAACGCGGAATGGTCATACGCTTTTCAGT
>NNBU01000049.1_pt1 | contig 36076 bp, 32 predicted proteins | sample 1173781 | NCBI WGS metagenome assembly NNBU01 (sample SAMN07173937, study PRJNA388173) | plant metagenome | biome: Plant school; feature: Soil; material: Symbiotic tissue of Blasia pusilla L.; isolation source: symbiotic tissue sample KVJ2 | host: Blasia pusilla | place: Norway: Troms, Kvaloya...
CTTCAGCTAAGATAATTAATAAATCCATATTTAAATATTAAAATTGTATTGAGTAAAGGTAAAAACAAATTCGGTTACTTATTAAATTTAAAACTAGACCTGAGGGCATTGATAACTGCAATATGCTCTGTGTGCAGTTACTCAGCACATATCGAGCGTCTTGGAAATATTATCGCTAATTGAATGTATTTGATCAATTTTATCCACTTATTAGCACCATTACTATTGAATATTAACAAAGTCTATACAAGGTAAGTTTATACACTTAATAATACCTTTGCTAAAAAAAGAGCATAAAGAGATAGAGCCGATGAGAGATACCCAATCGTTAGAGGATGTTTGAAAAGTATTAGGCGAATAGAATGATACCTCCGGCACGCCAAGAGCGAACGCTACTACACAAACGTTCGCGTGGTCTCTCTAAAAGTAGGCAAGAGACGCTATGAATCGCCGTCTCTACAATAATCAGTCTGCCGTAGAGACGGCGATTTATCGCGTCTTTGCGATCTAGAATTTTCGTCAAAAAACCTTAACCAAGCAGTATTGAGAGTTGTCCACCTTCGTGAACTAAGAGAAAATCAAGAGTTCTTAACCCACGAGGTGAGTTTGTTTTGTTTGTGCAGCCGCGACTTCCAGTCGCTAGGTGAGTAATAAATTAGACTTTTCAAACAATCTTTTAGGATTCTTCTAGATTTTTGTTTAATAAAATTTACAAATACAAGGCAGGTAATTTATTTTCCTCGTTTCCATGCTCTGTATAGAAATGCATTCATTGAGGCTCTGACTCAATTTATCACTGGATGCAGAGCCTCAAACCTACTCCCACAAAGAATTATTTCTTAGAGATTATCCACACTGCATGAATAATCCCAGGAATGTAACCAAAAAGCGTCAGAAGTATATTAATCCAAAAGTCTACACCAAAACCTACTTGTAAAAAAACTCCCAAAGGCGGCAGGAAAATGGCACACAAAATCCGAACTAAATCCATTTAAACCTCCTGTTAATCTCACAAACAACAGCTTGTTGGCGAAGTAATTACCCACTGTTCAAGCATACTTTTACCTCTCAAAGATAACATTCTCTTTGTTAATGTAGGTCATGGTTTAGATGCGGTAAACCACACTTAACATTAGCCACCGCTAATTTTCGCTTTGTAACCTAGCTTGGTCAAAATATCGAGAATTTTTTGTTTGTGTTCGCCCTGGATTTCAATTTCGTTATCTTTAACTGTCCCACCTGTACCGCACTGAGTTTTCAACTGCTTCACCAAATCTGCCAAAGTTTCTGGTTTAGCTTGAAAACCGCTAATTACTGTGACGGTTTTCCCTTTGCGTCCTTTGCGGGAAGCTTGTACTTTAAGATTTTGTTGCTGTGGGGGCAGTTCTGGAACTGGTCTTTCTGTGGCGGCGGAGTTGTCGTTGCCAAATTCGCGGTAGACAAAGCCTTTATCGGAAGATTTGGGATTTGAAGAAGACATAAAAATCTTTATTAAGGAAAAATTAGAAGCAGTGGAGATTTCTACGTAAACGTTCTGCTGGAAATCAATTTCTAGGGAATGAGAATTAAATAACATCGACTTTTGTAGGTTGGGTTGAGGCACGAAACCCAACGCCCCAGAGATGTTGGGTTTCGCAGACTTAACCCAACCTACACAGGTTATTAAATCCACGATCCTAGGCTAACATCACAAATCCATTACAAGGAATTCAAACTAATTGGGAATGGGGCATTGGGCATTGGGCATTGAATATCAACGAAGAATTTAGCTCTTATTCCCTACTCCCCTTTCCCCAGATATACCCCAGAGATACCCCAGACTTTCTATAATAATTAAGTCATTCCCGTCATCCAAAACAACCCGTGACTACCACTCCCCTATCTCCAAATTCAACTGCTCAGGTTCCCGATACGCTAGGTCGCTTTGGCCGCTTCGGCGGTAAGTATGTACCTGAAACGCTCATGCCTGCCCTTGCTGAGTTAGAAACAGCTTATCAGCAATACCGCAATGAGCCTGGTTTTCAAGCTGAACTACAGCAGTTGTTACGGGACTATGTGGGACGTGCAACACCATTGTATTTCGCTGAACGCCTGACTGCTCATTATGCCCGACCCGATCGCACAGGGCCGCAAATTTACTTAAAGCGTGAGGATTTAAATCATACTGGCGCTCATAAAATCAATAATGCCCTTGGTCAGGTGTTATTGGCAAAACGCATGGGTAAGCAACGAATTATTGCCGAAACGGGCGCTGGACAACACGGAGTTGCCACAGCTACAGTTTGCGCTCGTTTTGGGCTGGAATGTGTAATTTATATGGGTGTTCATGATATGGAACGCCAAGCTTTAAATGTATTCAGAATGCGCCTGATGGGAGCAGAAGTGCGTCCAGTGGAAGCGGGAACAGGAACCCTGAAGGATGCAACTTCTGAAGCAATCCGGGATTGGGTGACAAATGTGGAAACAACTCACTACATTCTCGGTTCAGTAGCAGGGCCCCATCCTTACCCGATGATGGTACGTGATTTCCATGCAGTAATCGGCCAAGAAACTCGCGCTCAAGCAATGGAAAAGTGGGGTGTATTGCCTGATATTCTCTTGGCTTGTGTGGGTGGTGGTTCCAATGCTATGGGACTATTTTATGAGTTTATGAATGAGCCTTCTATACGGTTCATTGGAGTTGAGGCAGCTGGGGAAGGTGTCGATACTGAAAAACACGCAGCAACCTTGACAAAAGGACGAGTTGGTGTATTGCACGGAGCCATGAGCTACCTGCTGCAAGACGAAGATGGGCAAATCATTGAGGCACACTCAATTAGTGCCGGGTTAGATTATCCCGGTGTGGGCCCAGAACATAGCTATTTGAAAGATACTGGTCGCGCCGAATACTATAGTGTGACGGATGCAGAAGCTTTGGCGGCATTCCAGCGATTATCGAAATTGGAGGGAATTATCCCGGCATTGGAAACAGCCCATGCGATCGCCTACCTCGAAACCCTGTGTCCCCAACTAACCGATAGTCCTCGGATTGTAATTAATTGCTCTGGACGCGGTGATAAAGATGTACAAACAGTAGCCAAGTTTTTATATCCAGCGTAAATCTACGTAAAATATTTAGGAAAAAGTAATAAATAATGGATCAACAATTCCAACACGCGATGCTACCGCAACCCACTCACGACGAGTTGGCACGCCAAAGCTTTGTCCAAAGTCTGAGAATGCACATTTTCAGGAATATTTCTCCTGGGAATAAGGTACTTTATGAAAAACTAGCCAAGCCGGAGTTTGAACAAGAACATCAGCGTCCTCCCCAGAATCGTTATGAAATTCGGGAAGTAATGCAGCACCAACCATACTATCGCTGGACTAGTGCCCTCAAGCGCATCAACCAGGAAATGTTATGGGATTCTGTCAATTCCAGTGTTGACAGACAACTCCCAGAGTTAATTGAGCGTGCCAAAGATAAGGGTGATGAACTGGGTACTTTAACCCTTGACCCAAATTTTCAAATACCTAATCATCAAAAGGCTGTAGATATTCACTGTATGCCTGGAGGATATCACAGTGAATTCACTGCTGATGATGTAGCGGCTGGTGCAACCTATGATCGCGGCGCTTACGTTTATGGTATAGGTTGGTTGGGGCCACTCAACGATGATATGGGTCTATCTATAGTCCAAAACTACCTTATATCAGAGCATCCCGACTTTCGCCCCAGAAAAATTCTTGATATGGGATGTTCTGTCGGCAATAGTACATTACCTTATGTGGATGGTTTCCCAGATGCAGAAGTCCATGCCATAGATGTAGGCGCATCGATACTGCGTTACGCTCATGCAAGAGCCGAAGCCTTGGGAAAACGGGTACATTTCTCTCAGCAAAACGCCGAACAAACTAACTTCCCAGATGAATCATTTGACTTAGTGGTTTCTCATATTTTGCTGCATGAAATTCCCCCGCCATCTGTGCGTAAAGTGATGCAAGAGTCTTATCGTCTACTGGCTCCTGGCGGCATGATGCTTCATGTAGAAGCACCCCTGTATCGTCACATGGATATCTATACACAATTTATTTATGATTGGGAAACTGCTAACAACAACGAACCCTTCTGGAGTGCTGTACGCGATCTGGATTTAGTAACCCTAGCTACTGAGGCTGGTTTTGCAGCAGATAAGACATTCGAGAAATTTGTCCCTAATGGGGCATGGAAAGCAAACGTAACTAATAGCTTGTTTAAGAATAGTAACTCAGGCAGCCAAGGCACTTGGTTTGTAGTTGCAGCAACTAAGTAAGCATTCATAATACGTAATACTCGCCTCTGGCGAGAAGCAAACTCCGTAATTGGGGAAGTCAGATTTTCTCTGAGTTTCCTTCTTTTCTCTGTGTAATCTTATTTTGGGAGAATTGGTATTAGGATGGCAAAAATAGCTAAGGGTAAACGACCTGTTTACTTAGATAATCCGCAAGTTGATAAATTGTTAGCGATTGTCATGGCTTTAACTGGTGAGGTGTCCGTGCTACATGAGCGGCTGGACACCATTGAACGGTTACTAGAGGTTAAAGGTATTTTATCGGCTACTGAGATTGAAGCTTACCAACCAGATGCAAAAGTAACTAACGAGCGGGAACAGTGGCGTGCAGAATATATTGCACGGGTGTTGCGCGTAGTACAGGAAGAGTTAGAAACTCTCAATCAAAGCTAGCCGCTTATGGGTTTTAAAAGAGAAATTTATGCCATCTATGTAGAAAAGTCATACTAATGGTAGAGGAAAATTTTTGATAAATAGAGCAGATTCTTCGCAAAATCGCGTATTTCAACGTTTTATAGTAGTTTTTGAGCGAAAAAGGACATAAACAGAAGTATATAGACCTATAAGCAATTTGTCACATTGACATTAGTCTGGTTAGATTGTCTGGAACTTTACTTTCAGCAAATGATTAAAACAACAATCTACGGAGTTGCTTTGGGCACTCTTGTTATCAGTAGTGGAGCGATCGCTACTCCTGTAACAAATCCAACCTTTACGCCGATATCTTCACATTTATCAAATACTAGTTTTCAAATCGCAGCGTATACCTATGACACTGCTGCCGTAGAACAATCAGTTTTCACCCAAATTAATAAATACAGAGCTTCCAAAGGGCTAGCAGCGCTGACTCGCAATTCTGCCATCGATAATCAAGCCAGGATTCACAGTCAGAATATGGCTAATGGTACAGTTGGCTTTGGACATACTGGATTTGCAGAACGTGTTAAAGCAATCGGTATTCCCTACGTAGCAGCTGGCGAAAATGTCGCTTACAACCAGGGATTTCCTGATCCTGCGACGAAAGCTGTTGATGGCTGGCTTAAGAGTTCAGGGCATCTTCGCAACATCGTAGGTAATTATAATAAGACGGGGATTGGTGTTGCTGTTAGTAACACAGGCAAAGTCTACCTAACACAAATTTTCCTTCGCTAATAGATTTAGCAAAGTTTAGGTTTTTTCTCACATTCTCCAGACTTAAGTCTGTTAGCAAAGTTTTTACTAAATTTTTAATAATGTAGTTTCAATAAAATTTATTTTATTGAAACTACATTTTTCATAATTCATGAAATCAATCTCTTGCTCAATAATTGAATAATGCACAAATGTAGGGTGTGTTATCGTTATACCAATTCCCGAAAATCCTGATACATATAGATTTCTCGTAAGGGCATGGCAATGCCCATACGTGTCAACTTAACGTGAAACCCTTGTCAATATGTGATATTAAGTTCACTCTTAATCCAAATTGTAGGTTATTAAGTTCAGATACATCTAGAAGCGATCGCACACATCAGTATTTACGCACAGATAAGGAAAATTCTTATAATCTAAAATCTAAAATCTAAAATTGAATGAGCCGTTTTTTTGTTGCCCTTTTACCACCGCAAGATATTCAAGACTACGCCAACCAGATTAAGCAGTACTTTGCTGATCGCTATGCTAGTAGCGGAGCGTTAAAATCTCCGCCTCATATTACCCTGCAACCGCCCTTTGAATGGACAGATGCTAACTTGCCACTGCTAGAAGCATCTTTGAAGGAGTTTGCTAGGGAACAACAGCCATTAGCAATTACACTCAAGGGGTTTGATGCCTTTGCGCCTCGTGTTATATACATAGATGTAGTTAGAAGTCAAAAGCTTTTGACTTTGCAAGCTGATTTGATGACTTATACAGAAAGCAACTTGGCAATTGTTGACAAGGTTTCTAAAACCCGCCCTTTTGCGCCTCACATGACAGTTGCGTTTCGGGATTTAACAAAGCAGAATTTTAAACTTGCTTGGCCAGAGTTTGAAAAGCGTCAGTTGCATTTTGAGTTTACTGTTGACAAATTAACGCTACTGCTTCACGACGGTAAGCGCTGGAATATTAAATCGGAGTTTGGTTTTTTGGCTACTGAGCCAATAACATGAGCATCACTTGCCCATCAATATACTCGTGTTTGATTTCACTAAATTTCTCGCCTTCTAGATATTCTTGTGGGGAGATATAGTACTCACTTTGGCCAATGACCATTTTAGTACCTTAGTAGTTTTATCAAATATTTTAACTCACATAACAAATCTAATGAGCGACAGCGCCACCGGTTGCCTTCACTTTTTTGAAGAATAAAATGGCAATCCCACTGAGTAACAATGCAATGCCAATAAAGTAGAAACAATCGTTAAAAGCCATCACAAATGCTTCTCGGCGGACGAGATTAGATATAGATGCGATCGCTTGATTTTGTGCTGTACTTAAATCCGCTCCCCGACTGATAAAATATTGTGTCATTTGGTCAATTCGCTGTTGAGTTTCAGGATTATATAAAGATACTCCATCACCCAATCTATTCGAGTGAAATTGCTCTCTGTTACTTAATAAAGTTGCTAAAGATGCAATTCCTATAGAACCGCCCAGATTCCGCATCATATTAAATAAACCGCTTGCCGAACCTGCTTCTTTTGGACTTAATCCAGCAGTAGCGATAGAAGTCAAGGGTACCATAATTAGGGGTTGTCCCATTGCACGCACAAATTGCGACCATCGTAACTGGTCTAATCCTGTTTCATTAGTCATTCCTGAGTTCATAAATGCACTAATGGAAAACAAAGTCACGCCAAAAGCAACCATTAAACGCACATCAATGCGTTGCATCAATTTAGGAATGAGAGGAATAATAAACAGTTGGGGAATACCAGCCCAAATCAAGACTTCACCAATTTGTAGCGCATTGTATTTTTGAATTTGGGCAAGATACAAAGGTAAAATATAAATTGAACCATACAATCCTACTCCCAGTGAGACATTGACAATACTGGCTAAACCAAAGTTCCGCCTAAACAAAAGCCGCAAATTAATAAATGGTTGTTTTCGAGTTAATTCTATATAGAAAAATATCGCCAAAAAAATTACTGCGATCGCACTTAATTGCACAATCAACGTTGAACTAAACCAATCTTTGCGGCTACCTTCTTCTAAAACAACTTGCAAGGAAGCTAACCCAATAGCCATCGCAATAATTCCCCACCAGTCACCTTGTTTCAGTAAATTAATTTGGGGTTTTTCTTGCTTAATTCCGTACCAAACACCAGCCAGCATTAATGCCCCTGGAATTACATTTATATAAAAGTTGTATTCCCAACCGAAATTTTCTGTTAACCAACCTCCCAATGTCGGGCCAATTGATGGTGCAAAAACTGCACTAAACCCAAATGCAGCTAACCCGACTGATTGCTTAGATTGGGGTAAACTTGTTAAGACAACTGTCATAGCGGTGGGAATTAATACTCCTCCACTAAAACCTTGTAAAGCGCGAAATAAAATCATGGAGTTGAGATTCCACGACCAAGCACAGCATATCGAAAAGAAAATAAATAGTGCAGTATTAATTAACAGATAACGTCGTAGAGAAAAGACCTGTGATAACCATCCTGTTAAAGGGATTACCACAATTTCTGCTACCAGATATGCTGTAGAAATCCAAGAACCTTCTTCTAAAGTTGCTCCTAAACTTGCCTGAATATCTTGCAGAGAAGCATTAGTTATTTGAATATCTAATACCGCCATAAATGCACCAAGCATACTGGCTAATACACCAATCCAAGTTCTTAGCGGTACACGTTCTGGTGGTGCTTGCTGACGAATTACACCTGTGTTAGCCATATTATTTTTCCTGTTTCCAAATTAAGTACTAAAAAATCTATTATTAAATATCTCTTTATCTCTGCATAGGTAAATTACAATTTAATTAATATAAAAAACCTCGCTAACATAATTTTAAATCTAAATGTAGTTATCTATTTTAAATTTACTGAGTCGTAACAATCCCCTTTTGCTCATAAATTGGACGCATTATTCGTCTTAAAGCAGGCAACTGTTTGCTAAAAATAATCGATCCTAAAATACAAGCTATGCCATCAATAATTAAAGTATTGGCAGCACCAATATGACTTGCTAAGAAACCTCCTAATAAATTACCCACAGGAATCATCCCCAAAAATGACATTGTGTATAAGCTCATCAATCGCCCACGTTTGTCATCTTCAACAATTGTTTGTAAAAATGTGTTGCTCGCAGCAATTTGGAGAATCGTTCCTAAACCAACGAATAACATTGTAAATAAAGAAAGTGGTAAAAATCGAGACAAAGAAAAAGCAATTAGACCAATTCCTAAAATTGCTGGCGCTAAGGCAATCAATTTCCCAATTCCTAAGATTGTTTGACGCGTAGCTAGATAAATCCCACCAGCTAATGCTCCAACTCCAGATGCAGCCATCAAAAAGCCCAAAGTTTCTGCACCACCTTTGAGGACTTGTTCTGCAATAACTGGGACAAGAATAGTGTTTTGCAGCCCCATAAGGCTGACTAAAGCTGATAGCAATAAGATGGATCGAATGGGTGTGAAGCTAAAGGCATATACAAACCCCTCCTTCACTTTTTGTAAAGGATTACCGTCAGTTACCGAATTTTTCCAAGGTTTAACTTGCATCGCCAATAAAGCAGCGATGACAGCAATGTAGCTCAAACCATCAATTAAAAAACAATAGCCAGTTCCAACGCCAGCAATTAATAAACCCCCGATCGCAGGGCCAATTAATCGCGCACCGTTGAACATCGTGGAGTTGATAGCGATCGCATTGGCTAAATCTTCTCTATGTTCAACCAATTCGGGCACAAATGCTTGGCGGGCTGGCGCATCTAAGGCGTTAATAAATCCTTGAAACAAACTTAAGACAATGATGTGCCATACCTCAATCACACCAGTTAGCGCCAGCACTGCTAATGTTAATGATTGAATCATCGCCAAAACTTGCGTACCAATTAAGGTATGGTACCGAGAAAAACGATCTACAAATACTCCGCCAAAGGGAGCTAAAAAAAAGCTAGGAATTTGACTCGAAAATCCCACAATTCCTAGCATTAATGGGGAGTTTGTCAAGTCATAAACTAGCCAAATTGTCGCAAGTTGCGTCATCCATGTCCCAATCAGGGAAATACCTTGTCCGGCAAAAAACAACTGGTAGTTTTTTGACCTTAAAGCAGGTAGTAGCGATTTTTTCATCTCAGGCTTGCTTTATACTAATCCGCTTTTATAAATATCATCTCACCTTTTCTTTATACGCCTCTCCATAGGTGTAGGAAGATTTACAGCAAGAAAGAGGTTTTTCATTTGGTTTGGAGGCAATTTGGTATTACTTGACTTCTACTGCAACTTCCGCAGACATCCCCGGAGTAATCCGTGATTCATACCCTTGAATGCTCTTTTGGTCGAAGACTACTTTTACTGGAATGCGTTGGACAACTTTGGTAAAGTTACCTGTAGCGTTATCCGGTGGTAATAGGGCAAACTGAGCGCCGGAAGCTGGCGAAATACTGTCAACACGACCAATAAAGGTGTGATGAGGGAAAGCATCTAACTTGATTTCTACTGGCTCTCCTGGCTGCATCTTTTCTAATTGAGTTTCTTTGAAGTTCGCAACTACCCAATAGTTGTTATCCACGATCGCCATTAATGGTGTTCCCGATTGGACTCGGTTGCCAACTTCCACGTTTTTTCTACCTATGCGCCCGGCACTAGGGGCGATAACATTGGCATAAGATAGTTGCAATTGTGCGTCTTTGAGCGATGCTTCTGATTGCGCGATCGCCGCCTTTGCCGCTTCGTATTGACTACGTTTTACTGTTGTATCTTGTCCACCGGCGGTAGCTTGTTGCAATCCTCCCTTGGATGCTGCCAATTTAGCTTGGGCGCTGACTACATTTTCTTGCGCTTGTGCTAGTTGAGACTGGGCTTGGGCTACACCAACTTTGGCGGAGGCTAACTTCGCTTGGGCTTGTTCTACTCCCTGAACAGCAGCATTTTTTTGTGCTTTAGCCACATCATAGGCGGCCTTGGCTGTATCTAACTGCTGACGAGCGATCGCACCTGTTTTATACAATTCGTTGTAACGATTGTAATCTGTTTGAGCTTTTTCTAAATTCGCATTTGCTTGCGCTACCTGGGCTTGGGCGGCAGGAATCCCGGCTTGGGCTAATTGAACTTCAGCTTGCGCTGCTGGTATCCCAGCTTCCGCTTCTTTGACTGCTGCTTGGGCTGTGGAAATTGCTGCTACCGCACCACTAACATCTCCTTGCGCCTGAGTTGTCTTACCACTGGTGGTTTGTGAAGTTAAAGCAATATTCGCTTCGGCTGCTTGCGCCTGTCCACGAGCATTTTCTAGGGCTGCTTGTGCTTGTTGCACCTTACTTTGATAGTCTCGTGGATCTAACTTGACTAGCAATTGTCCCGGTTGCACAACTTGGTTATCATTCACAAGCACCTCGCTTACAGTTCCAGGAATGCGGCTACTAATTTGGTGAATATTTCCCGCAACAGTGGCGTTGTCTGTTTCCTGATGGGTGGAGGCATATTGCCAATAGTGATAACCAAAAGTACTTGCTGCGATCGCACCCACGCCTAATCCTGCCAAAATCAAAGCAGTTGGTTTTTTCCGCTTCGGTGAAACTTCTTTCTCGATTTCAGGTGCTTCTACTGTTGGAGATGTCTCGGTAGTAACAGTTTCTAAAGTCTCTGAATCAGGAATCACTTCTTTTTCTAAAATTGGGGTCTTGTGTCCGTTGCGTCCGTTAAAAGTGTTAGCACCCATGATTGTCAACTCGCTTGTTCGTTCAATAATTTGATTGATAGTCGTTTATTTAGAATGCGTAGTATTTACTGAAAAAAATCTTTTTTCCTTAGTATGCGTACTATTATCTCAAAATAAATCTTTACAGCACTTCCCCCGGTTGGGTGATTATGGGATGATCCTTTAGGAGAGGTTAGCGATCGCTCGATTCAAGATTTGGGAAAAGAGTTCTCGGTCGGCAAAGGAAATACCGTCCATCGCTTCATCACGCACGGCTGCGGCGATTGGTGGTAAAACAGCTTCAAGTTCCTTACCTGCATCCGTTAGCCAGATCCGCCAGATGCGGCGATCGTGAGTGTCGCGTTCTCGACGCACTAAACCACGTTCTTCCATCCGATCTAGCACGCCTGTTAAAGTTCCTCCCACTTGTTTGAGTTTGTCCCCAATACTAGAAGTAGGTAAACCATCTTCTTGCCACAAACAGCACAACACCAGCCAGTGAAATGGCGTAAGTCCAAAAGGTTCTAACCTCTCAGTAAACCTGCGACTCAGTAGTTGTGAGACTAATTTGATTCTGTAGCCCAAATTGTATGGTGCCAGATTTTGCTGCCACGACTCTAAAGTTGGGGATTGATTAGGTGTAGAAACCATTTAAAAATAGTTAGTATGCGTAGTATTATCTTAGCAAGATTAATTTTTTTTAGCAACAGTTGCTTTGTATCTATCTTAGGGAAGAACTTGAATCAAAGTCATTAGTACCAATGACCAAAGACAAATGACTTCGATTTTCCCCACAGCAATTCAATAAAACGAGCAAAGTGATGTTTTCGTAGCCGTGGGATGAGTTAACTGGTACTCTTTGACTGTACCGACAAAAGACTCCTGACTCCTGAATTCTGTTTTGATTTTCCTAATTGACACAATTTATTCAGACATAAAGGCGCACAATGCTAATTCCACAATTACAAAAAATTTTAACAACACCTATTACTGAAAAAAGTAGACATAATCAATCTAGATTGACTGTCATGTTTTGGTACAGCCTAAGTCTAGCTTTTGCTGTTGGTTATATTCTTATGGGTCTGCGACAAGCTTTCAGTAGTAAATATATAGTCAGCGACGATGCACGAGAATATATTTCTTGGATGTATCGTTACTTTAACCCAGATTTATTTCCTGGGGATTTAATCGCTGATTATTTTCAGTCGGTTACACCAATTGGATATGGAATTATTTATAAAATAATTGCGGCTTTAAATATCGACCTAATTTTATTTAGCAAAATTTTTCCACTAGTATTGGCAATAATTACAACTAGCTATTGCTTTGTAGTCTGTATGCAGATATTCCCAGTGCCAATGGCAGGGTTTATCGCATCTTTACTTTTAAATCAAAGTCTTTGCATACATGATGATCTATTTTCTGGAACTCCTAGAGATTTTATTTATCCCCTATTTTTAGCTTTTTTATATTATTCAATCCGGTCTTCTATCTTTGGTATATTAATTGTAATTGCACTCCAATGCTTAATATATCCTTTAATAGGTTTTGTCGATTTATTAATTTTATTTCTGAGATTATTTCGCTGGCAGAATGGACGGATAAATATTTCTCAGAACCGAAAAGATTTTATTTTATTTGTGGCAGCCATTATGATTGCTGGTGTTGTAATTTTACCTTATGCCATTCAATCATCACAATTTGGCCCAACAATTACTGCTGATGTTGCAAGAACTATGCCGGAGTACTGGCGTGGAGGAAGAGTCAGCTATTTTAGTCATAATATTATTAATTATTGGTTTGATGGTAGAGATAGCGGTTTTTTTGCTTTAATTGCACCTCCTCAACTATTATTGGGTTTATTATTACCAATTCTCCTGAAATTCCAGTCTCACTTTCTTCTAAGCAAGCAAATAAAGGATGAAGTAAAACTATTACCACAGGTAGTAATAGCTGGTTTAATAATGTTTTTTACTGCTCATGCTTTAGCTTTTAAACTGCACTGGCCTAGCCGCTACACCCATCATACTTTTAAGATGGTATTTGCTCTAGCAGCAGCAATCTCTATTACCTTGATTTTAGATGCTACATTTCGATGGTCGAGACAAAATGGGAGACAAATTTTCATCTTGGGGACTATTCTGATCCTTGGTACAGGACTCGTTTTGTACCCTAGTAGCTTAAAAGTTTTTCCCAAAACCCCTTATGTAGAAGGTCAATTCCCAACATTATATAATTTTTTGCAAAAGCAACCGCAAAATATTGTTATTGCTTCTACTTCCGAAGAAGCAGATAATATACCTATCTTTGCTCAAAGAACAATTTTGGTGGGTAAAGAATATGCTTTACCTATCCATACAAAATATTACGCTCAATTTCGCGAACGGATGCTTGACATTATTAATGCTCAATATACTGAAGATATTAATCAGATTAAAGATTTTATCCAGAAATATAAAGTAACATTTTGGCTATTAGAACGTTCTGCATTTACTCCAGAATATATAACTAAAAATACTTGGCTACAACAATATCAGCCAGAAGCACAACAAGCGAATGCAAAGTTACAGAAAAATCTACCTGTCTTAGCTACATTAATTAATTCTTGTACAGTTTTGGAGACTGATAATTTAGTCCTTCTCAAAACAGAATGTATCAAGGCCGTAACCAAGAATTGAACACTAACTAGATTAATGTTTTTAGCAATAGTTGCTTTGCATCGGTTTTAGGGAAGAACTTGAATCAACTGGTACTGTTTGTCTGTACCGACAATGCGGTGAGGGGTAGATAATTTTGGGGACTGGTCAGCGTAAATCAAAACATAGCTCAAAGCTGGTAATTTGGAAATAGAGACTACCTGTTGAGGGCGGCTAAAAAGATAGAAATTAAGCAGTACTTTGGTTTTAGCGTCTATTTCCACAAAGTAAATCGGATTAGTTTGGATAATTGAAGCGATCGCAGGTTGTTGTAAAAAATTTCTTAAAACAGGATTATAATCACTTAGCAGGCCTATACTACCAATGGCCGCCAGAGCTAGCCAACAGGGAATTAACCATCCTGCAATCCAGTAACGAGATGTGAGAAACTTGTTGCCAAAGTGGTAACGACCAATCCACACCACAGGCAAAATTAACCAACCCAAGCCCATAGCCAAGCCAATAGTGGCATACTTGCGGATGTCAGAACCATCCCAATTAAGAACGACAATACTCGCTATTATAAGTAAAATACCTAATCCACCAAAGCTATAGCTAAGATTTCGGGGGAGATTATTCTTAGCAAAAAGATTTAATAGATTTATTTTACCATTTTGAAGAGGTAATTTGGGAGTAATTCCAGTTTGGTAAATATTGCCTAACCAGTTCAACCCCACAGATGCAAAAAAAGCTATAAACGGATAAAGACAAAGACTATAGTGAGATAAACGAGTATTAAAAAAACTAATTTCTCCAAATAAGACAAGTGGAAAGCCAACTAATATCAAATGGTAACGAGGAATAGGACGACGAACAGTCAACAACAAACCTAAAAGCCCAAACAAAGCCCAAGGAAATGCTTTTAAAGGAATATTCCATACATAGAACAGCGGCCCATTATCATAATGATCATTAGAACCTTGCTGCAAAACAAATTTTAACAACTCTTCAAAACTTTGATTTCCGTAGTGCAGCCAGCTTAACCACAGCCAAACACAGGTAGGTATTAAACCTACGAAAAAGCCTAAATAAAAAATTGGGTTACTAAGATGACGATGACGGCGATGTTCCCAAATTAAATAAGGCAATAAAGCGATAATTGGCAAAAAAATCATAAAGCTTCTGATTAAGAAGCCTAAACCTAAACTTAAACCAGCTATAAAACTCCAAAAATAGCGATATTTAGGATGTAATTCCGTTTTGATTAAAGACCAAAGTGCTAAAAGTACCAAGAAAACCATCGGGACATCAGGTGTACTTAAGCGGCAGTATTGTAGCCAGAGAAATTCTACACTTAAAATTGCAGTAGCTAGCCAAGCTAATTTTTTGCCTAGCATAATTTTGCCGATTTCATACACAAGTAATAAGCTAAAAATGCCAGCAATCATACTAGGAAGACGCGCAGTAGTATCGCTAATACCAAAAAGTTTGTAGAAACTGGCAATTAACCAATAAGGCCCAGGAGTTTTATGATGTGCTCTTTCCCAAGGAGCTATCCAATTACCAGAATCAAACATCAGACGTGCACGTGATGCATAAAGCCCTTCATCATGTGCTATTAGACTATTGTGCCCAGAACTAAATAATAATAAGGGCAGTATCCAAACTAACAAACTAAAATAGGGTGATGATGCAACTAGGCGGATTTGTCGCCAAATAGGCTGCAAGAAGTATAGTTTATAGAACATTGAATTGATAAAAATTGAATGCTGCTATTTAGATTCGTTTAAGTGTCCTGCTGTTATTAAAATATCTTACATAGGGATTGTTGAAAAATACCTGAAATTGTCGTTTTTTTCGGAAAAGTTCTCCAAAACAGAGATTTATGCAGTTAAGACCGAATCAACGCCTGAAATTAGATGATAAAGACGATAAGCTATTCTATGCTTATCCCCGCTTCGTCACCCATGTCGATGAAGGATTTATTCAACAGCTAACGGATTTGTATCGCGATCGCCTGAAACCCAACACCCGTATTTTTGATATGATGAGCAGTTGGGTGTCTCATCTGCCAGAAGAGATGGAGTTTTCTCATGTGGAGGGACACGGACTCAACGCAGAGGAACTAGCACGTAATCCCCGCTTAAATCATTACTTTGTGCAAAATCTCAACGAAAATCCTCAGCTACCCTTACCAGATGAAGGTTTTGATGCTGTTCTTAATTGCGTATCTGTGCAGTATGTGCAATATCCAGAAGCAGTATTTTCCGAAATTTACCGTGTCCTGAAACCTGGTGGTGTCGCAATTATCAGCTTTTCTAACCGGATGTTTTTTGAAAAGGCAATTCAAGCCTGGCGGGAGGCTTCAGAAGCAGTTCGAGTGGAATTAGTTAAAGAGTACTTCGCCTCAGTTCCAGGATTTACAACCGCAGAAGTTATAGCTCATAAGTCAACATTACCGAATTTCCTACAGTGGTTGGGTGCACCTGGAGGAGATCCGTTTTATGCTGTCATAGCTTATAAGGGAGAGGGAACAGGGAACAGTGAATAGGGAACAGAAAAAAATTTAAACTGTTTAATTAATTTTTATGAGTTCGGAGTTAGAACTTTAGCCCTAACTAGGAACTTACAGTGGTTTTCAATTTCATAGACCACACCTGTAGGGGCACAATACATTGTGCCCCTAAAATGACTATATTCCACGCATCTAAAAATTGTTTTAACTAACGAATATTAACCTCTTGTAGGTAATTTAGTCCCTGAAGATATTCAATTCTAGTAGCTGAGTTTTTAGGGACGGACGAATTTGTTAATTTTCCAGAAGCTACCTTTTGATTGTCAGCCAGCACACGTTGTTTTTGAGTGTACTCATTTAATTTAACTTGAGCTTGAGCATAAACTAGAGTATCTTGGGGAATATTTCGGAGAAATTTTACAGCTCTATCAAAATCACCAATAGATGCTTTTTTATAGGCTTTCTGTAAAAAGTAGGCTGCTCTGATCTGCCGCTTGCGATTGTACTCAGCTAATTTTTCTTGAACTAAAGCACCCGCACGACTTTCTTGAGGAATTTGACGCAGATATTGTAATGCAGCAGAAAAATCCTTTATCTCGGCTTTTTCGTAAGCTTTTGTTAATAAATCTTGCGTTTGTGCTTCAATGTTTACGGATGCTTTCTGAACTAGTTTATCTGTTTTAGATTGCCAATATAAAATATTTGGAACTTTAGCAGCAGCATGAAGAACATCAGACCATCTGCTCTCATGAAAAGCTATTTGTGCTATTTGGTGTTGCTGTGCAGCTACTTGCCATTCCTGTTGCCATTCTCCAATTGTCGCTTGTGCTTCTGGATAAACATTGCTGTGGGAGGGAATTGATTTAGCGAGTGCGATCGCTTCTTGCAAATCTCCAGCTTGATATTCTTTTGTTGCTTTATATAAAGTATCTGTTTCTGAATATGCAGGTGCAGTATTAACTAAAGAATATACACCAAATCCCATTAACAAAGAATTAGCGGCCAGCCCTACTTTCATTCCTGTTAATAACGGGGATGATTTCCCAGATTCAGGATTTTGAAAATTATTGTCTTCAATCGCCGCTTCTACAAAAGATTGAGAATCTGCTTCTAATAGTGGTGGCTGAGTTTCCCAGACTATTTGTTTAAGTACCCGCAATACCTCACCCGCAGACTGAAAGCGGTCTTGGTAATTGTAGCGAATCATTTGGCTGAGAACAGCAGCTAGATAATCGTTAACTGGCGTATTTTGAGAACGCCAAAAAATTTCATTAGTATAATGATCAACTTTTAATTGTAATGGCTCTAGCCCTGTTAAAGCTTGGATGGCAATCATACCCAAAGCATAAATATCACTGTTGGGCTGTGTTTCTCCAATAAATTGCTCTGGTGGTATGTATCCCAATGAAGTGACAGGAATTCTATGAATGGGCAATTCTGCACCGATGCCAAAATCGATAGACTGAATTGAGCCAAAGTCAATCAAAACTAACTTGCATAGGGCTTCGCCCTTGCCGTAGGCATCGCTACTACGTCTGATCAAGTTTTCTGGTTTGATATCGCAATGAATCACGCCTTGAGAGTGAACAAATTCTAGAATACCTAAGACATCTATCAAAAATTCTACAACTTCTCTTTCACTCCACAGACTGCCCCACTGTTGAGCGATGGGTAATTCCGCAGTCAACTCGTGTCCTTGAATATGCTCTTGTACTATATAAAATCGCTCGTTTTCTTCAAAGCAGGCGATAAATCCAGGAATTTGGTGATGGCTTCCCAAAAGCTTGAGGGTTTCAGTTTCAGTCAGAAACAGTAACCTCAGCATTTCTAAGTAGCCAGATTCGGAACTGCTAACTTTAATCTGCTTAATAACGCATTTGGGATTGTCTGGATAATCTACATCTACAGCAATGTATGTTTGTCCAAATACCCCTGCACCAAGGCTTTGAACAATTTGGTAACGCCCTTGTAGTAATTTACCGATTATGTGGTGGCTCATGACCTGGTTACTCAGTAAGTCCTTTTATTTAGTTTTTCTGACATTCCTTCTTGTTTCCGGAATGCTTGAAGAATAGATTTACTGAACTTAAATTTGGATACAAACTTGATTTACTTAAGTATTTTTACTTACAAAAATAGGATTTTCATTTATCAAAATTTATTAAACTTATTAGCTATTCATATTTTTATATATTTTTAGATAACTAATATAAAATTTCAACCTTGAAAGCTATTTCTCATCTCTTTGTAAGAAATTAGATGCAATTTGAAAGCAACAAATGAAGAAGTTATCAAAATTATATAAATTTTATATAAAGTTAATATACTTTTGCTAAAGATAATATTTTTCATCCTACTATGCTAGCAACAGCATTGTTTAATTTAATACATAATTGGCAGTGCCAATAAAACCCTAGTGCAATACTGAATTTTTCACTACGTTTAGTTACTTTGATTGTCGAGCAACTGCGTTTTTTAAAAAGCAGTGATTACATAGGGGAAATTTTTGTCAATTTCAGCTAAACAGGTTCAAATTTAGAGGAATATATGATCAAAAACTGTTACAAACTGGCAATTACTGCTGCCATCGTTGGATTTGGGTTAGGAACGCTGAACATAGCACAAGCAGCAACTGTTAGTTTGAGTAGTTCAAATCAAGGTTGGTGGAATACGGGCGCTATTAACACTAACGAGAACGACAACTACATAACTGGAAATTTCACTGGTAACGGTTATCATAGCTTTTTTACATTCGACCTTAGCTCTTTAGCTGGAGTCTCCTCAGCAACTTTGCAAGTTCAACGATTTGAAGGTTTAGGAGATCCAATAAAGACTTTAGGTTTTTTTGATGTCTCAACATCTGCTGATGTACTTAGTCAAAAAGTTAATAACCCTGATATCAATATTTATAACGATTTGGGAAGCGGTAAAAATTACGGTACTTTTAATGTAACCGCTTTTGGCGATCAAAACGAAATCCTAAGTTTTGTTCTCAACTCGAATGCTATTGCAGATATTAACGCTAGAAGTGGGCAATTCTTCTCAATTGGAGGTGCGCTTTTGGGTGATCTTGGAATTGGAGATCAGTATCTGTTTGGATTTAGTGGTGGTTCGTCTGCCAAACTTTTACTTGATACCGATCTAGCTACTGTTCCAGAACCTGGCACTCTTAGCGGGGCAGTGCTTGTTGGGATTACGGGTTTGTGGCTAAAGCGCCAAAGAAAAGCGTTCCAAAATCTATAGGCTAATTTAATTTACGCTGAATCAAAAAAGTTTGTAGTAAGGACTTTAGTCCTGCCTTTGAGGACTAAAGTCCTTACTACAAACTTTTTATTCTCTGCTTTCTTCTTCCTCGATCGCTTCAGCTTTGTCTTGTAAAGGCTTCACTACCCGCGCGATCGCTTCTTGAATAAAAGCCTTGATAAATTCATCTCTGCGATTAATCTGAAACTGTCGCTGCACAACTTCCGTCATTCCACCATCACCCCAATCTTGATCGTGACGAAAATATTCAATAAAACTTTTCCCCGCAATTCGCGTTAAATAAGCTGCTGTCACACCTTGAATCGCCCTACCAATAATAAAGGTGGCAACATTGAGTTGCAAAGCTGTAGATAATAATTGAATTGCTCCTTTGACAATGCCCAAACTGGCGATGGTTTTTGCCAAAGAAAGGGCTAATTCTCGTCCCCGTTCCATATTCAATTCACAGCCGTAGACTCTGCCAATTTCTACAACCATTTGAGCATTAACAGCAGCTGTCGCTAATAAATCTACAACTGGTATAGGGGTGACTGATACCACACCAGCACCAATCCATTGAAAGCGTTCCACGATTTTGTCAGCTTGACGACGGCGCTGGCCATCGATAAGTTTTCGCGCTTCGTCTCCCAATCGTAGAGATTGCAAAAGAATATTATCCGCCACCAAATCTTCACCTTCGGCGCGTAAAACAGCAGCCGTGCGCCGCAGCAAGGGAACAATATCGGGTTCTGGCTGGAAGGCTTCGCCAGTTTCTAATTGTGCCGATTGAGGATTAGCAGCGATCGCTACCACATCATTAGTAGCAATAAATCCCCGTACCCGTTGACGCAATCTAGCGAGGATGGATTCTTTATCTTCATCTGTATATAAATCAGTTTTGTTGAGAACTAGGAGCGATCGCTTACCAATTTCTGCCAACCCCCGCAACGGCTCATATTCTGAGCGTCGTAAATCATTATCCACCACAAACAATAGTAAATCTGCTTCTGTTGCCAGTTCCCGTGCCATCTGTTCCCGTTCCGTTCCCGCCACCCCTGCTTCCAAAATTCCCGGCGTATCAGTAATTAAAATTTTGCGTTCTAATCCCTTCAACCGTAGACAATAGGTTTCCCCAACCTGGGTTGTACCCATCGGTGCATCCACCTGACCGACCATGCGCCCCATAATCGCATTAACTAGGGAAGTTTTACCAGCACTTCCTGTACCAAATACGACTACTTGAATTTCACCCCGTGCTAGGTTAGCTTCAATCTCTCGCGATCGACTTAATAAAGCCTGACGGGTTACTTCATCTTGAATTTGCGCTACCTGTTGCCGCACAGCCTGGAGAGTTGTAGAAGCAGCATCAGATTTGCCAGCCGGAATTTGTGCCGCAGTTACTCGCTTGGGGTTGCGGCGCGATCGCTTTTGCCCAGCCTGAATCACCAATACATAATAAACAAAAGCGGCAACCAAAGCTCCAATGAGGACAATTAGCAGCAACAGCAGCAAATTGCCCAGCAACGGCGAATAGGACAATTGCCAGTAGAGGCGTGATAGGGAATCAATTAGCCATAGGGCTAGCCCCAAGATGACGATCAGACCAACAATCAGCGTTACTATGCGTGACAGAGGCATGGTTGGGAAAGATTAGTATTCAATAGGCAGATGCTTCTAATCTTAATAGTTTCAGTCTTTTTTACCAGAGTAGTAAGAAAGAGTCAGGAGGTAGGAGGCAGGAGGAAAACAGCTTTTCTTGATAAACCAATAATGCTCACTCCATTTTTTGGGTCTTTAAAAAATTGCAACAATGTCAGAATACAAGTGTGTACATTCATAATGTATCGGCATTTTTTAATATGCATACTATTACTAAAAAGTCAATAAAAAAAGCCTGGGCAGGTGCGATCGCAGAACCAGCAAAAGAATTTCCCCTTACCCAATTATCAATTATTTCTGGCAAAGTCCCAGATGGCTTGCGTGGCACACTTTATCGCAATGGCCCCGCACGGCTAGAACGCGGTGGCGAGCGCGTGGGACACTGGTTTGATGGAGATGGGGCAATTCTCGGCGTCAATTTCACGGATGCAGGAGTTACCGGAGTCTATCGCTATGTGCAAACAGCAGAATATCAAGCTGAAACCCAAGCGGATAGGTTCCTTTATGGTGTCTATGGGATGCATACGCCAGGGCCTATCTGGAAGCGCTGGGGTCAACAGATTAAGAATGCAGCTAATACCTCAGTGTTGGCTTTACCTGATAAGCTGTTGGCTTTATGGGAAGTAACCAATCCTTATGCCCTTGATTTGCAAACCTTAGAAACAAAGGGATTGGATGATTTAGGTGCTTTAGACAATGGATTACCTTATTCTGCTCATTACAAACGCGATTCACAAACAGGCGAGATTTTTAACTTTGGAATCAGTATCGGCAGTTCTGTACAACTGAATCTCTACAAAAGCGATTTTACTGGCAAAATTATCCAAAAAACTGCTTTTAAGCTAGATCGCTGCTCCATAATGCATGATTTTGTTTTAACTCAAAGGTATCTGGTGTTTTTCATGGCACCGATGCGGATGAAAACACTGCCAGTCATGCTTGGTCTGACTACCTTTAGTGAATCTATGTTGTGGGAACCTCAATTAGGAACCCAGGTATTAATCTTTGACCGGGAAAACTTGTCCTTAGTTAGTCGTGGCGAAACCGAACCTTGGTTCAATTGGCATTTTGGCAATGGCTATGAAGTGAAAGACGGTTCCGTGATTCTGGACATGGTGCGATATTCAGATTTTCAACAAACTAATGAGTATCTCAGAGAATTCGCAACTGGTGAGACGCACACAGTTAGTAAAGGAACATTGTGGCAAGTACGTCTCAATCCCCAAACTGCCAAAGTGACAGCAATGCAGGAAGTTGTCAACCAAAAATGTGAATTTCCTGTAGTGCAGCGATCGCAAGTTGGACAAGCTTGGCGCTATACTTACATATTATTAATGCCCCAAAGAACGGACACAGACCAAGAATCGTTCAGTGCGATCGCCCGCTTCGACTACAAAACCGAAACCCTCACCGAAGCAGACTTAGGAGAAAACCGCTATCCTTCAGAACCCATCCACGCTCAAGATGCCCAAAACCCTGAGCAAGGCTGGGTGCTAACCGTTGTATACGATGGTAATTCTCATAGTAGTGAAGTTTGGGTATTTGATAGCGATCGCCTGGACGCAGAACCCGTTTGCAAACTAGGATTACCTAGCGTCATTCCCCACAGTTTCCACGGCACTTGGAACCCTGCATAAAAGTTATCAAACCGAGTTCTTAATTTTGGATAAGGGACTTCCAAATAAAAAAATATCCCAAATTTTCCTGTGGGATGGGCATCTTGCCCATACGTGTCAACTTAACGCGAAACCGCACTTCCGCCAGGGATTGTAAATTCCTGTCTCATAGCTAAAGTCCTCTGAAGAGGACTAAGATAGCGCGAAAATTTTCAGTCTACTTCAGTAGACTTGAGCAATTAGTCTCTTAATTATATTCCCTGGCGGGTAAACAACACCCAATCAGTACGCTATTTTTGGCAAAAGTAGACACCTATGCATCTTGCCCGTCCCAGATTTAGGGCGGGCGAGACGCCCACCCGACAAGATGGATAATTTATATCTTGGAAGTCCCTAAAGTCGAGCTAAGATCCAAAATTACGAATTATTGACAAAAGGACAGTAGAGGCTAAAATTTTGCTTAGTCTTTAGGGCTAAGAAAATGCGCCAAAACCGTAAGCAAACAATATTTATTATTCTTTCCATACTCATCGTTGTACCGATGGGCTTTTTGTTTAAGTATTATAACGGCCCAGCCCATCAGTGGTTTAATAACTATGGAGCAGCCGTATTTTATGAAATATTTTGGTGTCTGTTTGCATTTTGGTTTTTCAGAAGTTGGGCGGCGGTAATCCAAATTCCTATATGGGTTTTTATCATCACCTGTATACTAGAATTCTTGCAACTTTGGCATCCACCACTATTAGAGGAGATTCGCGCTACCTTAATAGGTAAGTTGTTACTTGGTACTACCTTTGTTTGGTGGGATTTCCCTCATTATCTATTGGGTTGTATTTTAGGTTGGTTATGGTTGCGACAATTAAACATAATAGGTTATGCAAAAAAAAGTCAAGGTTAAACCTAATTCAAAACAGCAAAAGATTGAAGAACAACCCGATGATACTCTAACTGTGTATTTAAAATCGCCCCCAGTTGATGGGAAGGCTAATGAAGAGTTAATCAAACTACTAGCAGAGAAATTTAATGTACCCAAATCTCATATCAAAATTAAATTAGGTTTATCCTCTCGGCAAAAGCTAATAGAAATTGATACAGATATCTAGTTGTGATTGCGTAATACTGATATACCTTGGTTGAGTTTTGACTCTTTCTATCCAAGCTTGAATAGCAGGAAATTGTGTTAAATCGAACCCACCTTCATCAGCTACATGAGTGTAAGCAAACAAGGAAATATCAGCAATTGTGTAACGCTCTCCTACAAAAAAAGTGTGAGAAGTTAAGTGTTTATCCATCAAGCTAAGTGCTGTATAACCTGGTTCGCGGTTTTGCTTGATAGCTTCACTATATTCTTCAGTTTTACCTAAAATAGAAATCCAAAATCTTGATTTAGCAATAAAAGGCTGATGGCTATATTGTTCAAAACATAACCATTGCAGAACTTGCGCTCGTAAAAATCGGTCATAAGGTAGAAACTCTGTACCTTCACTCAGATACATCAATATGGCATTTGATTCTGCCAAATATTTCCCTGGTTCGATTTCCAAAACAGGTATCTTACCATTAGGGTTTTTACTCAAAAATTCTGGTGTTCGAGTCTCACCTTCCAAGATATTAAGCTCTATCCTCTCAAAAGGCATACCTAGTTGTGTGAATAAAAGACGTATCTTATAAGCATTGCCAGAAGGTAAAAAATCGTACAGACGCATTAGTTCCATGTTAAAATACAGTTAGGAATATGTTGAGAAGTAAAGGTTCAAAATACAATATCTTACCAAAAGATTTTCCCAAAACAGGATATTTTTTTTAATATTTAGTATCTGAGCGTACTACATAAAATTATTTGAAGAAATAAAAAAAGGATTATTTATTTTTAAATTGAGCTGTTTAATTTAGTGAGTGGTCGAGAATAAAAGTATGTGTGGAAGATTTACTCTAAACCAGTCGGCAGCAGAATTATCTCAAATTTTCCATGTCGAAGTAGTTCCAGATTTAGTAGCCGAATATAACATTGCACCTACGCAAATGGTGGCAACAGTGTTACAAAATCCCGAAAGCGAAAAGCTTGAATTTAAGCAGTTGCATTGGGGATTAATTCCATCATGGGCAAAAGATGCAGGAATAGCAGCAAAGCTGATTAACGCTAGAGCCGAAACAGTTGCCGAAAAACCCGCTTTTCGATCGGCTTTTAAGCATCGACGCTGTTTAGTGCTAGCTGATGGTTTTTATGAGTGGCAACGCCAACAAGGCAAAAAGCAGCCGTTTTATTTTCGTCTCCAACATGGAGAACCTTTCGCCTTTGCAGGTTTGTGGGAGAAATGGCGATGCCTACGGCAACCCGAAGCGGGAACGCCAGCCAACGAGGAAATAATCTCTTGTACAATCTTAACAACGGCAGCTAACGAACTACTCCAACCCATCCACGAGCGGATGCCAGTGATTCTAGAGCCACAAGATTACGATTTATGGCTAGATTCCCAAGTACAAACACCCCAAACCCTACAGCAGCTATTACGTCCCTATCCAGCGTCAGCAATGACTGCATATCCAGTTAGCACCTTGGTAAATAACTCTCGCCATAATAGTTCGCAATGTATCATCCCCCTCAGTGAGAAGAATGCCCCCGCAAATCAGTTAAATTAGCTATTGAGCCAACTAGAGGATTGAGAGATGAGGGAGCAAGGTGAGCAGGAAAGTAAGGAAAAAACTATTAATTGTTGACCAATGTCCCCAGTCCCCAATCTTCAGCGATGCACTGAGCTTGTCGAAGTGTCCCCAATACCCAGTCCCTAATCCCCAATACCCACATATAAAATATGCCAAGAACGCAAAAAAACGATAATTTTATTGACAAATCCTTTACAGTGATGGCGGATATCATCCTGAAGATCCTGCCAACCAATAAAAAAGCTAAAGAAGCGTTTGTTTATTATCGAGATGGCATGTCAGCCCAAGCCGAAGGGGAGTATGCTGAAGCATTGGAATACTATGAAGAAGCTCTAACACTAGAAGAAGATACCAACGATCGCGGCTATATTCTCTATAACATGGGGCTAATCTATGCCAGCAATGGCGACCACGAAAAGGCTTTAGAACTATATCACCAGTCAATTGAGTTAAACCCACGCCTACCCCAAGCCTTGAACAACATCGCCGTGATTTACCACTACCAAGGCGAAAAGCAAAAAGAAGCTGGAGATAACGAGGCTGGCGAAGCACTCTTTGACCAAGCAGCAGACTATTGGATTCGAGCGATTCGCATGGCTCCCAATAACTACATCGAAGCCCAAAACTGGCTGAAAACCACCGGGCGATCGCAAATTGACGTATTCTTTTAGTCATTAGTCATTAGTTCTTTGTCATTTGCTAAGGACTAAGGACTAATGACCAATGACCAATGACCAATGACAAATAACAATTTATGATTGACCAAGAACAAGTCCACAAAGTAGCCAATCTTGCTCGTTTAGAATTGACTCCAGAAGAAGAGGAACAATTTACTACCCAACTGGGAAGTATTCTGGACTATATTCAACAACTGAATGAACTTGATGTCAGTAATGTGGCTCCAACAACACGGGCAATTGACGTTAGCAATATCACACGAGAAGATGAATTGCAACCCTATCCTGACCGAGAAAGCATTCTCAACAATGCGCCTGAACAAGAAGGCGAATTTTTCAAAGTACCAAAAATTCTCAATGCTGAATAGTCAAAAAGCTGGGGTGAGGTGCAATAACTGTGGGAATCATAACTAATTATCTAGATATGATAGAAAATCATGTAATTAGTAATGTATAATTAACCCCAAGAGTTCAGGGTACTTGTCAAGTATTAAACCACTTGCTTGTACTGCCAAAGCATATTGTATGTCTAAATCTGCAATCACCGTTACCGTCAAATTGTTCGCTGCTTATCAAGAAGCCTTTAAAGTTTCGGAACTAGTGCTGGAATTTCCTAATAGTATGCCAGTCAAAGCAGTGTGCGATCGCCTCATAGCTGAACACCCTGAACTCTCCCAATGGCGTGACATTACCCGCTTTGGGATTAATTTAATATTTGTCGATCCAGATACTCTGCTACAAGATGGGGATGAAGTCGTGTTGATTCCACCAGTAAGTGGTGGCTAACAAAACAGATAAAATTAATCGCGTCTGTACAGGATTTAGGAGTAGAGACGCGATTTATCGCGTCTTAATGTTCAATCCATCTACCTCCTGCCTCCTGCCTCCTCAAATTGCGATTATTTCACCTTGGCCCGGAAGCGGATAAAGCCATAAAAATCTTTGGCTAGATTGGGTAAATCTGGACTACGGGTGATATTCACCACCACAGAACCATTGGTGTTAGCACCACAATATAATGGAGCTGGAGCGTTAGCAGTATAAAAGCGTCCGCGATCGCCATCCTCTACATTACTGAGGTAAACTGTAGGATTGCTAGAACCAATAGCAAGAGCAATCCCTTGATCTGCTGCTGTTAAGCCACCATCACGAGGAGTACTACCATTAAATGCAGTAGGAATAAAAGTAGTACTGCTAGGAACTAAGTCGCAGAATTTAACGTTAGTAGCATCATTTGGGCCCTTGGAGAGGAAGTAAATTGTGTATTCTAACTCATCTCCTGGTTTAACAGTCCCAGCGTTAATTAATCCGCGCAGATAGCCAGCAGGCCATTTTGAATCATTATCATCAGAAGCGAATGGTTCTGGTAAATAGTTGGCGTCAGTAATCGCAACGTTGCTGCGACCATCTACAATGTCGGTTAAATCTTGATTATTGATGCGGGTGATGCGTTTCACTAACAAAAGCTTTGCATTCACAGCAGTAGCACCGTTATTGCTTTCCCCGACGCTGGTAACACGACTACCTGTAGTATCAGTATCTCTAGTTGGTAGGTAGTTGGGACACCGTGTGCTAGCGTTACCACTGGTAGTTGCTTCCCAGCAAGCACTGACATTAGTATCCTGGCCATTGGGAGTTAAGCTGATAGACTTGCCTGAATTCGCCCCAACTAGAGAAGACTGATATGTGTTATCCCAAAGATTGAGAACACTTGCCGGAGGTGTATTAACCTCACTACCACTGCCATAAGCGATATAGTCAATAATTTTATTTTGATTATCGTACAACCAGATATCATCACCGGAGTTGTTGAGTTTGGGAGTCTGTGCCAACCAAGTTTGAAAAGCTGCTCCTGTTGCTTGATGATTGGCGTTGTTATCCCCAATCCAAATGATTGCATATTTCCCTGGTTGTAAAGTTGTGCCGTTAGGAAATGTATAAGTAAAGCCATTAGTACCATCATTATCACTAGCAGTCAGATGTCCGTCTGCTAACTTAAAACCACTCAAATCTACAGGCGAAGAGGAAGCATTATAAAGTTCAATAAACTCATCGTTAGTGTTAGTTGCAGTACCAGTTTCGCTATACAAAACTTCATTGATCATAATTTTGCCAGCATTGGGTGAAACTATATCAATGATGTTTAATGGAGTTGGTGCAGTTTGACCAGGATAATAAGTCCATAAATCCAGCCCTTTAGTATCTCCAAAAGAGCCGTTGCATGATGTCCCAGCATTACCAGCGTTACCATTCTGACCAAATTTCCGGTCATTGCTAGCGGTGTCAAAACCATTAATTGGGTCGCTGAAGGCTGGGTTTGGTGGATTAATTCCACAAAGTACTTGACCAGAAGTACCGATTTGAGTACCACCGATAGTTTTATAACCGCGATCGTCGTAAAATGCTCTGGTGCTGCCTATAGGATTAGCGGCATTCAGCATTGTAATAGTAGGGCCACCAGTAAAATTGTTTTCCGCGTCCAGCAAGGGAAAGTGATATTCACCTCCATAAGTTCTGACACGAACTTTGTAATCACTGCCAACCGGGAAAAAATTGCCACTGTTATCTTTACCATCCCAACTAATTGCTTGCTGTCCCGTTGTAGCCATAATCCCTCGCAGAATACGGTTTTGGGAGCTATTGGGATCAAAATTGCTGCCGTCTCGGCTGATGACTAGTTCGTAAGTACCTGCAACGTTGCTGTCAAAGTTTAAGGTACCGCCTGTACCAAATGAACTGTTATTTCCTGTAACTGTGCCATTGAATTGCAAATTACTAACAACAGGAATAATTGGGCTAAGGGGAATGCCAGTTCCTTCTAAGGTGCCATCTCGTTTGTAACGCTCAACGTATGGAAGCACGTTGGTATCGATGGAGTTCAAAAAGGTAGCATATTGGGGACGAGCCAAGCTAACACCACCTTGAGGACTTGCTAGTTGACTATCCGCACCCAGTATATCGTGGTACAGAGGCGATATCCCATCACTGTCAAAAAAGCCAGTTTGATTACCATAGAGAACAAATCCATTCGGATCTGTACCCCTGAGTTCTACTTTATATCGGAAGCCATCTGTGGTTACTGGATAGACTGGGAAGTTGAGATATCGACCGTTATTACCAGTAAATAAAGCTAGATAATAGCTGAATAACCGCCCGTTTAAGTCAGTTGTTGAAGTTTGATCGCTGCTGCGTACCGTTACATCCCAAGCTGCAACACTAGTTCCTTGTTGAGTACCAAAGTTGTTGCCACTACTCAAATCAATTTCACCAGTAGGAGTGCTATTAACGGAAGAGTTACCCCCATCAGGCCCATAGAAAACGATGTCATAAACTCCTGTGGATGCAGCTTGGTAGTAGCAGGGAATATAGCCGTTGGGATTACCTCCGCCAGAAATAGCACGGGGGCCATTTAACTCCTGTTGGCGAGTTGAGATAAAGCCCCGCCCAGCTTGAGAAGTACACACAAAATCTGGTGTGGCGGGAACAGTTTCACTGCCAATACTGCCACTAACACGACCGGGGTTGTAAACGCGGACATTACCATTATTTACGCCAACTGCGCTGGAACCCAAAAGAATATACTCATCTTTGTTCGCATAGACTTTTAGCAAAGTTCGTCGCAGCACAAGACCGCCATAAGTATCAGTACGCCACTCTAGGTTAGCTCTACTACTGCTGGCTGGGGCAGTACTGGGATACAGCGTGCGACTACCTTCAGCTTGAGCAGATTGTATTCCAAAATTCAGGTAGCACAGTAAGAGAGCAAGGCCACTTAGTAGTTTTTTATAACGGTTGAGGTGGTTGTTATTGACCGCTAAAAGACATTTTAACAGTAGGCTCATTTATGCTTCACTAGCTCCTGATTTAAATTGAATGAGTGCGATGTCTGCGACAAGGCACTCCGTATCTAGGCAATACAGCATTCACCAAATAAGGCAAAAGTTTAAAGGCGATCGCCTACTTTTAGATTGCCCAATATATCCGAGAACCTACCATCTTGATTCACATTCAGGGAGCAGGGAGCCAATACTGCTCGGGTTTTGCATTTTTAACTCGGCATTGGATTTGGGGAAAAGGTTAAAGGGAAAAGGTTAAAGGTTTTTTCTTTCCCCTTTCCCCTTCCCCTTTTCCCCTTAACCGACAAGTATTGAGCAGGAGGCAGGGAGGCGGGAAGTTCAGCCCAATAATCCGACAGCTTTTTTGAAAATGAAGGTAGCGAAATTTTCAAAAAAGCCGTGGGAGTGTGAACAACTTAATCTTTTTAAGACGGGTTGCTTTTATGTTCGCCGATTAACCAGGGTAGCGCTGGCTTGGTCAACAGGCATCAACACAACTTCATTAATATTGACATGGGGCGATCGCGTCACACAGAAAAATATCACATCAGCTACATCATCTGCTGTTAGGGGTTTAACTCCCTGATAGACTTTGTTGGCGCGTTCAGTATCTCCATGAAAGCGCACCTCACTAAATTCTGTTTCTACCATACCAGGGTCAACGGAAGTTACACGTACCTGCGTGCCCAAAAGGTCTTGTTTTAAACCTTCAGAAATTGCTCTGACAGCAGCTTTGCTAGCACAGTAGACATTGCCACCGGGATAAGTTTGATGTCCGGCGATGGAACCTAAATTTACCACATGACCGCGATCGCGACTCACCATTCCGGGAACGACATAGCGAGAGACGTAAAGTAAACCCTTAACGTTAGTATCAATCATGTCTTCCCAGTCTTGAAAGCTACCTTCGTGCAACTTGTCTAACCCGCGACTTAGACCAGCATTATTAATCAGAATGTCAATTTCAGACCAGGCAGAAGGTAGAGTAGCAATGGCAGATTCAACAGCGCTGCGATCGCGTACATCTAGCTGTAATAAGTGAATTTCAATACCAAATTCTTTCACGAGAGCATCTGCTAGCTGCTGCAAACGTTCTAAACGTCGTGCCGCTAAGATCAGTTTGGCACCCGCACCAGCGAAAATTCTGGCACAAGCAGTACCAATACCACTACTTGCACCAGTGATCAAAATGATTTGATTTTTTAAGGAAGTCATTATTAGTGAAAAGTCAAGAGTCCAGTGTTAATTTAAATACATAATTTAGCAATTTAGCAAGTTACTGAGTACACACATATTTTCTCAGCTATTAATCACGAACATATCTTACAAATAACGCACCATTTAGATTTTTAGTACGCGAGCGGTAGCGTAGTGCACTAACTCCAAACTCCTAACTTTTGTAGAGACGCGATTAATCGCGTCTCTACTCCTAACTCCTAACTCCTAACTACTTGTTCACCACTTGTAGACGCTGAGTTACCATTGTCATCCCATTACCCCGCAGGATAACGGCAGAAACCCACTGGCTACCAGGGGTAGATGGTGCTTGTCCAACTTTAAACAATCCACCAGATGTTAGTAATTGCAAATCTACAGATGTGGGGTTAATAAATTTATCTGGTTGGATTGGTTCCTCTAATGCTGTTCCTAGTAGAAAATCATCACCAAGTGGCTCTTGGACGATCGCATCAAAATTATACTTCTGACCGACTTTCACCTGCTGTGGTAGTTTCATCTCAATTTGGGGCGGCTTGCTACCAGAGGTAAGTAGGGTGCGTTCTGACAAAATGTCTTGGCGGACTATTTTCCCGCCTGCAATGCGCTGACGTGATTTAATCGTGGCATTGAGAGCCAAATTTTTACTGTTACCGGAGGGTAAGCCAGTTATCTTCGTTTCTGTTTCGGCAATAATCCCGTTGCCTTCTGGCTTTGAAGATAGCAGTTTTGTGCTGTATTGCAATTTGGGATATCGCTGCCAAAGTGAAATCAAAGACTTTTCCAGAGTTTGGAGGTTTAATCCATCTCCATGAGTGAAATTGGGGCTGTAAAATTGCAACACCCCTTTGACATCGCCCCGGCTAGCGGCAGCATCAACTTGTGTCAACAGATTTTTCAGATCGCTTGGTGCATTTTGGGGCGTCCCAGCTTGGGCTAATTGCTGTGGTGTCGTGGCTTGAGTGCGTTGCCAACCACTTGTTAAACCAAGGGTTAACAGAAAGGTAATCAACCCGATGCTGGTTGATAATCTGAGTTGGCGTCTCACTAAGGTGGCAATAATGTTGATCATTGGTAAGAATTTACTGATTTGATTAGAGAAGGTCAGGAAATTGTTTTATCTTAGTTAAGCTAGACGCTAAACGGTAGAGGTTTGATGGCAAACGCACCGATACGATTATTAATAGCTGCCAGTGGGACTGGTGGACACTTGTTTCCAGCGATCGCACTGGCACAAAAACTGCCAGATTATCAAATAGAATGGCTGGGAGTACCCGATCGGCTAGAAACTCAACTTGTTCCTAAAGAGTATCCCTTGAATACTATTGCAGTTGAAGGGTTTCAGCAAGGGTTTGGACTATCCTCGATTCGCATCTTGGGTAAACTCGCTGGTTCGATTTTGGAAGTTAGACGAATTCTCAAACAGGGAAATTTTCAAGGAGTATTTACCACAGGAGGTTACATTGCCGGGCCGGCCGTCATTGCAGCGCGTTCTCTCGGTTTACCCGTGGTTTTTCATGAATCTAACGCAATACCTGGTAAAGTAACTCGCTTTTTTGGCCCTTGGTGTAGTGCGGTAGCCTTGGGATTTGAAGTAGCTGCTAAGTATTTGCCTCGTGCCAAAAATGTCTATGTTGGTACTCCAGTGCGATCGCAATTTCTTGATGGGACAATTAATGCACCTCTAGATTTAGCTATTCCTGATGGCGTTCCTTTAATTGTCGTCTTTGGTGGTAGTCAGGGTGCAGTTGCGGTTAATAAGTTGGTGCGCGAATCTGCAAAAGCTTGGTTTGATGCTGGTATTTATGTAGTACATTTAACTGGCGATCGCGATCCAGAAGCAGATAGTCTCAAACATCCACAATACATAGCCTTACCTTTTTACAACAATATGGCAGCCTTGTTGCAACGGGCGTCTCTAGCTATTAGTCGCTCTGGCGCAGGTAGCTTGACAGAATTGGCAGTTTGTGGAACACCAGCAATTTTAATTCCTTACCCCTTTGCCGCAGAAGACCATCAATCTTACAATGCAGACGTATTTACTTCATCTGGTGCGGCGTTAACCTTGAAGCAATCAGAGTTGACGACGGGCATATTGCAAAGTAATGTGTTGAATTTGTTACAGTCACCGCAAGAGTTAGCAAAAATGGGGGAAAACGCAAAAGCGATCGCAGTTCCCGATAGTGCCGAAAAGTTAGCTCAGTTAGTGCGTGAGGTGGTAGAAACTTAAAAAATTCACAATGACGCTCGCGGACTCGCTAACGCTGCGCTAACAAAATTTTTGCACAGCGTCTCGTAGATAAAATAGGGATTTATTTTTTAGGTTTATGAATATCTTATCTAGCCAAAAATTTCGCTTCACATTAGGTTGTGCTGCTTTATTGTTGGTCAGTTTAGTTAGTGGCTATCTACATACTCAGTCAAAAACTAAACAGCTAGCCCAACAAACTCAGTCTTTTAGTAACCAAGAAAGTTTTGCCCCACTTCAATCACAGATTTCCTTCACTTCAAATCAAGTTGCCGATCCACTTACCTCAACAATTCAAAACCCTTTTCTCGATCAACTAACATCTGATAATATTCTAGGCAAGGAAAACACTTTTTCATCTCATCAGGATTTGTTAGCTGCATCATCTACACTCTATTCAGTTATCGATGAGTTCAAAAAATATAAATTTAGCATTAGTGGCAGCCAGATTTTTAGTTCAGCAAAACTACCAAGTAGTAAGGTTAATTTCAACCAAGGAGATTTATTAACTGTTCTTGTCAATACTAGAAAATATTTTCAAGACTACGCCTCCGAAGACCCAGACATTATGCGTACAGGAGTTCTTGCTACTCAAGGAGTTACTGTACCAGATGTCCTCAAGACTTTAGATTTCATGATTGCTGTTTTAAAAGAGGATATTGCTAATAATCGAGCGACTCGTTTACAAGACCCTAAATTTATCAATACCAATTTTCGAGTTATTAAATGGACTGCTTATAATCCAAAAATTAAGAAACAAAAACAATTACGGATTACTAAATATGCAGTCTTTATTCACTCTGGTTCTCGCAAAAAAACCTCTAATTTTAATATACCAATTTATAGTTTAAAAGAAAACTCTAATAACGATAAATTCTACACTAGGTACACAAAACAGGATGTATTGTCAGGCATTTACGAACCAGGTGGTAGAGAATTTGGCAAAGTACAAAGTCTTGCCTATCTAACTAGAACTGGCTTAGAAGAAGCACTAATGCAAGGGACAATTCTGATTAACTTTACAGATGGTTATAGCGCATTTTTTAATGTAGATAGAAATAATGGAATGTCTTATATTCGCGGATTAAAGGCAACAGCACAAAAGCGTTATTGGTATTTTAGAGAAGTTGATGCTATTAAAGGCTATGGATACAAGATAGATGCAAAAATCTCTATCAAACCAGGAGTAACCTTTGCTGGAGATGTGCTGAATATTGGTTTAGGTAGAGTGATTGTGATTGAGCATACCAAAGGTGGTCGCAAACATTTGCAAATGGGAGTGATGGCTGATACAGGGGGAGCATTTTTACCCAATCTTTATCAACTCGATTTTTTGGCAGGTATTTTTAAGAGTCAAAAAGAATTTGGGCAGAATATCAGCCAACTACCTGAGTATGCCACAGCATATTTCTTAGTAAAGAAGTAATGCGTTGACTTGATGTCAAAAATCTACGCACGGGTCAGCAATTCTAAGTTATGACCATTAGGGTCATAGAAATAGAAGCCACGACCTTCCTTTCTGTGGTTAATTTGTCCTTTATTCTGATGCATGGGGTCGCTACTGTATTCAATCCCTGCCTCTTTGATGCGTGTAAAAATTACATCAAATTCCTCGTCACTGACATGGAACGCATAATGATGCGACTCGAATATTTCAGCGTCGGCAAAGTCGAGTGTCAGTCCATCATTGATATGCACAGCAGCAAAATGACCAACAGGAACCTCGACCTCTAAACCAAAAATTTTTGCAAAGAACCTCGCCGATGCTTCTTTGTCATGTGCGGGCACTATGGTGTGATTTAGAGTAATTGTCATGTCACACCTCCCCTCCTTATTTCGATAGTAATTAATAATTAACTCTCTATTTAGAGTCGATAACAACAATGCTCCTTTTTATTTTATCTTCTCAGCGCTAATACCAGAGCAAACCCATCTAAATTAAGCGTTATGTGGTGTCTGGAACACCCACAAAGACTAAACTGTAACTCTTTAATAAGCAAAACTGATAAGTTGTATCAGCTTTACTGAAGTAATAAAACTTGATTAAAAATTGTAAAGGAGTGTAAAGTACATTCACAGGCGAAAACAAAACCGCCTGATTCATAAATAACTAACCGCACTTATAAAACAATGACAACAACCTTACAACGTCGCGAAAGCGCCAACGTATGGGATCGATTCTGCGAATGGATCACCAGCACCAACAACCGGATTTACATCGGTTGGTTCGGCGTAGTCATGATCCCCACCCTACTAGCAGCTACCGCTTGCTTCGTAGTCGCTTTCATCGCTGCACCTCCAGTAGACATCGATGGCATCCGTGAACCAGTAGCAGGTTCCTTAATTTACGGAAACAACATCATCTCCGGTGCAGTAGTACCTTCCTCCAACGCAATCGGCTTGCACTTCTACCCAATTTGGGAAGCAGCATCCTTAGACGAGTGGTTGTACAACGGCGGCCCTTACCAACTAGTAATCTTCCACTTCCTGATTGGCATATTCTGCTACATGGGTCGTGAATGGGAACTATCCTACCGCTTAGGAATGCGTCCTTGGATTGCGATCGCATATTCTGCTCCAGTAGCRGCAGCAACCGCAGTATTCCTCGTATACCCAATCGGACAAGGTTCATT
>NNBU01000448.1_pt1 | contig 35918 bp, 28 predicted proteins | sample 1173781 | NCBI WGS metagenome assembly NNBU01 (sample SAMN07173937, study PRJNA388173) | plant metagenome | biome: Plant school; feature: Soil; material: Symbiotic tissue of Blasia pusilla L.; isolation source: symbiotic tissue sample KVJ2 | host: Blasia pusilla | place: Norway: Troms, Kvaloya...
GATCAGCACCGCGCTGCTGTCTCTGCTCTATTTCGCCTCTGCATCTATGTACGTCGCCAAAGGCGACTTTGTGCGAAGGGCGCAGGCCGATCTGGGCTACTCGGCACCGCTACTTGTGCCATTCATGATCGTCGTGAAGTTCTTCGGACCTCTCGCGATCCTGTGGCATTTCAATGTGGCGCTCAGCGATCTGGCCTATGCCGGCATCTTCTTTCACCTGATCTTGTCCGGCATGGCGCATCTTGGCGTTCGCAAGCCCAAGGGCGCAATTCCAGCGGCGCTGGGGCTCATCTTTCTGGTGACCTCCTTCACGACACAAAACGCTGCTCGCGAACTTCAGTCGCCCTACGCGCCCGCAGCGATGGCGATCCACGCACCCTTTACCGAATGGAGACTCATGTGACTCGACTCAATGGAAAAGTAGCAATCATCATTGGTGCTGGCCGTGGCGTTGGCCGCGCGACCGCCAAACGGTTTGCAGCCGAGGGCGCGAAAGTAGCGGTCGTCTCGTTGACCCAGGCGAACATCGATGCTGTCGTTGCCGACATCGAAGCCGACGGCGGTACGGCCATCGGTGTCCGCTGCAACGTCCGAGATCCTGATCAGATCAAGAACGCTGTCAGGAAAGTGGCCAGTACCTGGGGTCGGATCGACATCCTGGTGAACAGCGCCTTTGATCCGTCTGCGGTCTTTTCCCCTGTGCTCGATCTTTCCACCGAGCAACTGCAGCGCAACTTCGACATGGGTCCGGTCGCATACCTACGGACCATGCAGGCTTGCTACCCGTACCTGAAAGCCAGCGGCGAGGGTCGCGTCATCAATCTGGGCTCAGCGGGCGGCCTTCTGGGCATGGTGGGGTATGCGCCCTACGGCATGGCCAAGGAGGCGGTCCGCGCCTTGACGCGCGTCGCGGCACGTGAGTGGGGCGTCGACAAGATCACCGTCAACAACGTCATGCCGATCGCCGACACATTCGGCAGCGACAGGCCGCCGCTGCCCAACGTGCTGGATCGCAATGGATCGCCTGAAGAGGACATCGCGCCGGTCATCTTGTTTCTCGCTACCAAAGATGCTCAGTTCATCACCGGCTACAGCCTCACGCCAGACGGCGGAATGGTCATTGACGCTGCGCGCTGAACCTTCCATCAGCCACCCACCAATCCAAAGGAGTAGCCGCATGGCAACGCGTCGAACCAGATCCTCCGAGCAGCCTTTTGCTGAAAAGAAATACCTCGAAATCCACGGGCACAAGATGGCCTACATCGATGAGGGCGAAGGCGCGCCCATCATCTTTCAGCACGGCAACCCGACGTCCTCCTACCTCTGGCGCAATGTCATGCCGCACCTGCAGGGGCAAGGACGGTTGATCGCCGCCGACCTCATGGGGATGGGCGATTCCGAGAAGCTCGACCCGGCACTCGGCGCGTCCAGGTACAGCTTCAACGAACAACGCAAGTACCTGCATGGCCTGTGGGACGCCCTGGATCTCGGCGACGAGGTGATCCTTGTTCTGCACGACACCGGTTCGATGTTCGGGTTTGACTGGGCGAACCAGCATCGTGATCGCGTCCAGGGCATCGCTTACATGGAGTCGATCGTCGCTCCGCTGCTGGTGGCTGACTTCCCCGAGTATGTGCAGGCGCAGCTCAAGCACATGACACCCGAAGGACTGGAAGCCAGTCTGCAGGGCTTGGCTTTCCTCGAAGGCTTCCTGCTGGGTACCCGCGACTTCACCGAAGCGGAGAAGGCCAGTTACCGTGCCCCATTTCTCAACCCTGGCGAAGACCGCCGCCCCCTGATCTCATTCGATTTGCCGCTCGAAGGTCGCCCCGCACACACCGTGAAGATCGCCGAGGAGTATTCGCGCTGGCTCGGCCAAAGCGATGTTCCCAAGCTGCTCATCCGATCCGAACCCGGGTATCTCCTGACCAACCGCCTGTACGGCATCACGAAGGCCTGGTCCAACCAGACGGAAGTCAGAGTCAAGGGCGGTCACTACATCCAAGAGACCACGCCGGATGAAGTTGGAATGGCGATCTCTGATTTCGTTCGGCGTCTGCGCAGCTGACACCCGCATCCAGTGGTGCATGCGCGAGCGCTCCGCGAGGTCCTTGAAGCTGCACAGCAGCTGACCATCAACCTACTCAAGAACAGAATGCAGATCGAACATGGTCAGCCCGCGCTGTAAAGAAAACCAGGACCGCGCCGACCAGCAGCAGACCGGCGCTGAAAGCGAAGGTGCTCTGATAGCCGCTGCCGTCGAACAGCAAGCCACCCACCGTAGAGCCCAGTGCGATGGAAAGCTGCACCACCGCCACCATGAGCCCGCCGCCGGCCTCGGCGTCTTGCGGGAGGGTTCGCGCGATCCACAGCCACCAGCCCACCGGTGCGGCAGTGGCCACCAGGCCCCAGAGGCCCAGCAACACGGTGGTGGCGGTCACAGAAGTGCCAACGGCCATCAGCGCGACGGCGATCGCCGCCATCAGCACCGGGATGATCGTCAGCGTGCCGTAGAAACCGATCTTCAGGAACCGGCCGATGACCGTGGTGCCGACGAAGCCGGCGGCACCCAGCGTCAGTAGCACGAGCGGCAACGTCGACACGTCGACGCGCGTCACCGTCTCCAGGAACGGGCGGAGGTAGGTGAACAGCGCGAACTGGCCCATGAAGAAGACGCCCACCGCCAGCATGCCGAGCACCACCAGCCTGTTTTTGAAGAGCCTGAAGACATTGGTCGAGCGCTTTGCACGTGGCCGGGCCCGCATCGCCGGCAGACTGAAAAATTGCCAGACGAACGCGATCACCGCGACCGGCACCAGACAGAAGAAGGCGCCGCGCCAACCAAAAACCGAGGCAAGGTAGCTGCCCAGCGGGGCCGCCACGACTGTGGCCAGCGCATTGCCGCCGTTGAAGATCGCCAGCGCTTTCGGCACCTTGGACGGCGGCACGAGCTGCATGGCCGTGGCTGCCGACAGGGACCAGAAACCGCCCACCACAATGCCGATCAGCGCGCGGCCAACCATGTACGTCACATAGTTGGGCGCCATCGCGACGATGGCCCCGGAAAGGCACATCGTCGCCGTCAGCGACAGCAGTAACGTCTTGCGATTGATCCTGCCGGCGATAGCCGAGATCGACAGGCTCGTGAGCACCGCGAAGACACCGGAGATGGCGATGCCCTGACCCGCCATGCCTTCGGTGACCTTGAGGTCGGACGCCAACGGCGTCAGCAAGCTCACGGGCATGAACTCCGAAGCGATCAGCGCGAAGACACACAGCGTCATCGCGAGGACGCCGCCCCAATGCGCAGGCTGCGCTTCGCCCTGTTGTTCGAAGCCGGCACGGTCCGCCGTCATGTCGATGGCCTGCGCTGTCATCAGGTGCTCGCTTCGACGAGGTGCTTGTTGAAGAACGACGTGAGCTTGTCAAACGGAATCAGCGTCACGCGGTCGTACAGGTCGACGTGGCCGGCGCCCGGCACGATGAACAGCTCCTTGGGTTCCGCAGCCCGCTTGTAGGCGTCTTCGCTGAACTCCCTGGAATGCGCCTGGTCACCCGTGATGAACAGCATCGGCCGCGGCGAGATCGTCTCGATGTCGTTGAACGGATAGAAGTTCATGAACTTGACGTTGCTGGTCAAGGTCGGCATGGTGGTGGTGCGCGCCGATGCACCCTTGGGGGTGAACTCGCCGCGCGGCGTGCGGTAGAAATCGAAGAACTCGCGCTGGATGGGATGCGTGTCCGCAGCCAGCGTGAGCACCGTACCACCGGTGTACTGCACCGCGCCGCCGCTGAACTCCGCCTGCCGTTGCTCGGCGGCCGCGGCGATGATCTGCTTGCGCTGCTCGAGGGTCTGCGAGTGGTTGAGCGCATCGCGGTTGGCCGCACCCATGTCGTACATGCTCACCGTGGCGATGGCCTTCATGCGCGGGTCGATCTTCGCTGCACTGATGACGAAGCTACCGCTGCCGCACACACCGATGGCGCCGATCCCTTGCTTGTCCACGAATGCCTGGCTGCCGAGAAAATCGACCGCAGCGCTGAAGCTCTCTGCGTACATGTCGGGCGAGACCGCGTTGCGCGGCTGGCCGCTGCTGCCACCCCAGAAAGCAAGGTCCAGCGACAGGGTCACGAAGCCCTGCTCTGCCATCTCGATCGCGTACAGGTTCGCGCTCTGCTCCTTCACCGCCCCCATCGGATGACCGACGACGATGGCCGGGGTGCGCTTCGTGCGATCCAGCGCCTTGGGGACGAAGAGGTTTCCAGCGACGGTCATCTGGTACTGGTTCTTGAAGCTGACGGTCTGCACGGCGACCTTGTCGCTCGTGTAGAAGTTGTCGGCGCCGTTGGACAAGGGCGCGCTCTTGCTGGGCGCTGCCATTGCCGTGCCAGCCGTCGACAACAGGCCGGCGGCCGCCACGCCGGTGCCCGCCACCTTCAGGAATTCGCGACGATCGGAAATGGTGTTTGCTTGGGGTTTCATGGTCGATGTTCCTTTGAATGTGAGTGGGCCTTGCACTGTGAAAGAAGTTTGCCGAGTGGGAGCAAGATTGACTAGGTAATGAATGCTTAATACATTTATTACCTCAGCTAATCAGTCCGCATAGGGCGGAGGTGCAAATGCCAAGACGAAATCTCAACGACCTGCTGGCATTCGTGACGGTGGCCCGCGAAGGCAGTTTCACCAAGGCGGCCGGCACGCTCGGCGTGACCCAGTCGGCGCTCAGTCAAGCGATCCGCGGGCTTGAAGAAGGGCTGCAGATCCGTTTGTTGACGCGTACCACGCGCAGCGTCGCGCCTACGTCGGCCGGCGAGCGACTCATGAAAGCGATCGGCCATCGCTTCGACGAGATCGAGGCCGAACTCGAGGCGCTGACCGAATTGCGCGACAAGCCCGCAGGCACCGTACGTATCACGTGCGGCGACAACGTGCTGCACACGGTGCTGCTCCCCAAGCTCGCGCCGCTGCTGCGCGAGTACCCGGACATCAAGCTGGAGTTCGACATGAACTACAGTTTTCGAGACATCGTGGCCGACCGCTTCGATGCCGGTGTCCGGATGGGCAACACGATCGACAACGACATGATTGCCGTGCCCATCGGCCCCCCATTGCAAATGGCGGTGGTGGCCTCACCCGACTACTTCGCTGTCCATTCCATTCCCAAGACGCCGGCCGACCTGACAAAGCATCAGTGCATCAACCAACGCATGCCGACTTCCGGTGGGCTGTATGTCTGGGACTTCGAAAAGCGCGGTCGGAAGGTCAACGTGCGCGTGGATGGGCCGCTGATCTTCAATACCGCACCGCCCCAAGTGGATGCGGCATTGGCGGGACTCGGCATCTCGCTGCTACCGGAGGATGAACTGATGTCGCACATCGAATCTGGGCGGCTCGTGCGCGTGCTGCAGGACTGGTGCCCCAAATTCGCCGGCTACCACCTGTATTACCCCAGCAAGCGTCAACTCTCGCCGGCCTTTTCGTTGGTGGTGAAGGCGCTGCGGTTCAGCGCGTTACGACAACAATGAATCCTGCCGGTGTTTGCGCAAGGCTGTCCGTCTCGCAAGCCGCTTGCGACTACGCAGTCTGACCGCCGTCGACGACGACGCGTTAGAGTTGCGCTACGGCGCAAGACACGGGTGTCGGCGCCTCTTCGGCTGCTGCGTCGAGGCGCCACTGAAGCACGCTTTCGCCTGTTACCGGGTTACAAGCCAGGGCAGTACGGCGGGACGGCCGGCCGTCGCAACTAAGACGGGTGGTGACTGCTTTGCCGCGATCGGGGTCTGTCGTGCGTCTGCAATTGACGTCTACTTCTTGCTGGTGAACTGCCCGTCAACGCGGCTGCTCCGACCACCAGCGGGCAGAAAAGCTGGCCACAAAAGCCGGGGCGATTCAGTTCGGCCTGTGCTGTTAGCCTTACATGGTCGGCAGGGCCTCTGCCACGCCAACTCCGGCCATCGCGCCCAATTTTAGAAGTGAACTCACCATGACCAGCCCGCTGTACAACGCCTCCGTTCCCGTCATGCAGCAGATGCTGCGCGCCCTGTCCGACGTGCTCAAGAAGGCCGAAGACCACGCGACGCAAAAAAATATCGATCCCAATGCGCTGCTGCAGGCGCGGCTGTTCCCTGACATGTTTCCGCTGGTGCGTCAGGTACAGATCGCCGCAGACTTCTCCAAGGGCATTGCCTCCCGCCTGGCTGGTGCCGAGGTGCCGTCCTGGCCCGACACTGAGGTCAGCTTCGCCGACCTGCAAGCGTTGATCGCCAAGGCTTTGGCCCATATCGGCTCCTTCAAGTCTGAGCAATTTGATTCAAGCGAGAGCCGCGAGATCGTATTGCGCCCCGGCACCCCCAAGGAAAAGAAGCTGACCGCAAGCGCATATCTTCTGCACTATGGACTGCCGCAGTTTTTCTTCCACGTGACCACCACCTATGCCATCTTGCGCCACAACGGTATTGAGATCGGTAAGCGCGACTACATGGGTGCCTACTGACCCAAGACAGACCGGGGTTCAGTCACTCTGGCCGCTGCCGCTCGATAGCAACTAGAGCCTCCGTCGCTGCGCGATTTCAGCTGGCTGCGGATGGAGGCTCTATCTACCCTGATTTGCTTGGCGTTTGGTCAAGGCTGACCAAATGTCTGCTGCGGTAGTCTGCGAATTACACAGTCGACCCGTTGTGGGCGTTCGATGTTGGTCTGCTGATGGCGGTTATGCAGCGGGTGCGGTCGGTCACATCCCGACGCTGAGCTCACGATCTCGGGTCTAGTGCGGTCATTGAGCGACCCGGCACGCAACAACCTCAATGCTAGGCATTTCCTTGTTATCCATCGGGAACCGGATAACCGGGCTTGCGCGCCCAAGGGGGAAGGTGCGGTATCCCTGAATTGAGGTCGATGCCGCTTCAAAGGACCTTAAGCCGCTGTTGACCAGATCGCTACTAGGCCATCGCCATGACCTGCGCGTACAGACGCCGCAGATGCTGGTCCGACATGTCCAAGATTGGCTCGTACATGAACGAGTTCAGGTGGATATTCTCGGGCGTCATAAGGAGGACGCGCTGAATGACGCCAAGATTGGCGATCTCGGCAGGAAACTCGTTGCGGTAGCGCTTGAGCAGCACCGGGGTCTGGTTGGCGGTGATGCCTGCCAGCCAGGCGGCATCGTTGATCTTGGCCGCCATGAACTTCTCCGCCTGTATCCGTGTGGCGATGGCCAAGACCACCTTGTTCTCGAAGTTAATTCCGTCAGCGGCCTGAAGGCACGCAGCGACCTCGGTGACCAAGAGATCAACGATAGGTGTCGCGCCGTTGCCCGACTGACCGGTGGCCCCAAAGAGGTTGATGTAAATCGCATCGAGGTCTGCGACGGTTATCTGCGCCGTGTTCGCTTTCCAGTGAAGAAGCGACGTCAGGAGCAGGTAATCGGCGTCGGCCTCACCTTTCGTGTACTCAAGGAGATTGCGCATGAAGGGGATGCAGCAAATCTTCTTCCGATCGTCCGTGAAGAAATCCGGCTTCCAGACCTTGCTGAAGACGTTGCGCACACCTTGGGCTGCTTCGAGCGTGACACCAGCGTCCGTCTTCGAAACCATGAAGCAGTTCTTCCGTGGAACAAGGTTCCGGCTCTCGATGGTTCGGTAGAAGTCGAAGTTGTGAGTAAGGATGAGCAGCTTGAAGTGCTGATCCTCCGCCAAGTCGGAGAGGTACTGGATGATGGCGTACTTGTTCTTGTAGTCGAACGAGTCGGCAATGTCGTCAACGACGAGAAGCGTTTCTTGGCCGGCGGCGCGACGCACCTCGATGTCGAACAACATATTCAGGACGTGAAAAGCCTTCTTCTCGCCGGTGCTGAGCGTCTGCAGCAAGGCGTCACGCTCAACTGCGGCATGGTCGTTGCCATCTTTGAAAACGAAGCCCAGGCGTGGTGCTGTTTCCCTGCCGAGCACGACCTGAACCTTGTTTGCCACCTCAAGATGGAACGGGACAATGAAGCGGTTGTTGAAAATGTCGATGACCGCCTGCCACTGAGTCTGCTCCTGAGCAGCCTGCTCCTCAATCTCTGCTGAACGCACGGCTGCTTGGTCGACCTTGCTTAGGAGGTCGACGCACAAGGCTTGATTCGCCTTGAGGTATGACATCCAGAGCTTTTTCTTGAACGCCGCCGGATCAGCAAGCTCTGGTAGTAGCTCTTCGTGACCCTGCAGGTAGGCCTCGAACTCACGGAGCTGCGCGTTCTTCTGAATTTGCTTTTCAAGCTCTTCGTATTTTTTACGAAGTGCGGCGTCCTCAGATATCTTGGCTCGCTCCGCGTCAATGAGAGCTTGGAGCTCTGCCTCGGAATTGACCTCTTGCTTCTCGTCACCGTTAAGGCTCACGGAATGCTTGGCTTTGAAGAAGCCGCTGTTCTTCAGCTCCTTCGCCACGTTGGTGGCCTCGTAGTAGTTAAAGCCGCCCTTCTTAAAGTACTTTGAGGCAGCGAGCAGCTCGTTGTACTTCTTCGTGTAGTCATTGATCGCTGTGCGGAAGTCACCATTGGCCAGGAATGCCATGACTCGATCATCGTTCATGACGTCGTAGGGCACATCCTTGAAGGCAGGCTCCCAGTCCTTGTCCAGCTCGTCTTTCAAGCTCGCCAACGCCGCGTCGAACTCCCCTCCCGAAGGCAGGAATGTCGACGAGACCTCGCGGTCCACCGCCCGCTTGGTTCTCGCTGTCGTCTTGAGCGCGCTCATCAGGGCCGCGCGCGCAGAGGTGACGCCTGCGTGCAGCGCTTCATACTCCTGACGCAGCGCGGCGTTTACCAGCAGGGTCGCGGTGCCGTCGCCCTTGCTAGTGAACTCCTCGTAAGGCCTCAGGACGAGCACCTTGCCGGCCGCAAGTTCGACGCTGTTTTCGTCCTGGACTACTCGCGTTGTGGCACGGTTTGGGAAAATCCGGTCCCGCGATTGTTTGCCGTCCGCAATGTCTTGGAAGGTGTTGGCTAACGAGCTTTTCATCGCACCGTTGGGCGCGTAGATGGCAACGGCGGAAGCGGCTGCGTATTCCAGCACCACGTCCAACTTGCGAATGCCGTAGCAATACTCGAGATGCAGCTTCAGCTTATTCATCTTCCCTCCGTCTATTGCAAATGAGCATACTTCGGTTTGAGAAAACAATGTTGCGTGGATTTCACGCGATTTAGTTGCCTAGAGACAAACCTTTCACCAACCGTGGAAGTCTTCCCGCACGGCAAATGCCCTGTCTCGTGGGCGGCGGTCACATGAGTTGGCTGCCGCTGAATGTCCGGTCATGACCTCAGCAGCCGCTCAAATCGCCCAGTGCAACTGGCTCAGTTCAGTCTGAAGCAGTCTTAGGGCGCGAAGACCATCGGTTGTGCGTTGATCTGGGCAACTGGCCGTCCGCACTCGATAGACGGGCGGCGAAATTCGCAGCCCGCCAGACCAGTCGCTACCCGCCAGTCTCAGACGCGCCCTTGCGCGCCTTCTCGTTCATCTGAAACAACTCCCCAGCCTTACGCGCCAGCTCAGCCGCAAGCCAAAGCAAGTTGTCCAGTTGCCGAGGCCCATCACCGCTGCACCAGTCGATGTCTTCCCCATGGCAGACCCACAGAAGAGCTTCGAGCTGAGAGAGGGTGTTTTCAAGAAGATCCGCCGGGTCTTGGGCGTTGTCTTCGGAAGCTCCGGGCGTGCGAGGCCGGGCTATAGTCTTGGTAGCCATTTTTGTGCGTTCCTTTAGAGGTTGGTGCACTGATTTGGTTAGACGGTCGGGGTGCTAGTAACACCCCGGCCGTCGCCTTTGATACCTCGCATCTGCGTCGCTGCTTTCGCACCGACAACCTGCCGCGAGGCAAGCAGCCTTCAAACATCTGTGTGCTGTGTGTGTAGCGCCTTCCTTGTCCCCTTGTTGGGGTAGTGAGTGACAGGGGCATTCACTGTAGAGAACGTCTCGGCGCAATAGCCGTTTCGCGCGGCACGAAGTCTCGACAAGCGCCAACAAATACAGCTTCTGAGATACGCCGTGCAAGGGCCTCGCCGGCCTGCTGCCACCGTGCAAAGAAGCGCCACATTTGCTTCCACGCAAGACACAAATCCGGCAGCTGGCACCGCGTGCCGCCTGACACACCCGGCCCAAGCCGGGCATGCCTGCGTTCACTGCCGCGGAAACGGCTTGCTCAGGTAGCGCGAGCCTTTCTCACCGAAGCGCCAGGGCAGTTCGATCGCCTTCGAGATGCCGATGCGCGGCCCGACCGCGATCTGCAGCGGCGGGTGGTCGCCGGGTTGCGCCAGCAGCGCGAAGGGCGGCGCGTTCAGTGCCATGCCGTCGAGGCCAAGATCCACGCCGAGCGCCTGGCCGACCCGGCCGGGGCCGGCGCACAGCAGCCGCAAGTCGTCGAGGCCGCGTCGCGCTCGCATGCGCTCGATGCCGTGGGTCGGCTCCAACGCGCGAATCAGCACTCCGGCGCCGTGCCCGGCCTCGCGGCAGACGATGTTCAGGCACCAGTGAATGCCGTAGGAGCGGTAGACGTAGGCGTGCCCCGGCGGGCCGAACAGCGAGGCATTGCGCGGCCGCAGGCCGCCGAAGCCGTGGGCGGCGGGCTCCGTGCTGTCGTAGGCCTCGGTCTCGACGATGCGCCCGCCCACACCGTCGATCAGCAGGATGACGCCGATCAGGCGGCGCGCCACCTCGAGCGACGGGCCTTCGAAACCGATCGATCCAGCGACGGGGAGCAGGGCATCAGACGACATGCGCGCGAATGGTAGTCGCGCCGGCGCGCTGCAGGCAGCCCAGCAGCACGCGGAACGCCGGCTCGATGTCGGCCTCCTGCACGCAGGCGTACCCCAGCAGCAGCCCGCGCTGCGCGCCGCCTCGGCGGTAATAGCGCGAGAGCGGGCGCGTGAGCACGCCTTGGGCCTCGGCGTCGCGCGCCACCGCCACGTCGTCGCTGCCCTCGGGCAGTTGCAGCACCAGGTGCAGCCCGGCATTGCTGGCCTGCGGATGCAGAAACGCCGGCCCCAGGTGCGTGGCGATGAGCCCCGCCAGCAGCGCGCGCCTTCGCGCATAGAGCACCCGCATGCGGCGGATGTGCGCCGCGTAGTGGCCCTGCTCTATCAGTTCGGCCAGCGCCGCCTGGGTGATGGCATGGCCTTCGCGGTACAGGTCGGCATGCGCGGTGCGAAAGGGCGCGGCCAGCGCGCGCGGCAGCACCATGTAGCCCACGCGCAGCCCCGGGAACAGCGTCTTGCTGAAGGTGCCGACGTAGATCACCGGGCTGTCCGCCTCCAGGCCCTGCATCGAGGGAATCGGTCGGCCCGCGAAGCGGAATTCGCTGTCGTAGTCGTCCTCGAAGATCCAGCCGCCCGAGGCGCGCGCGTGGTCGAGCAGCGCGCGGCGGCGCGCCAGGCTCATCACCGAACCCAGCGGGTACTGGTGCGAGGGCGTCACGAAGATCAGGCGCGGCGGCGTGCCTCCGCGCGGCCAGCCGGCCTGGGGGCTTTCGTCGCCGGCCTCGACCTTCAGCGCGCGCACGCGCGTGCCGTCCATCTGCAGCACCTTGTGGAAGCCCCAGTAGCCGGGCTCTTCGACCCACACCGTGTCGCGCGGGTCCGCCAGCATGCGCAGCGACAGGTCGATGGCCTGGTGCACGCCCTCGGTCACCAGCACCTGGTCGGCGTCGCAGCGCACGCTGCGCGCCACGCGCAGGTGCTCGGCAATGGCCTCGCGCAGCGCGGGGTGGCCGCCACCGTGCGAGTAGGTCAGCAGCTCGGGCGTGGGCGCGCGCCACAGCCGCGACACGATGCGCCCGAAGGTGCGGTGCGGGAACTGCGTCACGTCGGGCACGCCAGGCATGAAGGCGCCCCATTGGCGCGGCGCGGCGGAGGCGTCGGCCACCAGCGCCTGTGCGCGCTTGGCGAGCCGCACGGTGCCGGGTGCCTCGGGCGCGACGGTGCGCGCGCGGCCGGCGCTCAGCTGGCTCTCGGGCGTGGTCGCGGCCACGAATGTGCCGCTGCCCACGCGCGAATGCACATAGCCCTCGGCCTGCAGCTGGGCGTAGGCGTGCAGCACGGTGTTGCGCGACATGGCGGTTTCGCGCGCCAGGTCGCGCGAGGCGGGCAGGGGGCTCGACGGCGGCAGGCTGCCGTCGAGGATGGCCTCGCGCAGGCAGTCGTAGAGCTGGCGGTTCAGCGCCGTCGCCGCGGTGGCCGCGTCGGGGGCCAGGCGCTGCAGCACGAGGTCGGCACAGATGGATTTCATGCGGTTTTCAATTGGCCCCATGCATTGGAGCAAAAGTGGATCTTTTCGGTGGGGCCAATAGGGGATTCAATCAGATCTTCCGAGCGATCACCACCCCCTTCTTTTTTCAAGCGAGCCTCCATGACCACCAACAGCGAACTCAAGACCCGCCGCCTTGCCGCCACCCCGCGCGGCGTCGGCGTGATGTGCGACTTTCATGCCCAGCGCGCCGAGAACGCGAGCCTGTGGGACGTGGAGGGCCGCGAGTACATCGACTTTGCTGCCGGCATCGCGGTGCTCAACACCGGCCACCGCCACCCGAAGCTGGTCGCCGCCATTCAGGCGCAGCTGGCGAACTTCACGCACACCGCCTACCAGATCGTTCCCTACGAAAGCGTGATCTCGCTGGCCGAGCGCCTGAACGCGCTGGTGCCGATTTCGGGCGAGGTCAAGACCGCCTTCTTCACCACCGGCGCCGAGGCGCTCGAAAACGCCGTGAAGATCGCGCGCGCCCACACGGGCCGTGCCGGCGTGGTGGCCTTCGGCGGCGGCTTCCACGGCCGCACGCTCATGACGCTGGCCATGACGGGCAAGGTCGCGCCGTACAAGCTGGGCTTTGGCCCGTTCCCGGCCGACGTGTTCCATGTGCCGTTTCCGAGCGCGCTGCACGGCGTGAGCACGGCGGATTCGCTGGCCGCGCTGGCGCGCCTGTTCAAGACCGACATCGACCCGAAGCGCGTGGCCGCAATCGTCATCGAGCCGGTGCAGGGCGAGGGCGGTTTCAACGTCGCGCCCACCGAGTTGATGCAGGGCCTGCGCGCGCTGTGCGACGAGCACGGCATCGTGTTCATCGCCGACGAGGTGCAGACCGGCTTTGCGCGCACCGGCAAGCTGTTCTCCATGCAGCACCACGGCGTGGAGCCCGACCTCGTCACACTGGCCAAGAGCCTGGCGGGCGGCATGCCGCTGTCGGCGGTGTCGGGCCGTGCGCACATCATGGACGCGCCCGCACCGGGCGGCCTGGGCGGCACCTACGCGGGCAACCCGCTGGCCGTGGCCTCCGCGCACGCGGTGCTCGACGTGATCGAAGACGAGAAGCTGTGCGACCGCGCCGCCGAACTGGGCTCGCGCCTGGTGTCGCGGCTGCTCGACGCCAAGGAATCGAACAAGGCCATCGCCGACGTGCGTGGGCAAGGCTCGATGGTCGCCATCGAGCTGTGCGACCCCGCCACCGGCGCGCCCGACGCCGAAGCCGTGAAGCGCGTGCAGGCCAAGGCGATGGAGCAGGGCCTGCTGCTGCTGAGCTGCGGCATGTACGGCAACGTGATCCGCTTCCTGTACCCGCTGACCATTCACGATGCGCTGTTCGAGCGCGCGCTGGGCATCATCGACGGCGCACTGAAGGCCTGAGCGGGATGACTGCAATGAACACCCACGCCCTGGGCCTGAAGCGCCCCGACCTGCTGAAGCCCGCCTGCCTCATCGACGGCGAATGGACCGCCGCCGACAGCGGCGCCACGCTCGCCGTGACCGACCCCGCCACCGGCCAGCACATCGCCGACGTGCCTTGCATGGGCCGCACCGAGACCGAGCGCGCCATTGCCGGCGCCGCCGCCGCGCTGCCCGCGTGGCGCGCACGCACCGCGCGCGAACGCGCCCAGGTGCTGCGCCGCTGGGCCGACCTGATGCTCGCGCACCAGGACGACCTGGGCCGCCTCATGACGTTGGAGCAGGGCAAGCCGCTGGCCGAGGCGCGCGGCGAAATCGCGTACGCCGCCTCGTTCATCGAATGGTTCGCCGAAGAAGCCAAGCGCGTCGACGGCGAGGTGCTGCAGCCTCAGCGCGCCGGCCAGCGCATCGTGGTGCTCAAGCAGCCCATCGGCGTGTGCGCCGCCATCACGCCGTGGAATTTTCCGGCAGCGATGATCACGCGCAAGGTCGCCCCCGCGCTGGCCGCGGGCTGCACCATCGTCGTGAAGCCGGCCGAGCTCACGCCGCTGAGCGCCTTTGCGCTCGGCGTGCTGGGGCTCGAGGCCGGCCTGCCGCCGGGCGTGCTGCAGATCGTGACCGGTGACGCGCCGGCCATCGGCGCCGCCCTGTGCGAGAGCGACACCGTGCGCAAGCTCAGCTTCACCGGCTCCACCGGCGTGGGCCGCCTGCTGATGCAGCAGTGCGCCCCGACCATCAAGAAGCTGTCGCTCGAACTCGGCGGCAATGCGCCGCTGATCGTGTTCGACGACGCCGACCTCGAGCGCGCGGTCGAGGGCATCGTGGCCTCCAAGTTCCGCAACGCCGGCCAGACCTGCGTGTGCGCGAACCGCATCTACGTGCAGTCGGGCATCTACGACGCGCTGTCGCAGCGGCTGGTGCAGGCGGTGGAAGCGATGCAGGTGGGCAACGGGCTGGAAGCCGGCGTCACGCAAGGCCCGCTGATCGATGCACGCGCCGTGGCCAAGGTGCGCGAGCACATCGACGACGCGCTCACGCAAGGCGCGCAGCTGCGCACCGGCGGCAAGCCGCATGCGATGGGCGGCACCTTCTTCGAGCCCACCGTGCTCACCGGCGTGACGCAGCGCATGCGCGTGGCGCGCGAGGAAACCTTCGGCCCGCTGGCGCCGCTGTTTCGCTTCGACACCGAAGAAGAAGCCATCGCGATGGCGAACGACACGGTGTTCGGCCTCGCGGCCTACGTGTTCACCGAAGACCGCCGCCGCATCTGGCGCGTGGGCGAGCAACTGGAGACCGGCATGGTCGGCATCAACACCGGGCTCATTTCCAACGAGGTCGCGCCCTTCGGCGGCGTGAAGCAGTCGGGGCTGGGCCGCGAAGGCTCGCGCCACGGCATCGAGGACTACCTGGAGCTCAAGTACCTCTGCCTGCAGGACTGAAGCGCACGGGGGCGATCAGCCGATGGCCTTGATGAGCCGCTCGCGCCCCGCCTTCGCCAGCATGGATGCGACCGCGCAGGAGGCGAGCCGTGCCGCCTCGGAGTCGGCGCGGCTCGTCAGGATCACCGGCACCCGGGTGCCCAGCACGATGCCCGCGGCATAGGCGCCGCCAAGAAAGGTGAGGCTCTTGGCGAGCAGATTGCCCGCGTGCAGGTCGGGCACGATCAGCACGTTGGCGCGGCCGGCCACCGGCGAGTCGATGCCCTTGATGCGCGCGGCCTCGGGGTCGATGGCGTTGTCCAGCGCCAGCGGGCCGTCGAGCTGCGCGCCGGTGATCTGGCCGCGGTCGGCCATCTTGCACAGCGCGGCGGCGTCCAGCGTGGAGGGCACCTTGGGGTTGACGGTTTCCGTGGCCGACAGAATCGCCACCCGCACGGCAGGCATGTGCAGCGCATGCGCGAGGTCGATCGCGTTCTGCACGATGTCGACCTTTTCCTCGAGCGTGGGCGCGATGTTGATGGCCGCGTCCGAAATGATCAGCGGCTGCGAATGGCCCGGCACGTCCATCACGAAGCAGTGGCTGATGCGCCGCGAGGTGCGCAGGCCGCCTTCGCGGCGCACCACCGCGCCCATGAGCTCGTCGGTGTGCAGGCTGCCCTTCATCAGCGCGTCGACCTCGCCGCGCAGGGCCATGGCCACCGCGGCATCGGCGGCCGCATGGCTGTGCGGTGCGTCGACGATCTCGAAGGCCGACAGGTCGGCGCCGATGGCCGCCGCTGCGGCCTGGATGCGTTCGCGCGGGCCGACGAGCACCGGCGCAATCAGGCCCAGCCGCACGGAAGACAGCACCGCTTCGAGCGACACGTCGTTCACCGGATGCACCACGGCCACGCGCAGCGGGGGCAGGGCGCGCGCCGCGGCGATCAGGTGGTCGTAGTGGGGGTGTGCGGCGGTGGATGAAGACGCCATGCGGGCTCCGGAAAGTGGAAGAAGAAGCGGCGCGAGCGTGGGGCTCAGGACGCCCGTATCAGCGGATGCCGCAGCACACGCTCGCAGACGGTGCGCTTGTCGGTCAGCTTCGCGTGTTCCTGCAGCCACGCCTTTTCTTCGGCCGGCGTGGCGGCCTTGGTGCCGGTGGCCTTGGCGTGCGTGAGCCGCGCCACGTCGAGCGCGCGTTCGAGCGCGTTCTTGCACGGCCGGTATTTCTCGGTGGCGTCGGTCTCGGTGGGCCATTGGCCGACCTGCTTCTCCAGCGTCTTCGTGACGGTGTCGAAGGTCTTGCGTTCGGCCATTGCCCGCAGGTCGGTCACCTGGCTGGCCAGTTCGTTGAGCATGTGCTGGGAAGTCTCGGCGAGTTCGCGCACCGACTCTTCGTCGGCCGCGAGCGCGTTCTGGAGACATGCGACCGTGAGGAGGGCTGCGCACAGCCATCGGTTCTTGGGCGGGAACGGGAACTGCATGGCGGCAAAGCTTAGTCGATACATTGCGGCAGGGTCATTCCATCGCAACGCAAATGCGAGACTTCGGCCCGTGGCGGCTGGACTCCCCCTTCAAGGCAATACATGAAAAAACTCACCCTGACCCTCGCGCTCCTGACCTTGTGCACCGGCGCCCTGGCTGCGGAGCTGAAGGTGCTCACCGCCGGCGCCTTCAAGCCCGTGGTGGTGGCGCTGGCCCCGCTGTTCGAACAGCGCACGGGTCACAAGCTTAGCATCGACAACGACACGGCCGGCGCGCTGCAAAAGCGCATCGGCAACGGCGAGGCCTTCGACCTGGTCGTGCTCACGCCGGCCGCCATCGAGCAGTTGGGTGCGTCGGGCAAGGTGGTGGCGGGCAGCGCCGCGCGGCTCGCGCGCGTGGCCATCGGCGTGGCGGTGAAGCAGGGCGTACCCGCGCCGGACATCTCCAGCGTGGCCAGCTTCAGGCAGGCGCTGCTCGACGCACGCGCGGTCGCCTACATCGACCCGGCCGCGGGCGGCTCCAGCGGCGTGTACCTGTCGCAGCTGTTCGTGAAGATGGGCATCGCCCCGCAGATCCAGGCCAAGGCGGTGCTGGTGCCCGGCGGGCTGGTGGCGCAGCGCGTGGTGAACGGCGAGGCCGACATCGCGGTGCACCAGGTCAGCGAGATCCTGGCCGTGCCGGGCGCGACGCTGGTCGGGCCGATTCCGGCGGAGGTGCAGAACTACACCGTGTATGCGGGCGCGGTGGGCTCGGCCGCCCGCGACCCGTCGGCCGCACAGGCCTTCCTGGCGCTGCTGGGCAGCGCCGAGGGGCGCGCGGTGCTGGCGCAGAAGGGCATGGAGGCGCCCTGAGTCGGCAGCGCGGGCTGCGTCAGGGCACGATCGCACCATGCGGCAATTGATCGCAGCGTTTGCGCAGTCGACGGGCCCGTATGATCCTGCCCTCCCATGCATTTGCGTCGCCCCCTGCTCTGGCTTCTTCTGCTCGCGGCGTTGTTCAACGCCGCCGTCGGCGCGCCGGTGCACGAGGCCTGGCACATCGCCCAACAGGGCCTCGAAGCGGCACAGGGTGCCGGCATACAGCCGCTGCCCCAGGCGCAAATACAGCAAACGCAGTCCGACGATTCGGCCCCCGACGCCGAAAGCCACGCCCGCTGTGCGTGGTGCCTGACGCATGCACTCGAAGCCGCGGCATGGCCTGCGCCCTCGGCGTGGCAAGGCCCTTCGGCATCGGCCGGCCCGCAGCCCCCTGCGCTGGCGCTGACCTTCGTGCCCGGCGCGGGCCGCTGGCGCTTCGCGTCGCGCGACCCCCCGGCGCTCGCCGGCTGACACGCGCCTTCGCGGCGCGTCTTCTTTCGCCCTGCACGCGACGCACAGGCCCCTGAGGGGCTGCGCGCGCCGCGTGCCCGCGTCTTCGAACCCACTGCGTGGCCCCTGCCGGCCCGGGCGCACTGCGCCCCGGCTTGCCGTGCGCGGCCACGCCGCATCCGATTGCCTGAAATGAAAACACCCCTGGCCACCGCCGTGGTCCCCCTGCTGCTCGTCTGCGCGCCCACCATGGCCGCCGAGCCCACCCCCGTGTCGGCCGATGCACCGGCGCTCTCCACCGTGGAAGTGGTCGGGCGCACCGAGTCGGGCGCCTACCACGCCGAGGAAGCCGCCGGCGCCAAGACCGAGCTGCCACTGCGCGAGCTGCCGCAGTCGGTGCGCATCGTCACGCGCCAGGCCATCGACGACCTGGGCGCCAGCCGGCTGGACGACGTGCTCGACTACGTGGGCGGCGTCTCGCGGCAGAACAACTTCGGCGGGCTGTGGGACAACATGGCCATTCGCGGCCTGCCCGGCAACGAGAACACCGGCATGGCGACGCTGCTCAACGGCTTCTCGGCCAACCGCGGCTTCAACGCGCCGCGCGACCTGGCCGGCGTGGAGCGCATCGAGTTCCTCAAGGGCACGGCCGCCGCGCTCTACGGCAGCAGCGAGCCCGGCGGCACCCTGAACATCGTCACCAAGAAGCCGCTGTGGCAGCGCGCCAATTCGGTCGAGGCCTACGCCGGCAGCCACGGCCTGCGGCGCGGCGCCTTCGACAGCACCGGCCCCGTGGGCGAGAACTTTGCTTACCGCCTGAACGTGGCAGTGGAAGACCGCGACAGCTTTCGCGACCACGTGGGCGCCCGCCGCAGCGTGCTGGCCCCGGCCTTCACCTGGAAGCTGGGGCGCGACACTGTGCTGGAGTACACGGGCGAGTTTCTGCGCCATGCCACGCCGCTGGACCGCGGCGTGGTGGCCGTGGGGAATCGCCTGGGCGCCGTTCCGCGCAGCCGCTTCCTCGGCGAGCCAGCCGACGGCCGCATGACGGTCGACAACCAGACCCACCAGCTGGTGCTCACGCACGAATGGAACACCCGGTGGCGCAGTCGCGTCGGCGTGTCGTACCGCGAGACCACGCTGGAGGGCTTCTCCACCGAGCCCACCGCCTTGCGCGCCGACAACGCCACGCTCACGCGCCAGCGCCGCTACCGCGACTTCGCCTCGGACGACGTGGCGTTGCAGGCGGAGGTGCAGGGCACGTTCAAGACCGGCGCGCTCGCGCACGAACTGCTGCTGGGCATGGAGGGCTTCCGCTTCCACATGGACTCGCTGATGCTGCGCGCCAACCCGAGCACCGCGCGGCCCTACGCCGTGAACATCTACCACCCGGTGTACGGCCAGGCGCAGCCCGTGCTGCTGCGCAACACCGACACCGACGAGCGCCAGCGCGGCACGGCCTTCTACGTGCAGGACGCGGTCAAGCTCGCGCCGCAGTGGCGCCTGGTGGCGGGCGTGCGGGTCGACGACTACCGGCAGTCGCTGGAGAACCGCATCGCCGGCACCACCACCCGCCAGAAGCCGTCGTCCACCTCGCCGCGCCTGGGGCTCAGCTGGTTGCCGAGCGCGCAGTGGACGGTGTACGCCAACGCCGGGCGTTCGTTTCGCCCGAACACCGGTGCCGACGTGAACGCACAGGCCTATGCGCCGGAGACCGGCCGCGCCTTCGAGTTCGGTGCCAAGTGGGAAAGCGCCGCGCAGGACGTGGGCGTGACCGCGGCGCTGTTCGACATTCGCAAGCGCAACGTGCTCACCGCCGACCCGGCCAACGCGGGCTTCTCGGTGGCGGCTGGCGAGGTTCGCAGCCGCGGGCTGGAGCTCGACTTCGCGGGGCAGGCGACGAAGCACTGGCGCGTCAACGCGAGCCTGGTGCTCAACGACGTGGAGGTTTCCAGGGACAACACGCTGGAAGCCGGCGGCCGGCTGCTGAACGTGCCCCGCGTCAACGGCAGCGTGCTGGCCGTGTACGAAGACGCCTTTGCCAACGGCCAGCGCTGGGGCCTGGGCGGCGGCATCACCCACATGGGCAAGCGGCTCGGGCAGGCGCGCACGCAGGCCGAGGCCAGGGCGGGAACGCCGGCCTTCGAGCTGCCTGGGTACACCACGGCCAAGCTGGTGGGCTATTGGCGCATCAGCCCGATGCTGCGCATGACGCTGGACGTCGACAACCTGTTCGACAAGACCTACTACACCAGCTCGTACAGCCGCGTGTGGGTGACGCCGGGCACGCCGCGCAGCGTCACGCTCGGGCTGCAAGCCAGGTTCTGACCCCCATGACTGCCTTCGATGCCTCGCGCCGCCAGGCGCTTCAGTCTTCCATCGCCGCGCTGTCGGCAGCCGCTGCTCCCGCGCTCGGTGCGCAGGCCCGCGCGCCGCTGCAGATCGTCGGGCCATGGGAAATCAGCGGGCTCGCGCCCGTCAACAGCGGCTACATGTTCACCCGCATGCAGGTGGCCGAAACGCTGATGGATGCAGCCGACGACGGCACGCCCCGGCCCGCGCTCGCGCAGCGATGGAGCGTGTCGGCCGACGGCCTTGCGTGGCGATTCGAGCTGCGCCCGACGGCGCGCTTCCACGACGGCACGGCGGTCACGGCCGAGGCCGTGGTGCGCTGCCTGGAGGCCGCGCGGGTCGCGCCCGCGATGCTGAGCGCGGCGCCGGTTCGCGCCATCGAGGCGCAGGGCGCCTCGGTCGTCGTGATTCGACTGACTGCACCGTATGCCGGCCTGCCGTCGCTGCTGGCCCACAGCAGCACGTTGGTGCTCGCACCCGCGAGTTACGCGGCAGACGGCCGCGTGCGCGCCATCGTGGGCAGTGGCCCGTACCGCATCGTGTCGGTCACGCCGCCGCAGCACATGGAGACCAAGGTCTTCGAGGGCTTCGACGGCGAGCGCCCGGCCGTCGAGTCGGTGCGCTACCTCACCGCCGGCCGCGCCGAGACCCGCGCGCTCATGGTCGAGGGCGGGCAGGCCGACCTGGCCTACGGGCTCGATCCGGCGAGCCTGCAGCGCCTGCGCACTCGGCCCGCGCGCAACGACCTGCGCGTTGAAACGGTCACGCTGGCGCGCACGGTGATCCTGAAGCTCAACGCCGGCCTGCCCGCGCTGAAAGATGTGCGGGTGCGGCAAGCGCTCAGCCTGTGCATCGATCGCACCGGCATCGCCAAGGCGCTGCTGCGCGACCCCACGCTGGCCGCCACGCAGCTGTTTCCGCCCACGCTCGGCGGCTGGCACGACCCGGCCCTGACACCGCTCGCGCACGACCCCGCCGCCGCGGCGCGGTTGCTGGCCGAGGCCGGTTGGCAGCGCGCCGCCGACGGTCTGCGCGATCTGCGCAACGGGCGCGGCGAGCCGCTGCGGCTGGTGCTGCGCACCTTCGTCGACCGGCCCGAACTGCCGGTGATCGCCACCGCCCTGCAGGCGCAGTGGCGCGAGGCCGGCATTGCGGTGCAGGTCAGCGTGGGCAACTCGGGCGACATTCCGCTGGGCCACCGCGACGGCAGCCTGCAGCTGGCGCTGGCGGCGCGCAACTATGCGAACGTGCCGGACCCGACCGGCACCTTGATCCAGGATTTCGGCATGGGTGGCACGAGCGGTGGCGCAGGCGACTGGGGCGCGATGGGCTGGCAGGACGCGGGCCTCTCCGCCGCGCTGGCCGAACTCTCGCGCGGCGGCCTGCCGCCGGCCCGCGTGGCCGCGCTGCGCCGGCGCATCACCGCCACGCTGCAAAGCGAACTCCCCGTTGTTCCCGTCACCTGGTACCGGCAGCAGGTGGCGGTGGGCCCGCGCGTCACGGGGGTGACCCTCGACGTGCTCGAGCGCTCCTACCGTCTGTCGCAGATGGGATGGCGCGCATGAACACCAACGACCAAAGGAACCGCATGACCGTATCCCCATGGCCCTGGCTGCTGGCCCGCCGCGCCGTGCAGGTCGTGGCGCTGGCGCTGCTCATCGGCACGCTCTGCTTCTTCATGGTCCGCTCGCTGCCGGGCGACCTCGCCACGCGCATCGCCGCGGGTCGCTACGGCTACGACTTGGTCAGCAATGCCGCGGCCGACGCGGTGCGCAGCGAGCTTGGCCTCGACCGCCCGGTGTGGTTCGCGCTGCTGCAGTGGTGGGGCGACATGGCGCGGCTCGACCTCGGCACCTCGCTGGTCACCGGCCATGCCGTGTGGCGCGAGGTGGCGCATCAGCTGGGCGCGACCGTCCAGCTGGCCGCGAGCGCCCTTTTCGTCGCGGTGGCCGTGGGGCTGCCGCTGGGCATCTGGGCCGGGCTGCACGCCGGCGGCTGGGTCGACCGAATGACGGTCGTGTTCGCTGTGGTGCTGCGCGGCACGCCGCCGTTTTTGCTGGCCGTGCTGCTGATGCTGGTCGTCGCGGTCCGGCTGGGCATGTTGCCCGTGGGCGGGGACGATCACGGCGCCGGCGTGCTGCTGCCCGCGCTCACGCTCGGCCTGAGCCTGGCGGCGGGCCTGGCCCGCGTGGCCCGCGGCGCGATGCACGAGGTGGCGGTGTCGCCGCACTACGAGTTCGCGCGCACCAAGGGCCTGTCGGACATGCAGGCCCTGCTGCGCCACGGACTGCGCAATGCCGCGGTGCCAGTGGCGGCCTACCTGGGTGTGCAGGCGGTGCTGCTGGTCGAGGGCGCGGTCGTCGTCGAGACACTGTTTGCCTGGCCCGGCATCGGGCATGCGCTGGTGCATGCCGTGTTCGGCCGCGACGTGCCGATGATCCAGGGCACCGCGCTGTGCATGGGCCTGCTGTTCGTGGTGTTCAACCTGCTGGTGGATGGGGCGTGCATTGCGCTGGATCCACGGCAACGCAAGGGAGCGCGCGCATGAACGCACCGACCCCGGCGACCTTTGCGTCGCCCCGCCGGCGAGGGCCCCTTCGCGTCCCTGGCCGCCCCGGACGCGTTCGCCGGCGCATCGGCATCGTGCTGCTCGCGCTCGTTGCCGCCTTCGCGTTGTTCGGCCCGTTCGCCGTGGGCATCGACCCCGCGCGGCAGGTGCTGGCCGACAGCCTCGCGCCACCCGGCGCAGCCTACTGGCTTGGCGCCGACGTGCTTGGGCGTTCGGTGCTGGCTCGGCTTGCGCACGCCGCCCATCTGTCGCTGGGCCTGGCGCTGCTGGCCGCCGTCACGGCCGCCGTGCCCGGTGTGCTGCTGGGCGTGACGGCCGCCTGGCGCGGCGGGCGCACCGAGCGTGCGCTGGTGATGCTGGCCGACGCCGTGCTCGCGGTGCCCGGCCTGCTGCTGGTGCTGCTGTTCGCCGCGCTGGCGCCGGGGCGCCATTGGGCGCTGTACGTCGGCCTGTCGCTGTCGCTGTGGGTGGAGTACTTCCGCGTGAGCCGCGCCGCCAGCCGGCCGGTATTGGCGGGGGATGCGGTGCAGGCCTCGCGGCTGCTGGGCTTCGGCCAGGCCTACGTGCTGCGGCGCCACCTGTTGCCGGCGCTGGCGCCGGTGCTCGGCACGCTGCTGGCTTTCAGCGCAGCGCAGGCCGTGCTCGCGCTTGCCGCCCTGGGCTTCATCGGCGTGGGCCTGCAGCCGCCGACCGCCGAACTCGGCCTGATGATGACGGAGTACTTGCCCCACTACCAGGAGGCGCCGTGGCTCATTGCCGCGCCCGTCGCACTGCTGATGCTGCTGGTGCTCGGCATGATGCTCTTGACCGGCGACGGCGAAAGAGACGGGGAGACGGCATGAGCGACAACACCACATTGCTCGCCGTCGACGGCCTGTGCGTGCACGTCGGCGCCCGCGCGCTGCTGCGCGACGTGTCTTTCACGCTCGGGGCCGGCGAGGCGCTGACGCTGCTCGGCGAGAGCGGCGCCGGCAAGTCGCTGCTGGCGCAGGCCGTCATGGGCACCTTGCCCGACGCGCTGCGCGCCAGCGGCAGCGTGACGCTCGACGGTGTGCAGAGCCGCGCCGACGCGCCGCGCGCACGCCGTGCGCTGTGGGGCCGCAAGCTGGCGCTGTTGCCGCAGGAGCCGACCGTGGCGCTGAACCCGCTGGTGCGCATCGCGCCCCAGCTGGCCGAAGTGCATGCGCTGGTGCGCGGTGCCGGGCGCGGTGCCGCCAACGCGCGGGCGCTGCAGGAGCTCGGCGCGGCGGGGCTCGCCGATGCCGTGCGCCAGTACCCCTGGCAGCTGTCGGGCGGCATGGCGCAGCGCGCGGCGGCAGCCGTCTCGCTGGCCGGCGGCGCGCACGTGCTGCTGGTGGACGAGCCGACCAAGGGGCTCGACGCCCATTGGCGCGACCGCATGGTCGCCCTGCTGCAGGGCGTGCGGCAGGCCGGCGGCTGCGTGGTCACCATCACGCACGACCTGCGGGTGGCGCAGGCGCTGGGCGGGCGCCTCATCGTGCTGCGCGACGGCGACATCGTGGAGCAGGGCGACACGCGCAGCGTGCTGGCCCGGCCCGCGCACGCGTTCACGCGCCGGCTCGTGGCCGCCGACCCGGTGCATTGGCCGAAGGCCGGCAGCACCGGCAGCACCGGCACGCCGCAGCGTGGTGCGCCGGTGCTGCAGGCCCGCGGACTGGCCAAGCACTTCGGCGAGCGCGTCGTCTTCGATGGCGTCGACCTCGACCTGCACCGCGGCGACCGTCTCGCGGTGCAAGGCCAGAGCGGCACCGGCAAGAGCACGCTGGGCAATGTGCTGCTAGGGCTTCTGGCGCCCGACCGGGGGCAGGTGCAACGGGCGCCGGCGTTGCCGCCGCAGGCCCTGCAGAAGCTCTACCAGGACCCTGTGGCTTCGTTCGCGCCGCACATCAGCCTGGCGCGCTCGCTGCGCGACGTGGCGCGCCGGCACGGGCAGGACTGGTCCGCTGTGCAGTCGCGGCTGGCGCAACTGCGCGTGCCCGAAGCGCTGCTCGCGCGCCGGCCCGGCGAGGTGTCGGGCGGCGAGCTGCAGCGCATTGCGCTGGCGCGGGTGCTGCTCGTGCGCCCGGCGCTGTTGTTTGCCGACGAGCCCACCTCGCGGCTCGACCCGATCTCGCAGCAGGCAGCCATGGCCGTGCTGCTCGACGCGGTGAGCCAGGCGCACGCCGCGCTGGTGCTCGTGACGCACGACGAGGACATCGCGGCGGCGGTGGCCACGCGGTTCCTGCGCTTGGAGGCCGGCGTCGTGTGAACGCCGGCGGCCATGCCGCGCGGAGCCAGCGCCCGACTCCGGCGCGTTGCCAGCGCAAGCGCCGTGCGACACACTCGCGGCCATGGAAAAACGCGTAGGCATCATTGGTTTTGGCGCGATCGGCCGTTCGCTGGTCGACGCCTGGTCGGCACGGCAGGTCGACGGGCATGCGCTGGTGGCGCTGCTGGTGCGCGCGCATCAGCGCGACGACGCGGTGCGCAGCGTGCCGCCCGGCGTGGCGGTGTGCACCGGCATCGACGAATTCCTGGCGCACGGCCTGCACCTGGCGGTCGAAGTGGCGGGGCACGGCGCGGTGCGCGAGCACGGCGAAAAGATTCTTGCGGCCGGTGTCGGGCTGATGCCGGTCTCGGTCGGCAGCCTCGCCGACGCGGCGCTGCTGCAGCGCCTGGAGCGCGCGGCGTCCCAAGGCGGCAGCCGCATGCTGCTGCCGGCCGGTGCCATCGCGGGGCTCGACGGCCTGTTGTCGCTGCGCCAGGCCGGCCTGTCGAAGGTCAAGTACACCTCGACCAAGCCGCCGGCCTCCTGGAAGCACACGCCCGCCGACGGCGCATTCCGCCTCGACGAACTCACGCAGGCGACCGTGATCTTCTCGGGCACGGCGGCCGAAGCCGCGCGCCTGTATCCGAAGAACGCCAACCTCGCCGCCGCCGTCGCGCTGGCGGGGCTGGGGCTCGACAGGACGCAGGTCGAGCTGGTGGCCGATCCGTCCATCACCGAGAACATCGGCCGCATCGACGCCGAGGGCGCCTACGCCAGCCTGAGCGTGGTGGTCAGCGGCAAGAGCGCGGCGGACAACCCCAAGACCTCGCAGATCACCGGCATGAGCGTGCTGGCCGCGCTGGAGAACCAGGTGGGGCTGATCGCCTTCGCGTAGCCGTCGGTGCGACCGGGCCTTTCCCTGGGCCCGCTGCCATGACGCCGCGCAAGGCGGTCGTCGGTTTTCGCCGAATGGGCGAAAAATAGTTGCTCCAAGCCTGTATTTCTTCCCTGACGTGCCGATAGGAAGTTGCGGGCTCTCGTTTTGCGCAATGTGCGATGCGGTGCCCTGTTGCTTCTTACCTCCCCCGTCCGTGCCAACCGGTGTTCACACGGCCTTGTGCGGGCGAATTTTGGAAAATCACGTGAAATTCTCCGATTTGAAAGTCGCCGTACGTCTTGGGCTGGGTTTCGGCACCATCGTCGCCTTGCTCGTCGCCATCGCCGCGGTGGCGATCACACAGATCGCGCGCATCAACGCAGAGGTCGACTCCATTCTCAACGACCGTTACGTCAAGGTGCAGCTGGCGACGAGCATGCAGAAGGAGATCGACGCGCAGGCACGGCTGCTGCGCAACATGTTGATCGCGTCCAACGACAACGAAGAGGCCGCCTCGCTGAAGGCGCGCCTCAAGGAGGCCAACGGCCGCAGCGTTGCCTTCTTCGACCGCCTGAAGGCCGAAAGCAAGTCTGCGGAAGCCAGGCAACTGCTCGCGGCGCTGGCCGAGAAGGAGGCCAGGTATTTCGACGCCCGCGATGTCGTGCTGAAGATGCTTCAGGATAGGAATCTCGCTGAAGCCGCAACCTATGTGCTGAAGGCTTTCCGCGAGCCTCAGAACGCCTACTTCGCTGCCTTGAGCGCCGTGATCGACTTCCAGAGCAAGAAGATGAGCGAAGACGGCAAGGTGGCACAGGACGTGGGTTCCGCTGCGGTGCTGCTGACCTTGGTGCTCGCGTTCGTTGCCGTGCTTGCCGCTTTGGCCCTGGGCTGGTGGATCACGCGCTCGATCACCCGGCCCCTGAGGCGGTCTGTGGAGGTTGCGCAGTCCATCGCATCGGGCGACCTGCGCTCGACCATCGACGCACGCTCGCGCGACGAGCCCGGGCAACTGCTCCATGCGCTCAAGGCGATGCAGGAGAGCCTCATCGGCGTGGTGGGCGCCGTGCGCATGGGCACGGACACCATCGCCACCGCGTCCAACCAGATCGCCGTCGGCAACCAGGACCTGTCGTCACGAACCGAGGAACAGGCCAGCTCGCTCGAGCAGACGGCCGCTTCGATGGAAGAACTGACCTCCACCGTCAAGCAGAACGCCGACAACGCGCGGCAGGCCAATCAGCTGGCCGTGTCTGCCTCCGACATTGCGGTGAAGGGCGGCAACGTCGTCGACAAGGTGGTGGGCACGATGGCGGCCATCGAGACGTCTTCCAGGAAGATCGTGGACATCATCTCGGTGATCGACGGCATTGCGTTCCAGACCAACATCCTTGCACTGAATGCGGCCGTGGAAGCGGCTCGCGCCGGGGAGCAAGGCCGCGGTTTCGCCGTGGTCGCAGCCGAGGTGCGCAACCTTGCGCAGCGATCGGCCGCAGCGGCCAAGGAGATCAAGGGCTTGATCGACACCTCGGTGGGCAACGTGAGCGAGGGCGCGCAGCTGGTCGGCGAGGCCGGCAAGACCATGACCGAGATCGTCGACAGCGTGAGGCGTGTGACCGACATCATGGGCGAGATCACCGCTGCCAGCCAGGAGCAGACGAGCGGTATCGACCAGATCAACCAGGCCATCTCGCAGATGGACCAGGTGACCCAGCAGAACGCGGCGCTGGTGGAAGAAGCGGCGGCCGCGGCCGGTTCGCTGCAGGAACAGGCGGTGAGCCTGGTCAAGACCGTGAGCGTCTTCAAGCTGGAGGGCCCGGCGGCGGTCGACCGGACCTTCGCCAAGAACAAACTGCCTGCAGGTCGATCAAGCCCGATGCTGACGCCGGGCTTCGCGTAGGAAGGGGCTCCCTGGCGCCAAAAAAAACAGCCCGCACGAATGCGGGCTGAATGGCCCCGATCTCGCAAGGGGCCGGTGGAGGGAGGTGTCCGCCGGAGGAATCAAGCGGACAGGGGAATGATGGCCACCGAATTGGGAGATTTTGTGGAGGCCCGTGCCAGGCGGGGGCTTGTCTACACTGCGCACGCACATCTGTCTCCACTCTTCCAAGGCAACACTCCCACCATGACCTACCAGCCCGGACTCTTCAACGGCAAGCGCGCACTCGTGGCCGGCGGAACGCAGGGCATCGGCGCCGTCATCGCCAACCACCTGGCTGCGCTCGGTGCGCAGGTCACTGCGCTGGGGCGCAGCGGCGGCGACGGCACGCTCGATGCGGCGGTCGAGCTCAGGCAGGCCGACATCGGCGCGGGTGCCGGCCTCGACGCGGCGCTGGCCGACATCGAGCGGCTGGACATCGTCTTCAACTGCGCAGGCATCCTGCAGCGCGGCGCCGAACACGACATCGAGGTGTTCGAGAAAGTGCTGGCCGTGAACCTCACCGGCACCATGCGCGTGTGCGGCGCCACGCGCGAGCGGCTGAAGGCCAGCAAGGGCTGCATCGTCAACACGGCGTCGATGCTGAGCTTTTTCGGCGGCGGCCTGGTGCCGGCCTATGCGGCCAGCAAGGGCGGGGTGGCGCAGCTCACCAAGTCGCTGGCCATCGCCTACGCGGCGGACGGCATCCGCGTGAACGCGGTGGCGCCGGGCTGGATCGCCACGCCGATGACCCAGGCGCTGCAGGACGACCCGGCGCGCGCCGGCACCATCCTGGCGCGAACGCCCATGGGCCGCTGGGGCACGCCCGACGATGTGGCGCGCGCGGCCGTGTTCTTGTGCACGCCGGCCGCGTCGTTCATGACCGGCGTGATCCTGCCGGTGGACGGCGGCTACATGGTGAGTTGAGGTCGCGCGGGCGCATGAAGCGCCATATGGAGGCCACGCGGAGGCCATATGGATAATGGCGCGGCCTTTCTTCCCGGCTGTTCCAGTCGCCGGTCACTTCGAACGCTCCATGCCCGCATACTGGTCTTCATCCGCCGCTGTGAAGCCGCCCGGCACGCACAGGTGGCAGCGCGGCCGGTGGATCTCGACGCTGTGCCTTGCCGTGTGTCTTGCGATGGGTGGGGCCCTCGTGCCTTGCATTGCCGCCGGCCCCCCGGCGACAGCGGATGCGCAGCCGCAGCACGACGGTGCGGTCCACATCACCCGGGCTGAACTGCTGTCGGTTCCCGGCACGGGCTACTCGGCCCCCGAGCGGCGCATCGAAGACGCCGGGCTGCCGAGCGAAGGATGGACGGCGGTCAGCCTGCCGTACACGGCGCCGCGCGAGCTGGTGCCCACACAGGGCGGCGGCGTGCAGACCCTCACCGACTGGTACCGCATCGACCTGGCCGGGCTGGCGCCGTCGGCGCGGCCGTTGCTGCTCTACCTTCCGCGCTGGAAGACCCTGGGCCACATTGCGGTGTACGGCGACGGCGTATTGCTCTATCAATCGCAGGGCAGCCCCGTGCACAACGGCTACAACCACCCGCTGCTGCTGCCGCTGAACGCGGCGGCCCACACGCCAGCGCCCTCGACCGTGCTCATCCGCGTGAACCGACTGCGCAGCAGCGGGAGCGGTTTTTCGACCGTGTGGGTGGGCGACCAGGATGCGCTGAACTGGCGCTACCAGGCGCGCCAGCTGCTGCAGGTGCAATTGCCCTTCATGGGCAGCGCCGCGTTCCTGGCGGTCGGCGCGTTCGCGTTCGCGGTGTGGGCGGGCAAGCGGCGCGAATCGCTCTACCTGCTGTTCTCGGCCATCTCGGCGCTGGCCTTCGTGCGCATGCTTCACTACTTCGTGAGCGGCGACTACCTGCCCATTTCCGACGAGTGGTTCGAATGGATGACCGTGGCTTCCATGCTGTGGTTGATCATCCTCATCCACCTGTTCTTGCAGCGCCTGCACCGGCAGCCCTCGGTGTGGCTGACCCGCTTGTCGGTGGCCCTGGCCGTGGTGTGCAATGTCGGCACGCTGCCGCATGTGTCCAGGTCGATTGCCAGCCTCTACCTGTTCACGCCGCTGCTCAACCTGGTGGTGCTGCCGGTGGCGGTGCTGATCTTCTCGGTGAACCTGCGCAAGGCCTTGCGCTCGAAGTTTCCCGAAGGGCGGCTGGTGGCGGGCTGGGCCGTGTTCACCGTGGCTTTCACCTCGTACGACGGGCTGCTGCAGAACAACCTGGTCAGCCCGGAGAGCGTGTACACGTCACCCTACGCCATCATCGGCCTGTTCTTCATCTTCTCGTACATCATGTTCCAGCGGTACACCGACGCGTTCGCCGAGGTGGGCCGCCTGAACACCGGCCTGGCGCAGCGCCTGCAGGCGCGCGAGGCCGAGCTGGAGCAAAGCTACCTGCGGCTGCGCGTGATCGAGAACGAGCAGATGCTCGGTGCCGAGCGCCGGCGCCTGATGCAGGACATGCACGACGGGCTGGGCTCGTCGCTCATCAGCGCCATCCGTTCGGTGGAGCAGGGCGTCATGAACGACGCGGAGGTGTCCGGCGTGCTCAAGGGCTGCATGGACGACCTGAAGCTGGCCATCGACTCCATGGAAAGCCTGGACGCCGACCTGCTGCTGCTGTTGGCCACCCTGCGCTTTCGCCTGGCACCGCGCATCGAGAGCGCCGGCGTGGCGCTGCGCTGGGAGGTGCAGCCCGTGCCCGCGCTGCCCTGGCTGGACCCGAGCAGCGCGCTGCACATCTTGCGGATCATGCAGGAGTGCGTGGCCAACGTGCTGCGCCACACGAGGGCCACGACCATCGGCTTCAGCACCGCCGCGGACGACCAGGGCGTGTCCGTGGTGATCGAGGACAACGGCGCGGGCTTCGGGGTGGACCAGGCCCTTCAGCGCGGTGGCCGGGGCCTGCGCAACCAGCAGCGGCGCGCGCAGGCCATCGGGGGCGCCGTGCGCTGGGAATCCGGCCCCCGTGGAACGCGCTTCACGCTGTGGCTGCCGCTGCAACGCAAGCCCGACGCCGATCAGCCCGCGCTGCGCGGGCAGGCGCCGACTGCGGCTTAGCGAGCGGTCTTCCGCCCCAGCTCAGGAGTGCGAGATCATCTCGCCCATGGATTCACCCCGAGGCCCGCGCTGGCGCTGGCTGCCCGTCGAGGGCAGCTGGCGCTATCACCTGCTGCTGGCGGCCGTGGGCATGTGCGTGCTGGGGCCGTTGGCCGGCGTGACCGCGGCCTACATGAACCTCTCGCTCGGCTTCTTCGTCGGCGGCCAGGTGCTGGCGGGCCTGCTCGGCTCCGTCGTCACCGCGGGCTACGGCGCCAGCGGGCGGCACGGCGCCAACTACATCCAGACCGCCGCCGCCTCGGTCGCCAGCATGAGCGGCCTGGGCGTGCTGCTGCAGGCCCAGGCGTGGATGGGGTTGCCGCAGCCGCCGGCCTGGCAGATGGTGCTGTACCTGGCCTGCGTCGGCATGTTCGGCGTCGGCGTGGGCATGCTCTACACGCCGGTGCTGGTCGACCGCATGCGCCTGGCGTTTCCGTCGGGGCTGGCGGTGGCCAACATCCTGCGGGCGCTGACCGACCCCGCACTGCTGCGGCGCTCGGTGCGCCAGCTCGGCGGGGGCATGGGTCTCGGGCTGATGACCGGGCTGGCCGCGGCACGCCTGCCCTGGCTGGGCGCCATCGGGTTGTCGGCATCGACTTTTGGCGCGGGGCTGGTGGTGGGCGCGCGCATCGGCATTCCCGCGGTGATGGGAGGCCTGATCGGCGTGGCATTGCAGCCGTATTTCGTCTCGATCGGCTGGCTCCAGGCCGGCGACCCGCCGCGCAAGATCATGTTTCTCATTGCCCTGGGCGCGATCATGGGCGCCGCCCTGGTGGACATGGCACTCATCTTCGCGCGGGCCCTGCCGCACGCGCGGCGTCAGGCCGCGCTCGATGCGCCGCAGCCCGTCGCCAGTGCGGGGCTGCGCATCGACGGCAAACGCCTCGTGCTGTGGGTGGTGTTCTGGGCGGGCGCCACCGTGGCTTGCGGCCACTGGCTGCTGGGGCAGCCCGTGTTCTTTCTTGGGGTGGCGGTGGCGCTGGTCTTCGTGTTCGCGCTGGTCAACGGCATCTCGGTGGGCGTGAGCGACGCCAACCCGATCTCTTCGGCGTTCGTCGTCACCATCGTCATCCTTGCCGCCCTGGGCCTGCGCGACCCCGGCGTGGGCCTGATGGCCGGTGCGGTGCTGCTGGTGGCGACCGGCGTGGCCTGCGACATGCAGCAGGACCGCTCCACCGGCTGGCGCCTGGGCACCTCGCGCGTGGTGCAGTTCCGCTACCAGGTGCTGGGCGTCGTGGTGGGCGCCGTGCTGGCCGTGGTGTTCGCGAAGCTCTTCATGGCCGCCTACCCCGTGCTGCTGCAGGACCAGACCGTGCTGAAGGCCGACCAGCAGCCGGCCGAGTGGAGCTCGGCCATGACCTACAAGTTCGTCGGCGTGCTGCGCAGCCTGACCACCGACCTGCCGTTCCAGCGCACGGCCATCGGCGTGGGCATGGCGGCGGGCCTGGCGATCGAGGTGCTGCGCAAGTGGCTGCGTCCGCGCAGCTTCGTGCTCGACGCCATCGTGTTGCCGTCGCCGTATGCGCTGTCTTTCGGCGGCTTCGTCAGTCTGCCCACGTCGCTGTGGCTCGGCGCGGGCGGGGTCGCAGKCAGCSTGTSGGCGCATCGTGCGCCTGCGCGGCCCGATGCGCCGCAGGACATGAGCGGCGCGTCGCTGTTCGGTGGCGGCCTGATCGCCGGCGACGCGCTGGCGGCGGTGGGACTGGGGGTCGCGAGCTTGCTGGCGGTGCTGGCCTGAACGGACCGCCGGCCGACGTGCTTTCGAGCGCGGGCGGCGCGGCAATGCGTGACCGTGTCAGCGCAAGCCCGCCCCCTCGTCCTTCGAGAGCTTGGTGAACGACAGCAGCGACAGCAGCGTCATCGCCCCCACCACGCCGAAGGCCGGCGAAAAATCGGCTGCCGTCAGCTGTGCGCCGCTGCCGTGCCACCACGCCGCCAGCGTGACCAGCGAGGCGCCCAGCGTCACCCCCAGGCTCAGCGACAGCTGCTGCGCCATGCTGTTCAGCGTGGCCGCATGGCTCATGCGGGGCTTGGGAATCTGGGAGAAGCCCAGCGTTTGCAGCGACACCATCGCCATGGAGTTCACCAGCCCGCCGAACAGCAGCGTGATGAAGATCTGCACATGCGGCGTGGTCGGGCGGAAGTGGCCGTAGCTCACATAGCAAAGGCAGGTGAGGCAGGTGGCGCCCACCAGCAGCGAGCGGAACCCGACCGTGCGAATTGCCCGGGCCATGACCGTGCGCGTGGCCAGCGAGCCCAACGCCGTGGCCATTGTCAAACTGCCCGAGGCCAGCGGCGACAGCCCGAAGCCCAGTTGCAGCATCAGCGGCAGCAGGAACGGCGAGGCACCGATCGCAATGCGAAGCGGTGTGCCGCCGATGATCGACGCGCGGTACGTCGAGAAGCGCAAGATGCCCAGGTCGATCAGCGGACTGGCCTTGTGGCGGCTTCGCAGGTGATACACCAGCGAGGCCAGCGCACCGAAGCCCGCCAGCGCCCAGATGGCCGGCACCGGCAGCAGCGCCTTGCCCACCATCTCCAGGCTGCCCAGCAGCGCGGTGAGCCCCACGGCCAGCAGCACGAAGCCTTCGATGTCGAAGGGCGCGGGCGCGCTGTCTTCGGGCAGGTCGCTGTTGATGAAGCGCAGCGCCCCGGCAATGGCGAGCAGGCCAAAGGGAATGTTGACGAGAAAAATCCACCGCCACGAGGCGAGCGTGACGATGGCGCCGCCGAACAGCGGGCCGGCCAGCCGGCCGAACGCGGGCGGCACGGTGAACCACACCATGGCCGACACCATCTGTGCGGGCGGCACGCTGCGCAGCAGGATGAGCCTGCCCACCGGCAGCATCATCGCGCCGCCCAGCCCCTGCAGCACGCGGAACGCGATCAGCTGCGGCAGCGTCTGCGCCGCGCCGCACAAGGTGGAGCCCAGCGAGAAGAAAGCCACCGCCACGCAGAACACCCGCCGGGCGCCGAAGCGCTCGGCCAGCCAGCCGCTCACCGGCAGGAACACGGCCAGGCTCAGCAGGTAGGAGGTGATGGCCAGGTTCAGGTGCAGCACGCTGACGTCGAGCGCGCCGGCGATGGTCGGCAGGGCGGTGGCCATCACCGAGGTGTCGAGGTTCTGCAGGAAGAGCGGGGAGGCGACGATGAGCGGGACGATGCGGTTGCGGGGGGGCATGGGGCGCATTGTCTGGGACGCGAATTAGGCGACGCTTCGCGGGCTGGCTGCCGCGCATGGATGCAGCAATCGCTTGAAAATCGACCCGGGTAGACTCCGCGGCTTTTCCTTTGCGCAGAGGAGCGACCCGCGATGGATGTACTGGACACCGGCCCTTACTACCACGGCACGCGGGCGGACCTCCAGGTGGGCGACCTGCTCACCGCAGGTTTCCGCTCGAACTACGACGGCCGCGTCGTCATGAATCACATCTACTTCACCGCCTTGCCAAAGGGCGCCGGGCTGGCCGCCGAGATGGCGAAGGGCGACGGCCGTGGCCGCGTCTACATCGTCGAACCCACGGGCGCCTTCGAGAACGACCCCAACGTCACCGACAAGAAGTTTCCGGGCAATCCCACACGCTCGTACCGCAGCCGGGAGCCGCTTCGGATCGTCGGCGAACTTGCCACTTGGGAGCTCTTTGATGCGGAGTACGTACGGCAGCTCAGGGAGCGTGTGCGGGTAGGCATGGGGGAGATCATTAACTGATCCCGCCTGACAAGCGCGCTGGGCAGCGATCGGAAACGGGCAGGGGTGCTGATCCCTTCGGGCCAGTTCTTTTGCCGCATTCTCTCGACATCAAATGGTCGCAACCATTCTCGTTGGCATGCTGTGTGCACACCTGTGCAAGCGTCGGGCGTCAGCTTTCCGGCGCCGGCGCTCGGGCGACCGCTCCATCGTCGCGAGATGAACTGCGGGCGGCGCTTGCCGGATGCGTCAGGCCTGTGAGGTGTCTTGCTTCGGCGCGGAGGTCGTACTTAGCTGGGCGCGGCTGAGCAGCTGTCGACGCGGCCTGGTTGAGCCTGAACCGAAAAGTCTGCTGCTCGGGATCGCTAAGCCAGCGGCGTGCAGCGCCTTGTGCCGCAGTGTTAGCGTGCTGCTATTGGAGTGCACGGTCGGAGTCGTTATATGAGTAGCAGTCTCGACTAGGGTCCTCTTCTACCTGCCAGGCGGAGTAGCAAGCGATGAGCTGAGCGGCGTCCGGAAATGATTCCTCTAGGTGCGCGAGATAAACGCTTGTAGCCACCATCGTGTCTTTAAGGGTTGGGCGTGTTCCTTCGATGGTCGCGGAAAAGAGGCGTCCGCTGGCAGTCTGGATATTCCACATAACATCTATGCCGCTCTTTCAGTCATGCACAGCGACTAGGGACGGTGTGCCGGAAAAGGTGAGATGCCGCTCGAGATGAGAATCGAGGTACGAACACGGTGCTCATAAAAACAGCGTAAACCGAAAAGCAGAATCTCGGTGCTGACCCCTAGTTGTTTCAGCTTTGTTTCATCGTGTTCGAGACCATCGTCGCCGTCTGTGCGTTGGCGCACATAGTCGAGCATCGGGCCCAACCTATGCGTTGTGGCACAGTTCGGCCATACGACGCGGGGTTCCATTTTTGTGAACAAAAGCGGGGCAAGGCCCGATGCAGCCACAAGCCAGAGATGAGCGACCGCTTTGTGCACGACCGTCCGGCTGCTTCGGACCCGCAGCGCGTAGTCGCCGACAGGCTAGAGTCGGCCAGAAGCGGCTGTTCGACATATTGGCTCAATGCGCTCGAGAGCCGACATTCGGTCTAGGTTCCTAGAAGAATTCATCCATGGACTGCAATTTCACCCTTCCAGAGAATCTTGCTCTTGGGCTTTTGATCGCAGGCCTCTTCCTTGACGCTAGCGACCTGACCGGCGAAGACAGAGTGCTCTCGGCGCAGGGGCTAAGAC
>NNBU01000989.1_pt1 | contig 35910 bp, 29 predicted proteins | sample 1173781 | NCBI WGS metagenome assembly NNBU01 (sample SAMN07173937, study PRJNA388173) | plant metagenome | biome: Plant school; feature: Soil; material: Symbiotic tissue of Blasia pusilla L.; isolation source: symbiotic tissue sample KVJ2 | host: Blasia pusilla | place: Norway: Troms, Kvaloya...
GGCGGTGTTTTCGGTGGTACGGTTTAGCCCCAACCAAATTCCCCCCAAGAAAGAACCTGTTCATGCTGCTCGACGCTTCGCAATCCCAACTCGTGCTGGTCGACTACCAGGCGCGGCTGATGCCTGCTGTCTTCGAGAACGAGGCCGTTGCGAAGAATGCGGTGCGTCTCGGCAAGCTGGCGCAACTGGTCAAGGTGCCGGTGTGGGGCACTGAGCAGAACCCGTCCAAGTTGGGCGAGAACCTGCTGGACATCCGCGCGCTGTGCAGGAAAACGCTGGCAAAGATGCATTTCAGCGGCGTCGAAGAGGGGCTCGGCGAATGGCTGCGCGCGCCGGCCAAGGCTGCGCCGCAGGGCAATGCCCGCAGCCTGCCCAAGCATTTGCAAAAGCCCCAGGCCGCGGCCGAAGAGCGCAACACCATCGTGATCGCCGGTTGCGAAGCCCATGTCTGCCTGCTGCAGACGGCGCTCGACCTGCTGGAAGACGAGTTCGATGTCTGGGTCGTCACCGACGCCTGCAGCTCGCGCACCGAGCGCAACCGCGACGCCGCCTTCGACCGGCTGGCCGGTGCCGGTGCCGAACTGGTGACCACCGAGATGGTCGGTTTCGAATGGCTGCGCACCGCCGAACACCCGGCATTCCATGAGCTGCAGGCGCTGATCCGCTGAGCCGAAGGCGGCGGGGCAGGAGGCGGAACCCGGTTGTACCCGCCGTCAGCTTGCTGCAAGATCGGTCTCCATAATTATGAATTCAGTTTTGGCGGTGTCCGCCAAGGCAGAACGAACAACAGGAGACAAGTCCAGATGAGCCGCTACGAAGAATTCCATCGACAGTCCGTCGACGCGCCCGAGGCCTTCTGGGCCGAGCAGGCGAAGCTGATCGACTGGCATGCGCCCGCGCAGCAGATCCTCGACGCCAGCAACCCGCCGTTCGCGCGCTGGTTCGTGGGCGGCACGACCAACCTGTGCCACAACGCGGTCGACCGGCATCTGTCGACGCGGGGCGACCAGCCCGCGCTGATCTTCGTTTCGACCGAAACCGGCGTCGAGAAGAGCTACAGCTTCACCGAGCTGCATGCCGAGGTGCAGCGCACCGCGGCCAGCCTCATCGAACTGGGCGTGGGCAAGGGCGACCGCGTGCTCATCTACATGCCGATGATTCCCGAGGCCGCCTTCGCCATGCTGGCCTGCGCGCGCATCGGCGCGGTGCATTGCGTGGTGTTCGGCGGTTTCGCCAGCGGCTCGCTGGCCACGCGCATCGAGGACGCCGAACCCAAGGTGATCGTGAGCGCCGACGCGGGCTCGCGCGGCGGCAAGGTCATTGCGTACAAGCCGCTGCTCGACGAGGCGATCCGGCTGTCCACGCACAAGCCCTCGGCGGTGCTTCTCGCCGACCGCGGCTTGGCTGCTATGAGTTTGGTAGCAGGACGTGACCATCTGGCGAGCGTCATGCGGCAAAAACACATGAATTCCGAGGTGCCTTGCACCTGGCTGGCGTCGACCGACATCAGCTACACCATCTACACCAGCGGCACCACCGGCAAGCCCAAGGGCGTGCAGCGCGACGTGGGCGGCTACGCCGTGGCGCTGGCCGCGAGCATGAAGCACATCTTCGACGGCCGGCCCGGCGAAACCTATTTCTCCACCAGCGACATCGGCTGGGTGGTGGGCCACAGCTACATCGTCTACGGCCCGCTGATCGCGGGCATGGCGACGATCATGTACGAGGGCCTGCCCACGCAGGGCATCGACCGGCAGCCGGACGGCGGCATCTGGTGGCGCCTGGTCGAGAAATACAAGGTGACGGTGATGTTCAGCGCGCCCACGGCGGTGCGCGTGCTCAAGAAGCAGGATCCGGGGCTGCTGAAGAAGTACGACCTGTCGAGCCTGCGCGCGCTGTTCCTGGCAGGAGAGCCGCTCGACGAGCCCACCGCGCGCTGGATCAGCGAGGGCCTGGGTGTGCCGATCATCGACAACTACTGGCAGACCGAATCGGGCTGGCCGATGATCACCATCGCCAACGGCGTCGAGCCCAAGCCCAGCAAGTTCGGCAGCCCGGGCGTGCCGATGTACGGCTACCGCATCAAGATCCTGCACGAGTCGACCGGCGAGGAGCTGACCGGCGCCAACGAGAAGGGCGTGGTCGTGGTCGAAGGCCCGACGCCGCCCGGCTTCATGCAGACGGTGTGGAAGGACGACGCGCGCTTCATCAATACCTACTGGAAGAGCGTGCCCGGCAAGATGGTCTATTCGACCTTCGACTGGGGAATTCGCGATGCGGACGGCTATTTCTACATCCTGGGCCGCACCGACGACGTGATCAACGTGGCGGGCCACCGCCTGGGCACGCGCGAGATCGAGGAGAGCATCTCGGGCCATGCCAACGTGGCCGAAGTGGCGGTGGTCGGCGTGGCCGATGCGCTCAAGGGGCAAGTGGCGATGGCCTTCGTCGTCGCCAAGGACGGCCGGGCCGCGACCGATGCGCAGGCGGCGCTCGAACTCGAAGGCGAGATCATGAAACGGGTGGCCGACCAGCTCGGCGCCCTGGCGCGGCCGGCGCGCGTGCGCTTCGTCACCGGCCTGCCCAAGACCCGCAGCGGCAAGCTGCTGCGCCGCGCCATCCAGGCCGTGTGCGAGCAGCGCGACCCCGGCGACCTGACCACCATCGACGACCCCGCGACGCTGCAGCAGATCAAAGAGTTACTTTCTTCTCCCTGAGTTAGCCCGCAAAGGGGTTGCAGGTCTCTCGCGAGGCGTCATATGGTTGACGTGGCACAATGCCAAGGTACTCAGGCCCTTCCCCAGCCACAGTCGCATCCGCCAATCGGTTCAGCCGTGTCGCGGAAGGTTTCTTAACCAGCTAGTGCTTCCTTCAGGGAAGCGAAGGTCAGCGGATCATGAGCGATTCCTCCTCTACGCCCTCGGCGTACAGCGCCTATCAAGGCAACACCTACCTCTTCGGCGGCAATGCGCCCTATGTCGAAGAGATGTACGAAAACTACCTCGCCAACCCCGGCAGCGTGCCCGACAACTGGCGTTCCTATTTCGACGCCCTGCAGCACGTTCCCGCCGCCGATGGCAGCAATTCCCGCGACGTTCCACACCTGCCGGTCATCAACGCCTTCGCCGAACGCGCGAAGCAGGGCACGACCAAGGTCGTGGTGGCCAGCGGCGCCGACTCCGAGCTCGGCCGCAAGCGCACCGCCGTCCAGCAGCTGATTGCCGCCTACCGCAACGTCGGCGCCCGCTGGGCCGACCTCGACCCGCTCAAGCGCGCCGAGCGTCCGTCCATTCCTGAGCTCGAACCCTCGTTCTACGGCTTCACCGACGCCGACCTCGAGACGGTGTTCAACACCAGCAACACCTTCTTCGGCAAGGACACCATGTCCCTGCGCGACCTGCTGAACGCGTTGCGCGAAACGTACTGCGGCACGATGGGTGCCGAGTACATGTACACCACCGACCACACGCACAAGCGCTGGTGGCAGCAGCGCCTTGAAAGCGCCCGCACGAACCCGAAGCTCAGCGCCGAGCAGAAGAAGCACGTGCTCAGCCGCCTGACCGCGGCCGAAGGCCTCGAGCGCTTCCTGCACACCAAGTACGTCGGCCAGAAGCGCTTCTCGCTCGAAGGCGGCGAGAGCTTCATCGTCTCGATGGACGAGCTGATCAACCAGGCCGGCGTCAAGGGCGTGCAGGAAATCGTGATCGGCATGGCCCACCGCGGCCGCCTGAACGTGCTGGTCAACTCGCTCGGCAAGATGCCGGCCGACCTGTTCGCCGAGTTCGACCACACCGCCCCCGAAGAGCTGCCCAGCGGCGACGTCAAGTACCACCAGGGCTTCAGCTCGGACGTGACCACCCCCGGCGGCCCGGTGCACCTGAGCCTTGCGTTCAACCCCTCGCACCTTGAAATCGTCAACCCCGTGGTCGAAGGTTCGGTGCGTGCCCGCATGGACCGCCGCGGCGACCCGCTGGGCAAGCAGGTGCTGCCCGTGATCGTGCACGGCGATGCGGCCTTCGCAGGCCAGGGCGTCGTGATGGAAACGCTGGCACTGGCCGAGACCCGTGGCTACTCCACCGGCGGCACGGTGCACATCGTCATCAACAACCAGATCGGCTTCACCACCAGCGATCCGCGCGACAGCCGCTCGACGCTGTATTGCACCGACATCGTCAAGATGGTCGACGCACCGGTGCTGCACGTGAACGGTGACGACCCCGAAGCCGTGGTGCTCGCCACGCAGCTCGCCCTGGATTTCCGCATGGAGTTCCAGAAGGACGTGGTCGTGGACATCATCTGCTTCCGCAAGCTGGGCCACAACGAGCAGGACACCCCCTCGCTCACCCAGCCGCTCATGTACAAGAAGATCGCCCAGCATCCCGGCACGCGCAAGCTGTACGCCGACAAGCTGGCCGCACAGGGCCTGGGCGACACGCTCGGCGACGACATGGTCAAGGCGCAGCGCGCCGCCTTCGACGAAGGCAAGAACACGGTCGACCCCGTGCTCACCAACTTCAAGAGCAAGTACGCCGTCGACTGGAGCCCGTACCTCAACAAGAAGTGGACCGACGCCGGCGACACCGCCATTCCGTCCTCCGAGTGGAAGCGCCTGGCCGAGAAGATCACCGCCGTGCCGCAAGGCTTCACGGTGCACCCGCTCGTGAAGAAGGTGCTGGACGACCGCGCCGCCATGGGCCGCGGCGACGTCAACGTCGACTGGGGCATGGGCGAGCACATGGCCTTCGCCTCGCTGGTGGCCAGCGGCTACCCGGTTCGCCTGTCGGGCGAAGACTCGGGCCGCGGCACGTTCACGCACCGCCACGCCGTGCTGCACGACCAGAACCGCGAGAAGTTCGACACCGGCACCTACACGCCGCTGCAGAACGTGGCCGACAACCAGGCACCGTTCGTCGTGATCGACTCGATCCTGTCCGAAGAAGCCGTGCTCGCGTTCGAATACGGCTACGCCTCCAACGACCCGAACACCCTCGTGATCTGGGAAGCCCAGTTCGGCGACTTCGTGAACGGCGCGCAGGTGGTGATCGACCAGTTCATCGCCTCGGGCGAAGTGAAGTGGGGCCGCGTCAACGGCCTGACCATGATGCTGCCGCACGGCTACGAAGGCCAGGGCCCCGAGCACAGCTCGGCTCGCCTGGAGCGCTTCATGCAGCTGAGCGCAGACACCAACATGCAAGTGGTGCAGCCCACCACGGCCAGCCAGATCTTCCACGTGCTGCGCCGCCAGATGGTGCGCAACCTGAGGAAGCCTTTGGTCATCCTCACGCCCAAGTCGCTGCTGCGCAACAAGGACGCGACCTCGCCGCTGGCCGAGTTCACCAAGGGCAGCTTCCAGACCGTCATTCCGGACAGCAAGGGGCTGAAGGCCGAGAAGGTCAAGCGCCTGGTCGCCTGCTCGGGCAAGGTCTACTACGACCTGGCCAAGAAGCGCGAAGAGCAGGGCACCGACGACGTGGCGATCATCCGCGTCGAACAGCTCTATCCGTTCCCGCACAAGGCGTTTGCCGCGGAAATCAAGAAGTACCCCAACCTCGTGGACGTGGTGTGGTGCCAGGACGAGCCGCAGAACCAGGGCGCCTGGTTCTTCGTGCAGCACTACATCCACGAAAACATGCAGGACGGCCAGAAGCTCGGCTACTCCGGCCGTGCCGCCTCGGCATCGCCGGCGGTGGGCTACTCGCACCTGCACCAGGAACAGCAGAAGGCGCTCGTGGATGGCGCGTTCGGCAAGCTCAAGGGCTTCGTGCTGACCAAGTAAAACCCGTTCCCTTTCACACGAACACCCTCAAGAACAAAACGGAGCTCTCTCCAAATGTCTATCGTAGAAGTCAAAGTTCCCCAGCTTTCCGAATCCGTGGCCGAAGCCACCATGCTCACCTGGAAGAAGAAGGCCGGCGATGCCATCGCCGTCGATGAAATCCTGATCGAGATCGAGACCGACAAGGTCGTGCTGGAAGTGCCCGCGCCCTCGGCCGGCGTGCTCGCTGAAATCGTGCAGCCCGATGGCGCCACCGTGGTGGCCGAGCAGGTGATTGCCCGCATCGACACCGAAGGCAAGGCATCGGCCGCCGCACCGGCAGCCGCTGCAGCGCCTGCCGCCGCAGCGCCGGGACCGGCACCGGCCGCGGCCGCTGCTGTCGCCACCGGCGGTTCGAAGGCCGACGTGGCCATGCCCGCCGCCGCCAAGCTGCTGGCCGACAACAACCTGAAGACCGGTGACGTGTCCGGTACCGGCAAGGACGGCCGCGTCACCAAGGGCGACGTGCTCGGCGCGGTTGCGTCGGGTGCCAAGCCCGCTGCCGCCGCCATCCCCGCGCCGGCCGCCAAGCCCGCCCTGCAACAGGTGAGCGCACCCACCGGCGCGCCCGACCTGGGCGAGCGCCCGGAACAGCGCGTGCCGATGAGCCGCCTGCGCGCCCGCATCGCCGAGCGCCTGCTGCAATCGCAGTCGACCAACGCCATCCTGACCACGTTCAACGAAGTGAACATGGCGCCCGTCATGGACCTGCGCAAGCGCTTCCAGGACAGCTTCACCAAGGAACACGGCGTGAAGCTCGGCTTCATGTCCTTCTTCGTGAAGGCCGCCGTGCACGCGCTGAAGAAGTACCCGGTGATCAACGCCTCGGTCGACGGCAACGACATCCTGTACCACGGCTACTTCGACATCGGCATCGCCGTCGGTTCGCCGCGCGGCCTGGTGGTGCCCATCCTGCGCAACGCCGACCAGATGAGCTTTGCAGACATCGAGAAGAAGATCGCCGAGTTCGGCAAGAAGGCGCAAGACGGCAAGCTGGGCATCGAAGACATGACCGGCGGCACGTTCTCCATCTCGAATGGCGGCACCTTCGGCTCGATGCTCTCGACCCCGATCATCAACCCGCCCCAGTCGGCCATCCTGGGCGTGCACGCCACCAAGGACCGCGCCGTGGTGGAAAACGGCCAGATCGTGATCCGTCCGATGAACTACCTGGCCATGAGCTACGACCACCGCATCATCGACGGCCGCGAAGCCGTGCTGGGCCTGGTCGCCATGAAGGAAGCGCTGGAAGACCCGTCGCGCCTGCTGTTCGACATCTGAGCGCACGATGCGTCGTTCCGCCCTGGGCTTGATGTGCGCGCTGAGCTTCGGTCCCCTCGGGGCCGGGGCGGCGGCGCCGCAGCAGGACCCGTGGACCGGCGCCTACCGCCTCGAGTGGCTCGAGGGCACACGGGCGGCCAGGGAGGGCGCGCAGGGGTCCGACGTGACCATCCGGCGCGCACCCGACGCCGACCCCGCCTCGCTCGTCAAGAAGTACCAGTCGGATCTTGTCCGCTGGACCCTGGCGGACCCTGCGAACGCCCGCGAGAGCACCACGTTGCGCCGCTTCCTGGCGCGTGAATACGAAGGCTGGGGCTGGGCGGGCCTGCATGGCGACGGCCGCATCGAGTGCCTCGATGCGAGCCACATCTTCGTCTGCAAGACCGCGCCCGGCACCACCATCACCTTCGGCCCCGAAGGACCGAAACGCGAAACGCTGACTGCCCAAACCGGTGTGTTTGGCGTCGTCCTCCATGCGGGCGCGTTCCAACTCAAGAAACTGGAAAAAGAATGACCAAGCAATTCGACGTCGTCGTCATCGGCGGCGGCCCCGGCGGCTATATCGCCGCCATCCGCGCCGCTCAACTCGGCTTCAACGTGGCCTGCATCGACGAGTGGAAGAACGCCAAGGGCGGTCCCGCGCTCGGCGGCACCTGCACCAACGTCGGCTGCATCCCGTCCAAGGCGCTGCTGCAGTCGTCCGAGCACTTCGAGCATGCCGGCCACGGCTTTGCGGACCACGGCATCAACGTGTCGGGCCTGTCGCTCGACATCGGAAAGATGCTGGCCCGCAAGGACCAGGTCGTGAAGCAGAACAACGACGGCATCACCTACCTGTTCAAGAAGAACAAGATCGCGTCCTTCCACGGCCGCGGCTCGTTCGTGAAGGCCGCCGAAGGCGGCTACGAGATCAAGGTGGCTGGCGCCGCTGAAGAAACCATCGTCGGCAAGCACATCATCGTGGCCACGGGCTCCAATGCCCGTGCGCTGCCCGGTTCTCCATTCGACGAGGAAAACATCCTCTCCAACGACGGCGCGCTGCGCATGGGCGGCGTGCCCAAGAAGCTGGCGCTGATCGGCTCGGGCGTCATCGGCCTCGAAATGGGTTCGGTGTGGCGCCGGCTCGGCTCGGAAGTCACGGTGCTCGAAGCGCTGCCGACCTTCCTGGGCGCGGTGGACGAACAGATCGCCAAGGAAGCCAAGAAGGCCTTCGACAAGCAGGGCCTGAAGATCGAACTCGGCGTGAAGGTCGGCGAGATCAAGTCCGGCAAGAAGGGCGTGTCCATCGCCTGGACCAACGCCAAGGGCGAAGCCCAGGTGCTGGACGTCGACAAGCTGATCGTGTCGATCGGCCGCGTGCCCAACACCATCGGCCTGAACCCCGAAGCCGTGGGCCTCGCGCTCGACGAGCGCGGTGCCATCAACGTCGACGGCGACTGCAAGACCAACCTGCCGAACGTCTGGGCGATCGGCGACGTGGTGCGCGGCCCGATGCTGGCGCACAAGGCCGAGGAAGAGGGCGTTGCCGTGGCCGAGCGCATTGCCGGCCAGCACGGGCACGTCAACTTCAACACCGTGCCCTGGGTCATCTACACGCACCCGGAAATCGCATGGGTCGGCCAGACCGAGCAGCAGCTCAAGGCCGAAGGCCGCGCCTACAAGGCTGGCACCTTCCCGTTCCTGGCGAACGGCCGCGCACGCGCGCTGGGCGACACGACCGGCATGGTCAAGTTCCTGGCCGACGCCACGACCGACGAGATCCTGGGCGTGCACATGGTGGGCCCGCAGGTCAGCGAGCTGATCTCCGAAGCCGTGGTGGCCATGGAGTTCAAGGCCAGCGCCGAAGACATCGCACGCATCTGCCACGCGCACCCGTCGCTGTCGGAAGCCACGAAGGAAGCGGCTCTCGCCGTGGACAAGCGCACGCTGAACTTCTGATCTGTCGTTTCTCTTGACCAGCGTCAAACAGGCCTATGAGGCGGAGCTCGCCACGCGCGGGTTCCAGAGCGATCCCGCGCAGATGCGCGCCGTGGAGGCGCTGGATCGCTGCGCCAACGAATGGGCCGAGTACAAAGCCCAGCGTTCGAACGCGCTGAAGAAGTTCATCAACCGGCCGGAGCTTCCGCGCGGCGTCTACATGTACGGCGGCGTCGGGCGGGGCAAGAGCTTCCTGATGGACCTCTTCTTCAACGCCGTGCCGCTGCGGCGCAAGACGCGCCTGCACTTTCACGAGTTCATGCGCGAAGTGCACCGCGAACTGCGCGAACTGCAGGGCACGGTCAATCCGCTGGACGAACTGGGCCTGCGCATTTCCAAGCGTTACAAGCTGATCTGCTTCGATGAGTTCCATGTGGCGGACATCACCGACGCGATGATTCTTCATCGGCTGCTGGTGTCGTTGTTCGAGAACGGCGTGGGTTTCGTCACCACCTCTAACTTCAAGCCCGACGACCTGTATCCCGATGGGTTGCACCGCGACCGCATCCTGCCCGCCATTGCGCTTCTGAACGAGAAGCTCGAGGTGCTGAGCGTGGACAACGGCACCGACTACCGGCGCCGCACGCTCGAGCAAATGCGCATGTACATCACGCCCAACGATGCGGCGGCCGACAAGGAAATGCGCAAGGCCTTCGACAAGCTGGCCGAGACGGCCGACGAGAGCCCGATCCTGCACATCGAGCAGCGCGAGATCCGCGCGCGGCGCAAGGCAGGCGGCGTGGTGTGGTTCGATTTCAAGACGCTGTGCGGTGGCCCACGTTCGCAGAACGACTATCTGGAGATCGCCAGCCAGTTCCACACGGTGATGCTGTCCGACGTGCCGCACATGCCGGTGCGCATGGCCTCCGAGGCACGCCGCTTCACCTGGCTGATCGACGTCTTGTACGACCGGCGTTGCAAGCTCATCATGTCGGCAGAGGTTCCGCCCGAGGCGTTGTACACCGAGGGGCCGCTGGCGCACGAGTTTCCGCGCACGGTTTCCCGGCTCACTGAAATGCAGTCGAGCGAGTTTCTTGCCCTGGAACGCCGCATCGTCGACACCCGACTCACATGAAAAAAATCGTCCTTGCCCTGCTCATGACATTGGCCAGCCTGCCGTTGTGGGCGCAGTCCAACGCCGCGGCGGGCAACGCCGACCTCGAGGCCGAGAAGAGCCGGCTGTCGACGGAGCGCGAGGCCATCGAGAGGCGTTTCGTGCAGGAGCGGGTTGTCTGCTACAAGAAGTTCGCGGTGGAAGACTGCCTGCGCGAGAGCCGTGAGCGGCGCCGCAAGGAAACCGACAACATCAAGCGCCAGGAAACCGCGATCAACGACATCCAGCGCCAGCGCAGCGGCGCTGCCGAACTGCAGAAGCTCGACCAGAAGGCCGGCCAGCAGCGCGCGCAGGACACGCCCGAGAAGCAGCAGCAGTCGACCCAGAACCAGAAGGACCGCGAGCAGCGCGCGGCCGACCACGCCGCCAGCCGGGCCGCGACGGCGGCAGAGGGCGCGGAGCGTGAACGCCAGCTCGAGTCCAAGCTGAAGGCCCATGCCGACGAGCAGGCCAAGGCGGCCCAGCGCCGCAGCGATTCGCCAGCCGCCGTGCAGCGCTATCAAGACAAGCTGAAACGCGCCGAGGAGCATCGGGCCAGCCGCGAGCGCCAGAACGCCGACCGCAGCAAGCCACGCGGTGCGCCGCTGCCGACGCCCGCGGCTTCATCGCCGGCGCCCTGAATTCCAGGGGCGGGCGAGCGATCAGCCGCTCAGGCGGCTGCCGGAAGCGGTTCGAGTTTCAGCACCGCGATCGAGAGGTTGTCTCCGGTGCCGCGAGCCCGGCGCCGCGCCTCGCCCACCAGGATCTCGGCCGCGTCGCGCGGTGGATGCGCGTACAGCACGCTCGCCAGCTCTTCGGGGGTGAAGTAGTGCCAGAGGCCGTCGCTGCACGCCATCAGCAGGTCGCCGGGCGCCAGTTTCGGGATGTAGTACGGATCGACCGGCGGCGGTGTGGTCGTCATGCCCAGGCACCCGAGCAGGATGTTGCCCTGCGGATGGATGTTGGCCTCGGCTTCGGTGATCTGTCCACGGTCGATCAGCACCTGCACGTAGGAATGGTCGCGCGTGCGCCTGACGAGCTCGCCGTCCTGGAAGTGATAGATGCGCGAATCGCCGGCATGGATCCAGGCGCAGTCACCCTTGGGGTTCATGAGGAAGGCCGCCAGCGTGCTGTGCGGCTCCTGTTCGCTGGACACGGCCGTGAGCTTGATGACCGTGTGCGAGTCTTCCAGGATCTGCTTGAGCACGGCCTGCGGGTCGTCGCGGCCGGGCTGGTAGCGGGTGAAAAGCTGGCGTGCCGTCATCAGCACCTGGTCGGAGGCCTTGCGGCCACCGCTGCGCCCGCCCATGCCGTCTGCCACCACGCCGAGCACGCAGCCCGGCACGCGCGGATGACTCATTACCAGCACCTGGTCTTGTTGGTACGGCCGGTCTCCCTTGTGGAGTCCGGTGGCCGCGGCAAGTCGAAAGCCTTGAGTCATGAGGCATAAGCGCCTGAAGCGCGTGTTTCTGTCGTCGCTGGGGTTCGTGTCAGGACGTATTATCGAATGAACATGCGCCGCGAAAAATCAGTGTGCGCGCCCCACCGTTGGACTCCAATCTTCACTCCCTTTCCCGTCAACTGATCGAGCTGCGCATCGAGCATGCCGATCTGGACGCCTCCATCGACCGGTTGTCCGAGGGCTCGCCGCAAGACGAGCTGATGTTGCGGCGCCTGAAAAAACGTCGCCTTGCGCTGCGTGACCAGATCACGCGCCTGGAGAACGTGCTCGACCCGAAAGAGCCCGCGTGACCGGCGCGCTCGAAGACAAGGTGCGCGACGCCTTCGCGCAGGACGGCGTGCTGTCGCGTGCCGCCGAGCAGTTCCGCGAACGCTCGGGCCAGACCGAGATGGCCATCGCCGTGGCCCGCACCATCGAAGAGGGCGGCGTGCTGGTGGTCGAGGCGGGCACGGGGGTGGGCAAGACCTTCTCGTACCTCGTGCCGGCCTTGCTGAGCGGCGAGCGGGTGCTGCTCTCGACCGCCACCAAGACCCTGCAGGACCAGCTGTTCGGCCGGGACCTGCCGCGCCTTGTCGAGGCCTTCGGGCTGCCGGTGCGCACGGCGCTGCTCAAGGGGCGGGGCAGCTATTTGTGCCTGCACCGGTTGGACATGGCGCGCCACGACGCATCGCTGCCCGAGCGAGGCAGCCTGCGCACGCTGGCCAAGATCGAGCAATGGTCCAAGGCCACGCGCACGGGCGACCTGGCCGAGCTGCCGGGACTGGACGAGCGCTCGCCGCTCATTCCGCTGATCACGTCCACGCGCGAGAACTGCCTGGGCGCGCAGTGCCCTCAGTTCAAGCCCTGCCACGTCAACCTGGCGCGGCGCGAGGCGCTGGCGGCGGACATCGTGGTCATCAACCACCACCTGTTCTTTGCAGATCTCGCCGTGCGCGAGACAGGCATGGCGGAGCTGCTGCCGACCGTGAGCGTGGTGGTGTTCGACGAGGCACACCAGCTCAACGAAACCGGCGTGCAGTTCCTCGGCGCGCAGCTCGGCAGTGGCCAGGCGCTCGACTTTGCGCGCGACATGCTCGGCGCGGGGCTGCAGCACGCGCGCGGGCTGGTCGACTGGCAGCAGCTGGCCGCCGGCGTCGAACGCGCCGCGCGCGAGCTGCGTCTGGTGGTCGGCAAGCAATGGCCTGGGGCCAAGCTGCGCTGGCTGGGAGCGTCGCCGGAAGGTGTCGATCCTGATGCATGGCAGCGCGCACTCGACGACCTGCAGCATTCGTTCGAAACGGCGGCCGAAGGGCTTGCCACCGTCAGCGAAATTTCGCCCGACTTCGTGCGGCTGCACGAGCGAACCCGCCAGCTCGCCAAGCGGGCCGCTCGCTTTGCGCTGCCTTGCGAAGTCGACTCGGTGCGCTGGGTCGACGTGGGCTCGCAGTTGCGGCTGATCGAGTCGCCGCTCGACATCGCCGAGGCGATGCGCAAGCGGGTGCTCAAGATCGTCGACGACCACGCCGACGCGGAGGGTGACGGTGACGACGGTCTCGATGCCTACGGTGAACGTCAGGCGGGCGAGACACCGGGGCAGGGAAGCGGGGCAGGCCAGGCAAACGGCGGTCGCGCCTGGGTCTTCACCTCCGCCACATTGGGCGACGAGCCCACCTTGCGCTGGTTCACCGAACCCTGCGGCCTGCAGGACGCGCAAGTGCTGCGCGTGCACAGCCCCTTCGACTACGCCTCGCAGGCGGCGCTCTACGTGCCACGCGCCTTTCCGAAACCCAACGACCCCTCGCACAGCCAGCGGGTCGCGCAACTGGCTGCGCACGGCGCCACCGAACTCGGCGGGCGCACGCTGGTGCTGACCACCACGCTGCGTGCCTTGCGCACCATCGGCGACGCCATGAAGCAGCAGTTCGAGCTGCTCGATGCCGCACTGCGGCCCGAGGTGCTGGTGCAGGGCGAGTTGCCCAAGCGCGTGCTGATGGATCGCTTCCGCGAAGGCGCGAGTGCCGGGCGCGCCGGCTGCGTGCTGGTGGCGTCGGCGTCGTTCTGGGAGGGTTTCGATGCGCCGGGCGATGCGCTGCAGCTGGTGGTGATCGACAAGCTGCCGTTCCCGCCGCCGAACGATCCGCTGGTCGAGGCGCGCTCGCAGCGCCTCGAGGCGCAAGGCCGCAGCTCGTTCGCCGACTATTCGTTGCCCGAAGCGGCGGTTGCACTCAAGCAGGGGGCAGGGCGGTTGATTCGGCGTGAAACCGACAGCGGCGTGCTGGCGATATGCGACACGCGCCTGGTCGCAATGGGCTACGGCCGCCGGTTGCTGGCCGCGCTGCCGCCGATGCGGCGGCTGGACAACGAATCGGAGTTCAACGCCGCGATCGACGCGCTCAAGAACTGAGCAGAGCGCGCCGCAGTACGCGCTTTGCTGTTACCAGACCTTCCACCAAGGGTCGTCCTTGCCCTTGAAGCCGTTCGCAAGGTAGGTGCTTTGCGGGTAGTTGGTGGTCAGCACGCGCTGTGCGTCGTCGCGCAGGTCCTTCATGCCGAGGGCGTCGTACGACTTGACCATGATGAACAGGGCTTCTTCGAGCGCCGGCACTTCGCGGTAGTCGGCCAGCGCGATCTGCGCGCGGTTGATGGCCGCCAGGTAGGCGCCGCGCGAGTAGTAATAGCGCGCCACGTGAACCTCGTACTGCGCGAGCGAGTTCACGATGTAGTTCATGCGCTGGCGCGCGTCGGGCGCATAGCGCGAATCGGGGAAGCGCGTGACGAGGTCCTTGAAGGACTCGAACGATTCCTTGGCGGCCTTCTGGTCGCGCTCGGACAGGTCCTGGCGCGTCAGGAAGGCGAACATGCCCAGGTCGTCGTTGAAGTTGATCACGCCCTTGAGGTACAGCGCGTAGTCGAGCGCCGGGCTCGCCGGGTGCAACTTCATGAAGCGGTCGATGGTCGAAATGGCGGCAGCCTTCTCACCCGACTTGTATTGGGCGTAGGCCTTTTCGAGCTGGGCCTGCTGCGCGAGCGGCGTGCCGGCAGCGCGGCCTTCCAGCTTCTCGTAAAGCGGCACGGCCTTGTCGTAGGCACCCGAGCCGGCTTCCTCCTTGGCTTCGGAGTAGATGCGGTTGGGGCTCCAGTTGGCGGTCTTGTCGACGGAGGTCGACGAGCAGCCAGCCGCCAGCAGAGCCGCCGCGCTGAGCGCGATCCAGGTGGGGACCGATAATTTGGCGCGAAACATCACATACGGCTTTCGTGAAACAGTTACCCTCAATTATATCGGCCGACCCTTTGAGCAATACCCCCGAGTCAGCGGAGGCGGCCGAACTCGACGAGGGCGCCGACCCCATCGAGCCCAGCGAGCTGCGGCCTTTTGTCATCGACGCCGCCCAGCACGGCCAGCGGCTCGACCGCGCGCTTGCGGCGCTGGTGCCTGAATTTTCCCGAAGTTACCTGCAGCAGCTGATCGAAGGCGGTGCGGTGGAAGTGCAGGGGCACACGCTCAAGAAAGTCTCGGCGGCGGTGAAAGCGGGGCAGGCCGGCCGCATCGAGCTGCGCCCGACGCCCCAGAGCCAGGCGTTCAGGCCCGAGGCGATGGACATCGTCACCTTGCACGAGGACGAGCACCTGCGCATCATCGACAAGCCCGCCGGCCTCGTCGTGCACCCGGCGCCCGGCCACTGGAGCGGCACGCTGCTCAACGGGTTGCTGGCGCTCGACCCCAAGGCCGCGCTCCTGCCGCGCGCCGGCATCGTGCACCGGCTCGACCGCGACACCAGCGGACTGATGGTGGTGGCGCGTACCCGCGCCGCCATGGACGCGATGGTGGCACTGATTGCCGCACGCGACGTCAAGCGACAGTACCTGGCGATCGGGCACAAGCCCTGGGCGGGCGCCGCGGCCCGGCAGGTCGACGCGCCCATTGGCCGCGATCCGCGCAACCGGCTGCGCATGGCCGTGGTCGATCTCGAGCGGAACTCGGGCAAGACGGCGCGCACGCTGATCGAGCGGCTCGACAGCAACACCGAAGCCTGCGCTGTGCGCTGCACCCTCGAAACTGGCCGCACCCACCAGATCCGCGTGCACATGGCGTCGATCGGCCATCCTTTGGTCGGCGATGCGCTCTACGGCGGCGCGCCGGGCGCCGGCCTGACCCGCCAGGCACTGCATGCGTTCAGGCTTGCCTTCGTGCACCCCGTCACGCACGCGCCGCTCGAGTTCCGGTCGGCGCCGCCGCCGGACCTGGCGCAGGCTTTGCAGTCCTGGGGCCTGGATTACAATCGCGCCTGACGGCCCGAGGGCCTCGCCGGCCACCCGAGGCCGGCCTTGCGCTGCATTTGCCGTGTGCCTGCAGCGCCTACTCCTTTCATCCTTCTGAACAAGCGTCCCCGAGGCGCCTTTTCCCGGATAACGCGAACCATGAATACGGCGGATGCCAAGCGCATTCTCGAAACCGCCTTGATCTGTTCGAGCCAGCCGTTGCCGGTGCGCGACATGCGCGTGCTGTTCGACGACGAACTGGGTGTGGACACCATCAAGGTGCTGTTGCTTGAATTGCAGGAAGACTGGGCGCAGCGCGGCCTGGAGCTTGTGAGCGTGGGCAGCGGCTGGCGCTTTCAGAGCCGGCCCGAAATGCGCGACCATCTCGACCGCCTGCATCCCGAGAAGCCGCCGCGCTACACGCGCGCCGCCCTCGAGACGCTGGCCATCATTGCCTACCGCCAGCCCGCCACACGCGGCGACATGGAAGACATCCGCGGCGTGACGATCAATTCGCTGATCCTCAAGCAACTCGAGGACCGCGGCTGGGTCGAGGTCATCGGCCACCGTGAAACCGTGGGCCGGCCGGGCCTGTACGCCACCACGCGCCAGTTTCTCGACGACCTGGGCCTGGCCTCGCTCGACCAGTTGCCGCTGATCGAAACACCTGCGCAGCAGGCGGCCCTGGTCGACGCGCTCGAGCGGGCCTCGGGCGACCAGCAGGGCTTGCCGATGGATGCGGCGCCGGAAGTGGTCGAAGTCGCGGAAAACGCGGAAATTGCTGAAACTGCCGAGGCGGTCGAAGCTGCCCAGGCGCAGGTGGCCGAGGATGCCGCCTCCGCCGAGGCGACTGAAGCCTTGTCCGTCCCAGAAGCAGAACCCGAAGCCGAATCCACGGCCGAGCCGGAACCCGCGTTCGCTCAAGCCGCGCCACTGGCCCCAGAACCCGATGCCCCGTCTGCGGACGAGGCCGGCCCTCCCGCTCCTTCCTCCGGAAAAACCTCATGAGCACACCCGACACCGACGACGCGGCCATGCTGCCTGCCGAACCCGAAGTCAAAAAGAAGAAACGTGCGACCGCGCCCAAGAAGGCTGCAGGTGAGGCGGTTGAAGCGGTAGCGCCGCAAGCCGCGACGCCTGAAGCTGCGCCTGTGGGCGCTGAAGCGCCCAAGAAGCCGCGCGCGCCTCGCAAGAAGAAGGTCGCGGACGACGCGGCGGCTGCATCCGATGCGCCAGCGGTGGCCGAAGAGGCCGCCGTGGCAGTCGAAGAGGCCGCCGCAGTTGTCGATCCGGTGGTGGCTGTTGCCGTCGGGGTCGAGGCGCCCGTCGATGCAGCGCCGGAAGAAGCCAAGCTGCCGGCGCCCGCGCAGCAGGCCCGTCAGGCGACCCAGCCAGAGCAGGTCGGCCGCAACGACGACAGCGACGAGGACGAAGAAGACGAGGAAGAGCCCGACGAGGAAGAAGACGACCTCGACCGTGCCCGCCGCGCCGCCGAGCGCGAGCAGCGCCATGCGTTGCCACCCGAGCCGATCCGCTTCGCCGACGTCATTTCCGGCCAGTTCGACGCCGACGAGGAAAGCCCGGAAGTGCCGCCGCTCAAGCGCGTGCTGCTCCCCGAGGCCGACTCGCCCAAGCTGCATAAGGTGCTGGCGCAGGCAGGCCTCGGTTCGCGGCTCGAAATGGAGCAACTGATTCTCCAGGGGCGCATTTCCGTCAACAACGAGCCGGCGCACATCGGCCAGCGCATCCAGTTCGGCGACCAGGTCAAGATCAACGGCAAGCCCATCCGTTTCCGCATCGCGCCCCCGCCGCCGCGCGTCATCGCCTACCACAAGCCCGTGGGCGAAGTGGTGACGCACGACGATCCGCAGAACCGCCCGACCGTGTTCCGCAAGCTGCCGCGCCTGCAGCAAGGCAAGTGGCAGTCGGTCGGCCGGCTCGACCTGAACACCGAAGGCCTGCTGCTGTTCAGCAGCTCGGGCGACCTGGCCAACCAGCTCATGCACCCGCGCTTCGGCCTGGAGCGCGAGTACGCGGTGCGCGTGCTGGGCGCGCTCACCAAGGAAGAAAAGCAGAAGCTGCTCGACGGCGTGCGCCTGGACGACGGCATGGCGCAGTTCGGCACCATCGAAGACGGTGGCGGCGAAGGCTCCAACTGCTGGTATCGCGTGACCATCTCCGAAGGCCGCAACCGCGAGGTGCGCCGCCTGTTCGAGTCGGTGGGCCATGCGGTCAGCCGGCTGATCCGCATTCGCTATGGCGCGATGGTGCTGCCGCGCGGCCTGAAGCGCGGCGCCTGGATGGAGCTCGACGAGCGTGACATCCGTGCGCTGTTCCAGGCGTCCGGCGGCGCGGCTGCGCGCCCCGACCCGCAGCAGGCGCGGGGTCCCGGCCAGGACGGCGGCGGCAATGGCCGCAACGGACGCAACAAGAAGCGCCGCGGCAACCGCAACGGCGGTGGCCCCGGTGGTGGCCAGCCGCGCGACATGCGCGACGGCCGCGACGAAGGCGCCCGCGAGGGCCCGATCCCGAGCCCGCTGGGCGACGGACGTGCGCCGCGCGGCGACCGCGGGGATCGCGGTGGTCGTGCCAACCGCGGCCCCGGCAACGGCGGTCCGCCGCAAGGCCAGGCGCGCCGCGGGAACGGCAATGCCGGCAATGGTGGCAACCGCCAGGGCGGTGGCGGCAATCGCCAGGGCGACGACCGTCAACCCAGCGGTGCCAACCAGCCCGATCCGATGAAAACTTCACTCGGCTACATCGGCGCCGACAGCTTTTCGCGCCAGCGCAAGGAGCAGCGTGGAGCCCCAGGTCGCCGCAGCGGCGGTGGTGGCTACGGCGGTCCGGCAGGGCAGGCCGGCGGACGGCGCCGCGGGCGCTGAAAGCCAGCCGACGGAGCGCGGCCTTTCGCGGGGTTTTCACCAACCGCGAAGGCTGCGCCGGTTAAAATCAGAAGCTTTGTCGACAGGTGACGCAACCAAAGCGTTGCAGTTGTGACAAAACACTTCAAAATCAAAGCTTCAGGAAGCATTTCAATGGCTATCGAACGTACCCTCTCCATCATCAAGCCCGACGCAGTTGCCAAGAACGTCATCGGCAAGATCGTCTCCCGCTTTGAAGCCGCCGGCCTCAAGGTCGTCGCCGCCAAGCTGGTGCACCTGTCGCGCAACGAAGCCGAGCAGTTCTACGCCGTGCACAAGGAACGTCCTTTCTTCAAGGACCTGGTCGAGTTCATGATCTCGGGCCCCGTGTTCGTGCAAGCGCTCGAAGGCGACAACGCCATTGCCAAGAACCGCGACCTGATGGGCGCCACCGACCCCAAGAAGGCAGCCGCCGGCACCATCCGCGCCGACTTCGCCGACAGCATCGACGCCAACGCCGTGCACGGTTCGGATGCGCCTGAGACCGCAGCGAACGAAATCGCCTTCTTCTTCGCCGGCCTCAACGTCTACGCACGCTGAAGAGCCGCATCTCGACCGATTCCATGACCACAGTCAACCTGCTCGACTTCGATCTCGAGGGGTTGGCTGCGTTCTGCGAAAAACTCGGCGAGAAAAAATTCCGCGCCACGCAGCTGTTTCGCTGGATCCACCAGCGTGGCGCGAGCGACTTCACCCAGATGACCGATCTGGCGAAGTCGCTGCGCGAGAAACTCGCGACCACCGCGCGCGTGGAGGCCTTGCCGGTCGTCACGCAGCACGAATCCAAGGACGGCACGATCAAGTGGCTGTTCGACGTCGGTGACGGCAATGCCGTCGAAGCCGTATTCATTCCAGAGGACGACCGCGGCACCTTGTGCGTGTCGTCCCAGGCCGGCTGTGCGGTCGGTTGCCGCTTTTGCTCGACCGGGCATCAGGGCTTCAGCCGCAACCTCAACACGGGCGAAATCGTCGCCCAGCTGTGGTTTGCCGAACACTTGCTGCGCAAGCACCTGAAGCGCAACGAACGCGTCATCTCCAACGTGGTGATGATGGGCATGGGCGAGCCGCTGCAGAACTACTCGGCACTCGTGCCTGCACTGCGCACCATGCTCGACGACAACGCCTACGGGCTGTCGCGCCGTCGCGTGACGGTGTCGACCTCCGGCGTGGTGCCCATGATCGACCGCCTGGGCACCGATTGCGCCGTGGCCATGGCCGTGTCCCTGCACGCCCCGAACGACGCGCTGCGCGATGACCTCGTGCCGCTCAATCGCAAGTACCCCATCGCCGAGCTGCTCGAGGCCTGCAAGCGCTACCTGGCGTACGCGCCGCGCGACTTCATCACCTTCGAGTACTGCATGCTCGACGGCGTGAACGACCAGCCCGAACACGCGCGCCAGTTGATCGAACTCGTACGCAAACACGACGTGTCGTGCAAGTTCAACCTCATTCCGTTCAACCCGTTTCCGGCCTCCGGCCTGCTGCGCTCGCCGCAGCCCCGCGTTCTCGCTTTCGCGAAGACGTTGAGCGAAGCAGGGCTCGTGACCACCGTGCGCAAGACGCGCGGCGACGACATCGATGCCGCCTGCGGCCAGCTCGCCGGCGACGTCAAGGACCGCACCCGTGCGGCCGAACGCATGGCTCAGCGCCGCGCCACAGAGAGCCCGATCGTGATGCACCCGGCTCGCAAGACCATTCCCCAGGAGCACTGAACCCATGAGCATGGCCTTTTCGATGACGACCGTGAACGCACAGCGGCTGTTTGCCGCGAGCTTTGCCGGCGTCGCCGTGGCGTTTTTGCTCTCGGGCTGCGTGAACACCCGAACGACCACCACCAGCCTGGCCGACAGCAGCTCCAGCCGGGGCGTCGAGGTCGTGACCGAGTCGGACGAAAGCTCCCGCCAGCGCCGCGCGCGCCTGCGCATGGAGCTCGCTTCGGGTTACTTCGAACAGGGCCAGACCACGGTGGCGCTCGACGAGATCAAGCAGGCGCTGGTGGCCGACCCCAACAACGCGGACGCCTACAACCTGCGCGGCCTCGTCTACATGCGCCTGGACGACGCCGGGATGGCAGAGGACAGCTTCCGGCGCGCCATCGCCATCAGCCCGCGCGACGCGAACGCGCGCCACAACTACGGCTGGCTGCTGTGCCAGCAGAACCGCTACGGCGATGCCGCTGCGCAGTTCACCGAAGCGCTGGCCGTACCCAGCTACCCCGACCGCGCCAAGACGCTGATGACCCAGGGCGTGTGCGAACTCAGGGCCGGCCAGCGCGTGCAGGCCGAGCGCAGCCTCATGCAGGCCTACGAGATCGACGCCGGCAACCCGGTGGTCGGCTTCAACCTGGCCTCGGTGCTCGCGCAACGCGACGAGTGGTCGCGTGCGCAGTTCTACATTCGCCGCGTCAACAACAGCGCCTCGGCCAGCGCCGAGACGCTCGCGCTCGGCATCAAGATCGAGCGAAAACTCAACAACCGCGAGGCCGCCGCGCAGTTGGGCGGTCAATTGCAACGACGCTTCCCACAGTCGCGGGAGGCAATCGCGTACGAACGCGGGAACTTAAATGACTGATCGGGTTTCGGAGTTCGGCACTTCCGTGGCACAGACGCTCGAGGAAGGCGACATCACGCACAAGACGGCCGGCGACCTGCTTCGCGAGGCGCGCGAGGCTCACGGCCTGCACATCGAGATGGTGGCGGCCGCGCTCAAGGTGCCGCCGCAGAAATTGCTGGCGCTCGAGGCGGACGACATTGCCTCGCTGCCCGATCCGGTCTTTGCGCGCGCGCTGGCCAGCAGCGTGTGCCGCGCACTGCGCATCGATCCGGCGCCCGTGCTGGCGAAGCTGCCTTCCACGCAGAGGGTGTTGCTGGCCGAGTCGGACCGCACGCTCAAGAGTCATGTTTCTTCGGGTACGCCGCGCTGGAACGGTAGCAGCAGCCGTTCCAGCGGCCTGCCGTCGCGCGCGCTGGTGACGGTCGTGGTGCTGCTGTTGATCGGCGCGGGCGCGCTGTTCTGGCTGCCCCAGTCGGTCTTCGACCAGATCGGCGCCTCCGTGGCGCGACTGACGGCAAAGAGCGGCTCCAACGCCGGTTCGGCCACCGAAGGTTCGGCGAATGGCGCGGCTTCTGCGGACGGCTCCGGCGTGGTCGCCGAGACCGTTGCGGCCCAGCCCGTGGCGCCGAGCGGGTCGGTCGGTCAAACGCCGGTTGCTTCGACTGGCACCCCCGTGGCGGTGGCACCGGCGGCCGCGGCATCCGCGCCCGTGGCGCCTGCCGCGAGCAGCAGCCAGCAACTGGTTTTCGTGGCGCGCGAAGAGTGCTGGGTCACCGTGACCGAAGCCGGTGGCAAGCAACTGCTTCGCCGCAGCCTGAAGGCGGGTGAAACGCTGGGTCTGTCGGGCACGCTGCCACTGTCCGTCGTGGTCGGCCGCGCGTCGAGTGTCGATGTGCAGGTTCGAGGCCAGCCCTTCGACCTGAAGCCCGTCACCAAGAGCGGTGGCGTGGCGCGTTTCGAGGTGAAATCATGACGAACGAGTGCCTTCCGGTTGCCGTGGGGCCCATCGAGGCGGCCGCGCCCAAGGCGCGCCGCTCGCGCCAGGCCCGCGTGGTCTGGGGCCCGCGGGTGGTCACGGTCGGCGGCGACGCGCCCGTGCGCGTGCAGTCCATGACCAACACCGACACCGTCGATGCCATCGGCACCGCGATCCAGGTGAAGGAGCTGGCCATCGCCGGCTCGGAAATGGTCCGCATCACGGTCAACACGCCCGAAGCCGCGGCGCAGGTGCCCTACATCCGCGAGCAGCTCGACCGCATGGGCGTCGACGTGCCGCTGATCGGCGACTTCCACTACAACGGCCACCGCCTGCTCACCGACTATCCGGCATGCGCCGAGGCGCTGAGCAAGTACCGCATCAACCCCGGCAACGTGGGCAAGGGCGACAAGAAGGACAAGCAGTTCGGCCAGATGATCGACGCCGCGATGCGCTGGAACAAGCCCGTGCGCATCGGCGTCAACTGGGGCAGCCTTGACCAGGAATTGCTCGCCAGCCTGATGGACACCAACAGCCAGCGTGCCCAGCCCTGGGACGCCAAGCAGGTGATGTACGAGGCGCTGATCACCTCGGCCATCGAATCCGCCAAGCTCGCTGAATCCATGGGCATGGCTGGCAACCAGGTCATTCTGTCGTGCAAGGTGAGCGGCGTGCAGGACCTGATCTCGGTGTACCGCGAGCTCGCCAGGCGCTGCGACTATTCGCTGCACCTGGGTCTCACTGAAGCCGGCATGGGCACCAAGGGCACGGTGGCTTCGGCCACGGCGCTGTCGATCCTGCTGCAGGAGGGCATCGGCGACACCATTCGCGTTTCGCTCACGCCGCAGCCGGGCGAGTCACGCACGCAGGAAGTGCTGATCGCCAACGAAATCCTGCAGGCGCTGGGCCTGCGCGTGTTCGTGCCGAGCGTCACCGCATGCCCGGGTTGCGGCCGCACCACCAGCACCACCTTCCAGGAACTGGCCAAGCAGATCGACGACTACCTGCGCATGCAGATGCCGGTCTGGCGCACCAAGTACCCCGGCGTCGAGGCGTTGAAGGTGGCCGTCATGGGCTGCATCGTCAACGGCCCCGGCGAGAGCAAGCACGCCGACATCGGCATCAGCCTGCCCGGTACCGGCGAGGCGCCCGCCGCGCCGGTCTTCATCGACGGCGAAAAGGCCCTCACACTGCGCGGCGACAATATCGCCAACGAGTTCCACCAGCTCGTCGAAACCTACATCGAAAAGCGCTTCGGCGGCGAGCACGCCGTCGCTGCCTGACACCTCCGCGGAATCCATGGCTGAAAAATTGAATGCCGTCAAAGGCATGAACGACATATTGCCGCCCGAATCGGCGCGCTGGGAGTGGCTCGAGGCCACCGTGCGCGACCTGATGGGGCGCTATGCGTACCGCAACGTGCGCACGCCGATCCTGGAGCACACGGCGCTGTTCGTGCGCGGCATCGGCGAAGTGACGGACATCGTCGAGAAGGAGATGTACGCCTTCGAGGACCGTTCCGACAAGCATGGTCAGGCGGAACATCTGGCCATGCGGCCCGAAAACACCGCCGGCCTCGTGCGTGCGGTGATCGAGCACAACATGCTTTACGACGGCCCCAAGCGCCTCTGGTACACAGGCCCGATGTTCCGTCGCGAGAAGCCGCAGCGTGGACGCTACCGCCAGTTTCACCAGATCGGCGCCGAAGCCCTGGGCTTTGCCGGTCCCGATGTCGATGCCGAACTGATCCTGCTCGCGAGCGCGCTCTGGAAGGCCATCGGCCTGACCGACGTGCGGCTCGAGCTCAACAGCCTGGGCCAGCCTGCGGAGCGCGCACTGCACCGCGCACAGTTGATCGCCCACTTCGAGCGGCACGCCGACAAGCTCGACGAAGACGGCAAGCGCCGCCTGCACAGCAACCCGCTGCGCATCCTCGACACCAAGAATCCCGCGATGAAGGACGTCGTCGAATCGGCGCCGAAGCTGATCGACTTCCTCGGCGCCGAATCGCTCGCGCACTTCGAGGGGTTGCAGGCCATCCTCAAGGCCAACGACATCGCCTTCACGATCAACCCGCGCCTGGTGCGCGGCCTGGACTACTACAACCTGTCGGTGTTCGAGTTCGTGACCGACCGGCTCGGCGCGCAGGGCACGGTGTGCGCCGGCGGCCGCTATGACGACCTGATCGCCCAGATCGGCGGCAAGCCCGCACCGGCCGTGGGCTGGGCCATGGGCGTGGAGCGTGTGCTCGACCTGCTCAAGGAGCAGGGCGCCGATGTGCCTTTGCCGGTACCCGACGCCTACGCCATCGTGCCTGACGCCGCCTCGATGCCTGTGGTACTGCGCACGCTGCAACAACTGCGCGAAGCGGGTGTGCGCGTGCAGATGCATGCAGCCACCGCCGAAGGGCTTGCCAGCTTCAAGGCGCAGATGAAAAAGGCGGACGCCAGCGGCGCCCGCCATGCACTGATCTTCGGCGCCGATGAACTTGCACGCGACGAAGTGACTCTGAAAGCGCTGCGCGACGCAAGCGTCCCGCAGACCGCACGGCCTCTCGCAGAAGTGGCCGCCTGGGCCGTCACCCTACAATCGCCGGCTCCCAACATCTGACAGCGCATGGCAACCCCTCTCGACCTCGAAGAACAGGAACAGCTCGACCAGCTCAAGCATTTCTGGAACACCTACGGCACCCTGATCACCTGGGCCGTGCTGCTCGTCGCCGGCGCCTTCGTGGCCTGGAACGGCTGGCAGTACTACCAGCGCAGCAAGGCAACGCAGGCCGCAGCCCTTTACGACGAGGTGGAGCGCAGCACGCAGTCCGGCGACGTCGAGCGCATCCAGCGCGTGCTGGGCGACATGAAGGAACGCTTCGCCTCCACCACATACGCGCAACAGGCCGGCCTGCTGGTCGCCAAGACGCTGTACGAGAAGGGCAACACCGAAGGTTCCCGTGCCGCGCTCACGTGGGTGGCACAGAGCGCCATCGACCCGGGCTACCAGGCCATCGCCAAGCTGCGTCTCGCGGCCGAGCTGCTGGACGCCAAGTCGTACGACGATGCGCTCAAGCAGCTTGACGGCAACGTGCCGAAGGAATTCGAACCGCTGGTGGCCGACCGCAAGGGCGACATCTACCTGGCCCAGGGCAAGCGCACCGAAGCGCAAGCCGAATACCGCAAGGCCTGGACCGGCCTTGGCGCCACCTCCGACTACCGCCGCCTGATCGAGATCAAGCTCAACGCGGTCGGTGTCGATCCGAAGAGCCTGGCGCCTGTCGTCACGGTCACACCCGCTGCCCCCAAAACTCCCTGACTGCATCATGAATTTCAAGCGTTTCGTGCCTGAATCGACCGCCCTGCGTGCGGGATCAGCTCTTGTTTTGGTAGCGTTCCTCGCCGCCTGCTCCGGCAGCGGCAAGCCCAAGCCCGAAGAGCTGCCGGCCAACCCGGCCCTGGTGGGCGTTCGCCAGGCCTGGACGGTGCGCATTCCCGAGGTCAAGTTCCCCCTCACCACCGACATCAGCGGTGACACGGTCACCGTGGCCGGCAGCGACGGCACGGTGGTGGCCATCGACGCCCGCGCCGGGCGCGAAACCTGGCGCGCCAGCGTCGGGGCTCCGCTGGCAGCCGGCGTCGGCAGCGACGGCACCATGGCCGCGGTAGTCACCACCAACAACGAGCTGGTCGCGATCGAGAACGGCAAGGTCCTGTGGAAGCAGAAGCTGTCGGCGCAGGCCTTCACGGCGCCGCTGGTTGCGGGCCGCCGCGTGTTCGTGCAAACAGCCGACCGCAGCCTCAGTGCCTGGGACGGCCAGAGCGGCCGCCGCCTCTGGATCCAGCAGCGCACCGGTGAAAACCTCGTGCTGCGCAAGTCGGGCGTGCTGATCGCCGTGGGCGACACGCTGGTCGCCGGCATCGGCGGTCGTCTCGTGGGCATCAACCCGGCCAACGGCACTTCGCGCTGGGAGTCGCCCATCGCGGCGCCGCGCGGCACCAACGACGTTGAACGCCTGGTCGACCTGACCGGCAGCGTGAGCCGCTTCGGCGACACGGTCTGCGCGCGGGCGTACTACGCCAGCGTGGGCTGCGTCGAAACCGTGCGCGGTTCGCTGGTGTGGAGCAAGCCGGCTTCGGGCGCGGACGGCCTCAGCGGCGACGACCGTTTCGTCTACGGTACCGAATCCGACGGCAGCGTCGTGGCGTGGCGCCGTGCGGATGGCGAGCGCGCCTGGCAGATGTCCCGCCTGAAGAACCGCGAGCTGACCGCGCCCCTGGCCGTGGGCCGCTCGCTCGTCATCGGCGAAGGCACCGGCACGCTGCATTTCGTGTCTCGCGAAGACGGCGCGCTGCTCAATCGCGTCACGCCCGATGGCTCCGCCATCACCGTCACGCCGGTCCTGGCCGGCAACACGGTCGTGGTCGTGACTGCCAAGGGTGGCGTGTTTGGCTATCGCCCTGAATAACTTTTACTTTTTGCAAGGCCCGATCATGAAAACCGCGCCATCGAAAGGCCGGCCATGAAGCCGGTCGTGGCTCTGGTCGGGCGCCCCAATGTGGGCAAGTCGACCCTCTTCAATCGCCTGACGCAGACGCGCGACGCCATCGTTGCCGACTTTGCCGGGCTCACGCGCGACCGCCACTACGGCAACGGCCGCCTGGGCAAGCACGAGTTCATCGTCATCGACACCGGTGGCTTCGAGCCCGACGCCGGCAGCGGCATCTACAAGGAAATGGCCAAGCAGACGCGGCAGGCCGTGGCCGAAGCCGATGTGGTGATCTTCGTGGTCGATGCCCGCGAAGGCCTCTCGGCGCAAGACCACGACATCGCCAACGAGCTGCGCCGTCTGGGCAAGCCCTGCGTGCTGGCGGCCAACAAGGCCGAAGGCATGCTCGACGGCACCAAGCTCGTGGATTTCTACGAGCTCGGCTTCGGCGACGTCTACGGCGTGTCCGCGGCGCACGGGCAGGGCATGCGCGACCTGGTCGAGCTTGCGCTCGCACCGCTGAACCTGCCGGACCCCGAGGACGAGACAGACGAAGACGACGTCAACAAGCCGATCAAGCTGGCCGTCGCCGGCCGGCCGAACGTGGGCAAGTCGACGCTGATCAACACCTGGCTTGGTGAAGAGCGCCTCGTGGCGTTCGACATGCCGGGCACCACGCGCGACGCCATTTCCGTGCCCTTCGAGCGAAACGGCCAGCATTTCGAACTGATCGATACCGCCGGCCTGCGCCGCAAGGGCAAGGTGTTCGAGGCGATCGAGAAGTTCTCGGTGGTCAAGACGCTGCAGGCCATCGAGTCGGCCAACGTCGTGCTGCTGCTGCTCGATGCGACGCAGGGCGTGACCGACCAGGACGCACACATTGCAGGCTATATCCTCGAGAGCGGACGGGCCGTGGTGATCGCCATCAACAAGTGGGATGCGGTCGACAGCTACCAGCGCGAGCAGATCCAGCGGCAGATCGAGACACGCCTGCCGTTCCTGAAGTTCGCGGCGCTGCATTTCATCTCTGCGATCAAGCGCCAGGGCCTGGGTCCCGTGTGGCAGGCGATCGCGCAGGCTCACAAGTCGGCCACGCGCAAGATGTCGACTCCGGTGCTGACCCGGCTGCTGCTGGAGGCGGTGCAGTTCCAGGCGCCCAAGCGAGGCGGCATGTACCGTCCGAAGCTGCGCTATGCGCATCAGGGCGGCATGAACCCGCCGGTGATCGTGATCCATGGCAATTCGCTGGAGCACGTGACCGACGCGTACAAGCGCTTCCTCGAAGGGCGTTTCCGCAAGGAGTTCGACCTGGTGGGCACGCCGTTGCGGATCCAGTTCAAGAGCTCGACGAATCCGTTTGCCGACAAGGACGACTGAGCGCGGATGGGGTCTTGGCCGCCGATGGCGGCTCTTGACTTGACGCTGTCACGGAAGTTCCGTCTTTTCAGAGACGTTATTTTCTCAAGGCTTTTGACCCCGGTTGCTGCAGCGCAGAAACCCTGTGTTATGGTCATCTCTCCAACAACTACTCTTGAACACGGAGAATATCGTGAGCAATAAAGGGCAACTTCTGCAAGACCCGTTTCTGAACACTTTGCGTCGCGAGCATGTGCCGGTTTCCATTTATTTGGTCAACGGTATCAAGCTGCAAGGCCAGATCGAGTCTTTTGACCAGTACGTCGTGTTGCTTCGCAACACGGTGACACAAATGGTCTACAAGCACGCCATTTCCACCATCGTGCCGGGTCGTGCCGTCAACTTCTCGGCCTCCGAGAGCGAAGACGCCGCTGCCTGATCGCGCGGAGCGCGGCGGCTCCGGCTGCCGCGCTTTTTCCCTATTCTGACCCCGCTTGTCTGAACCGATCCCCCGCCAGGAAGGCGCCGCCGTTCTCGTCGGTGTCGATTTCGGGCTGCCCCATTTCGACAGCGAACTCGAGGAACTCGGCCTGCTCGCGCAGACCGCGGGCCTGACGCCTGTCGCCCGTCTTGCGTGCAAGCGCAAGGCGCCTGACGCCGCATTGTTCGTTGGCAGCGGCAAGGCCGAAGAAATCAAGGAACTTGCAGCCCTGCACAGGGCCAGCGAAGTCATCTTCGATCAATCCCTGAGCCCTGCGCAGCAGCGCAACCTCGAGCGCCAGCTCGACGTTGCCGTCTACGACCGTACTTTCCTCATTCTCGAGATCTTCGCCCAGCGCGCACGTTCGCACGAAGGCAAGCTGCAGGTCGAGCTCGCTCGCCTGCAGTACCTCAGCACGCGGCTGGTCCGTCGCTGGTCCCACCTGGAGCGCCAGACCGGCGGAGCGGGTGTGCGCGGCGGCCCCGGAGAAAAGCAGATCGAGCTCGATCGCCGCATGATCAACGAATCGATCAAGCGCACGCGCGAGCGTCTTGCGAAGGTGCAGAAACAGCGCGGGACTCAGCGCCGCCAGCGCGAGCGTCGCGAGACCTTCAACATCTCGTTGGTGGGCTACACCAACGCAGGCAAGTCGTCGCTGTTCAATGCGCTGGTCAAGGCCCGCGCCTATGCGGCCGACCAGCTGTTCGCCACGCTCGACACGACCACGCGCAACCTCTACCTGGGCGACGCGCGGCGGCAGGTGTCCATCTCCGACACCGTGGGCTTCATCCGCGACCTGCCGCACGGGCTGGTCGATGCGTTCAAGGCCACGCTGCAGGAGGCGGTCGACGCCGACCTGCTGCTGCACGTGATTGACGCCTCCAACCCCCATTACCCCGAGCAGATGGCCGAGGTGCAGTCGGTCTTGCGCGACATCGGTGCGGATGGCGTTCCGCAGCTCCTGGTGTTCAACAAGCTTGACGCCCTTGAAAGCGCGCAACATCCGCTGCATCTGCAAGACGAGATGGAAATCGACGGCGTGCAGGTTCCCCGCATCTTCCTCAGTGCCAGGAGCGGAGAGGGCGTGCCGCTGCTGCGTGCCGAGCTCGCACGGCAGTCGGGCTCCATAGCCGATACGATGACCCCTGAGGCGGACGCTGAATTGCACGATTCCGCCGATTGATTGGGCACAATCCCGCCACTGACAAGAGAACGAAGCGAATGAATTCAAAGCCAGCGTGGAGAGGGTTTCTGGGCATGTTCAATCTGAACGATGGCCGATGGGGGCGCGGCGATGAGCCGTCCTCCAACGGTGATCGTCCGGCTGGCAACCGTCCCCCCGATGCCAATCCTCCGGGCGCACCCACACCTCCGCCTTCGGGCAACAACAACGACAACCGTCCGCGCGGCCAAGGCCCCAATCAGGGCCCGCCCGACCTCGATGAACTCTGGCGCGATCTCAATCGCAAGCTTGGTGGCTTCTTCGGCGGCAAGGGTGGCGGCAACCGTCCCAACGGCGGCAGCAGCGGCGGTGGCGGCAACGGTTTCAAACCCGACATGAAAAACGCAGGATTCGGCCTCGGCCTCGTCGCTGCGGTGGCGATCCTGATCTGGCTCGGCACGGGCTTCTTCATCGTGAACGAAGGCCAGCAGGCCGTGGTGACCCAGTTCGGGCGCTACAAGTCGACGGTGAACGCGGGCTTCAACTGGCGTCTGCCGTACCCCATTCAACGCCACGAGCTGGTGGTAACCACGCAGATCCGTTCCACCGACGTGGGCCGCGACGCCATCGTGCGCTCCACCGGCCTGCGCGAGTCGGCCATGCTGACCGAGGACGAGAACATCGTCGAAATCAAATTCGCCGTGCAGTACCGCCTGAGCGATGCGCGCGCCTGGCTCTACGAGAGCAAGGCGCCAGCCGAAACCGTCGTGCAGGTCGCCGAAACCGCCGTGCGCGAAGTGGTCGGCAAGATGAAGATGGACGCCGCGCTCGCCGAAGAGCGCGACCAGATCGCGCCGCGCGTCCGCACGCTGATGCAAACCATCCTCGACCGCTACAAGGTCGGTGTCGAGGTGGTGGGCATCAACCTCCAGCAGGGTGGCGTGCGTCCGCCCGAGCAGGTGCAGGCCGCGTTCGACGACGTGCTCAAGGCCGGCCAAGAGCGCGAGCGTGCCAAGAACGAAGCGCAGGCCTACGCCAACAACGTGGTGCCGCTGGCCACCGGTACGTCTTCGCGCCTGAAGGAAGAATCGGAAGCCTACAAGGCGCGCATCGTGGCGCAGGCGCAAGGTGACGCCGGCCGCTTCAGCGCCGTGCTGGCCGAGTACCAGAAGGCACCGCAGGTCACCCGTGACCGCATGTACACCGACGCCATGCAGCAGATCTACGCCAGCACGACCAAGGTGCTGGTCGACAGCAAGCAGGGTTCCAACCTGCTGTACCTGCCGCTCGACAAGCTCATGCAGGCGGGCGGCAACAACGCAGCGGCCACACCGGTCGATGCGGCCAGCCCGAACGTTGCCGGCACGGCGCCGGCCCAGTCATCGGTGATCCCGGTGGCGCCCGCGACGGGCGACGTGCGTGGGCGCGACGGCCGCTCGCGCGACCGCGACGTGCGTTGATGAACAAGGGCTAGAAGAACATGAACAGAATCGGATTCATCGCCTCGTCGATCCTCGTCTTGCTCGTGCTGCTGAGTTCGACCCTCTTCGTGGTCGACCAGCGCCAGTTCGGCGTGGTGTATGCCCTCGGGCAGATCAAGCAGGTCATCACCGAGCCCGGCCTCAACTTCAAGTTGCCGCCGCCGTTCCAGAACGTGTCGTACATCGACAAGCGCCTGCTGACGCTCTCCAGCCTCGACACCGAGCCCATGCTCACGGCCGAGAAGCAGCGCGTGGTGATCGACTGGTACGTGCGCTGGCGCATCAGCGACCCGCAGGCCTACATCCGCAACGTCGGTCTCGACGAGAACGCCGGTGCCATGCAGCTCAACCGCGTGGTGCGCAATGCGTTCCAGGAAAACATCAACAAGCGCACCGTGCGCGACCTGATCTCGGTGCGCCGCGAGGCCCTGATGGCCGACGTGCAGCGCGAAGTGCTGGCGGTGGTGAAGGGTGCCAAGCCCTGGGGCGTGGACGTGGTCGACGTGCGTATCACGCGGGTCGACTATGTGGAAGCGATCACCGAATCGGTCTACCGGCGCATGGAGGCCGAGCGCAAGCGCGTGGCCAACGAGCTGCGCTCAACCGGTACGGCCGAAGGCGAAAAGATTCGCGCAGATGCCGACCGCCAGCGCGAAGTGATCGTTGCGAATGCTTACCGCGACGCGCAGAAGGTCAAGGGCGAGGGCGATGCCCAGGCCGCTTCCTCGTATGCCGAGGCCTTTGGCCGCGACCCGCAATTCGCCCAGTTCTACCGCAGCCTCGAGGCCTACAAGCAGAGCTTCAACAAGAAGAGCGACGTGATGGTGCTCGATCCATCGTCGGACTTCTTCCGGGCCATGCAGGGCTCGGGATCGGCCGCCAGCGCACCTCGTCGCTGATTCGTCCGGAGCCGTGAGCGCCGACACCTTCTGGAGCGCTCTCGCGCTCGTCCTGGTGATCGAGGGCATCTTGCCCTTCGTTTCTCCAGGTGGGTGGCGGCGCGGCTTCGGGCAGCTCATGCAGCTGCGCGACGGCCAGCTTCGTTTCTTTGGACTTTGCAGCATCCTGCTGGGTTTGGCACTGCTCTGGGTCCTGGGGTAGCGCGGTCCCGGTAGAATCCCGGTTTAACCACGCCCCCGATCCCCATGTCCGCCTGGGTCCTCCCGGATCACATTGCCGATGTGCTGCCTTCCGAGGCGCGCCACATCGAAGAACTTCGACGCCAGCTGCTCGATACCGCCCGTGGCTATGGCTACGAGCTGGTGATGCCGCCGCTGCTCGAGCACCTCGAGTCGCTGCTTTCGGGCACCGGCGAGGCGCTCGACCTTCAAACCTTCAAGCTTGTCGACCAGCTCTCCGGCCGCAGCATGGGCCTTCGCGCTGACACCACCCCCCAGGTGGCGCGCATCGATGCCCATCTGCTGAACCGCGACGGCGTGACGCGTCTGTGCTACTGCGGCCCGGTGCTCCACACCCGGCCCGACCGGCCCCACGCCACCCGCGAGCCGCTGCAGTTCGGCGCCGAAATCTACGGACATGCCGGCCTCGAGGCCGACACCGAAACCCTGCTGCTGGCGCTCGACTGCCTCCAGGCTGCGGGCCTCGAAGAGGGCGTGATCGTCGACTTGGCCGATGCCCGCATCGTGCGTGCCCTGTTCGCGGACGTGCCGGTCGATGCTGCTGTCCTGGCCCGTGTGCACGCGGCGCTGGCCGCCAAGGACGCGAGCGAGCTCCATGCGCTCACCAAGGATTTCCCCGCCTCGTCCCGCGACGGGCTGCGTGCCCTGGTCCAGTTGTACGGCGACGCGTCGGTGCTCGACGAGGCTGCCAAGGCCCTGAAGGGCACGCCGGCCGTGGCCGCCGCCCTGGCCGATCTGAAGCATCTTGCTGCCGGCCTCGAGGGCGCGGCCGGTCGCCGGATCAGTTTCGACCTGGCCGACCTGCGCGGCTACGCGTACTACAGCGGCATGCGCTTCGGGATCTACGTGCCTGGCGCTGTCGACTCCCTGGTGCGCGGCGGCCGCTACGACGAAGTGGGTGCCGTGTTCGGCCGCAACCGGCCAGCCGTCGGCTTCAGCCTCGACGTGCGCGAACTGGTCAGCGTGCTGCCGGCCCGCCCGCTGCGTGCCGCCATCCGCGCGCCCTGGAGCGACGCGGCGGGGCTGCATCAGGCCATTGCCCAATTGCGCAAGACCGGCGAAACGGTAGTCTGCGTGCTGCCGGGCCATGGCAGCGAAATCGATGAATTCCACTGCGACCGCGAGCTCGTCGAGCACGCAGGCCAGTGGAGTGTCCGAGCGATCTGAATTTTTGAAGTAATGGAACGAGCATGAGCGTAACCACCGGAAGAAACGTGGTCGTCGTCGGTACCCAATGGGGCGACGAAGGCAAAGGCAAGCTGGTCGACTGGCTGACGGAAAGCGCCCAGGGCGTGGTCCGTTTCCAGGGCGGCCACAACGCGGGCCACACGCTGGTCATCAACGGTGTGAAAACCGCGTTGCACCTGATCCCCAGCGGCATCATGCGCCCCGGCGTCAAGTGCTACATCGGCAACGGCGTGGTGCTGTCCGCGGCCAAGCTGTTCGAGGAAATCGAAGGCCTGGAGAAGGCCGGCGTCGAAGTGCGTTCGCGCCTGCGCATCAGCGAGGCCTGCCCGCTGATCCTGCCGTTCCACGCTGCGCTGGACATCGCGCGCGAGGCCTACCGCGAAAAGGGCGGCATCGAGAAGATCGGCACCACCGGCCGCGGCATCGGCCCGGCCTACGAAGACAAGATCGCGCGCCGCGCGCTGCGCGTGCAGGACCTGAAGCACCCGGACCGCTTCGCGGCCAAGCTGCGCGTGCTGCTCGACCTGCACAACCACGTGCTGACGCAGGTGCTGAGTGCTCCGGCCATCGATTTCGATGAAGTCTTCAACGAAGCGATGCGGCACGCCGAGCTGCTCAAGCCCATGATGGCGGACGTCTCGCGCGAACTCAACGACGCGCACAGGAACGGCGCCAACCTGCTGTTCGAAGGCGCCCAGGGCACGCTGCTCGACGTCGATCACGGCACCTACCCGTACGTCACCTCCAGCAACTGCGTGGCCGGCAACGCCGCCGCCGGTTCGGGCGTGGGCCCGGGCATGCTGCACTACATCCTGGGCATCACCAAGGCCTACTGCACGCGCGTGGGCGGCGGTCCGTTCCCCACAGAGCTCGACTGGGCCACCCCCGGCACCCCCGGCTACCACATGAGCACCATCGGTGCCGAGAAGGGCGTGACCACGGGCCGCAGCCGCCGTTGCGGCTGGTTCGACGCCGCGCTGCTCAAGCGCTCGGCGCAGGTCAACGGCCTGTCGGGCCTGTGCATCACCAAGCTCGACGTGTTGGACGGCCTCGAAAAGCTCGAGCTGTGCACCGGCTACGAACTGGACGGCGAAATCACCGACATCCTGCCCATGGGCGCGGACGAGATCGAGCGCTGCACGCCGATCTACGAGACCCTCGAAGGCTGGACCGAGAGCACGGTGGGTGTCACGCAGTACGACAAGCTGCCGGTCAACGCGCGCCTGTACCTGCAGCGCATCGAACAGGTCACTGGCGTGCCGATCCACATGGTGTCGACCAGCCCCGACCGCGATCACACGATCATGATGCGTCACCCTTATCTGGCCGACTGAAGAGGAAAAAACCCATGTTGACCGAAGACGGCAAGCATCTCTACGTCAGCTACGACGAGTACCACAACCTGATCGAGAAGCTCGCGATCAAGGTGCACCAGTCGGACTGGCAGTTCGACACCATCCTCTGCCTGGCGCGCGGCGGCATGCGCCCCGGCGATGTGCTCTCGCGCATCTTCGACAAGCCGCTGGCCATCATGTCGACCAGCTCGTACCGCGCCGACGCCGGCACGGTGCAGGGCCACCTCGACATCGCCCGCTTCATCACCACGCCCAAGGGCGAGATCGCGGGCCGGGTGCTGCTGGTCGACGATCTGGCCGATTCGGGCCACACGCTGCACGCGGTGATGGACATGCTGCGCAACAACTACCCGCCGATCACCGAGCTGCGCAGCGCCGTGATCTGGACCAAGGCGCTGTCGACCTTCACGCCCGACTACCAGGTGGAGTTCCTGGCTACCAACCCGTGGATCCACCAGCCCTTCGAAGGGTACGACGCCATGGGCGCCGAGAAGCTCCTCGAGAAGTGGTCCGTCTGATGCGCGCCCGCCGGGTCATCCGGCGGGGTTGAGCATCATCGCGGTGTAGCGCCGCTGCATCTCTTGCGGCGTCAGCTTCTCGATGCTGTGCCCCACGTTCCAGCGATGGCCGAATGGGTCGCGAAAGACGCCGGAGCGTTCCCCGTAGAACTGGTCTTGCGGCGCCATGTCAAGCGTGGCGCCCGCCGCGACGGCGCGTGCAACCACCGCGTCCGCGTCGTCGACGTGCAGGTGCAGCGAGACTGGCGTTCCGCCCAGCGTCCTCGCGCTGTGGATGTTGAACTCGGCAAACTCGTCCGAGAGCATCAGGATCGCCCCGTTGTGGAAGTCCAGTTCCGCATGACCGATGCGGCCACTGGGCTCGGTCAGGCGGAAGATCTCCTTCACGTCGAACACCTTGCAATAGAAGTCGATGGCTGCGCCGGCGTCGTGG
>NNBU01000380.1_pt1 | contig 35766 bp, 32 predicted proteins | sample 1173781 | NCBI WGS metagenome assembly NNBU01 (sample SAMN07173937, study PRJNA388173) | plant metagenome | biome: Plant school; feature: Soil; material: Symbiotic tissue of Blasia pusilla L.; isolation source: symbiotic tissue sample KVJ2 | host: Blasia pusilla | place: Norway: Troms, Kvaloya...
AGATCACCGCGCGCCGCACGGCGGCCGCGTCGGTGGAGGTGGAGGTGGTGGGCGCGGGCGGGCTGTGGCTCACGCGGGTCGACGCCTCTCAACTGGAGAACGCGGTGCTCAACCTGTGCATCAACGCGCGCGACGCGATGTCGCCGCACGGCGGCCGCCTGACCATCGAGACCGCCAACAAGTGGCTGGACGACCGCGCCGCGGCGCAGCGCGAGCTGCCGCCGGGGCAGTACATCTCGGTGTGCGTCACCGACACCGGCACGGGCATGTCGAGCGACGTGGCGGCGCGCGCCTTCGACCCCTTCTTCACCACCAAGCCCATGGGGCAAGGCACCGGGCTGGGCCTGTCGATGGTGTACGGCTTCGTGCGCCAGTCGGGCGGCCAGGTGCGCATCTACTCCGAGCCCGGCGAGGGCACGACCATGTGCCTGTACCTGCCGCGCTTCGTCGGCGATGCCGAGGAAGACCCGCCGCTGATGCAGCCGGTGGCCGACCACCGCGGCGAAGGCGAGGTGGTGCTGGTGGTGGAAGACGAAGCCACCATCCGCGCCATCGTGGCCGAGGAACTGGAGGACGCGGGCTACCGCGTCATTTCGGTGGCCGACGGGGCCGCCGCGCTGCGGGTGCTGCAGTCGGACGCGAGCATCGACCTGCTGCTGACCGACGTGGGCCTGCCCGGCGGCCTGAACGGGCGCCAGGTGGCCGACGCGGGGCGCGTGAGCCGGCCAGACCTCAAGGTGCTGTTCATCACCGGCTATGCGGAAAACGCCGCGGTCGGCAACGGCCTGCTGGAGTTCGGCATGGAAGTGATCACCAAGCCCTTCGACGTGGCGGCGCTCACCGCCAAGGTGCAGGAGATGATCGAGCGTTGACGAACCCGAACCCTAACCCGACCGCCCCGCCGAGGCGCCGTTTCCGTGAACGCACCGGCCCGCACGGGGCTGTGGCAAGCTCGCCCACCGTATGAACCTCCGCCACTTCCACTCTTCGCCTTCCCGGCACCTTTCGCTCCCGTCCTCGCGCCGAACGGTGCTGCGCGCGCTGCTGGGCGCAGCGGCGCTGCAGGCGCCGTTCGCGGCGCTGGCCGGCTTCAACTTCTTCACCAGCGAATACACCGCCACCCGCGACGAACTGCAGGCGCAGATCGCCAAGCGCTTTCCGGTGGCCGAGCGCTATGCCGAGATCTTCATGGTCGGGCTGCGCGAGCCGCAGCTGGGCCTGGACGCTGCCGCCAACCGCGCGACCATCAGCGCCACGCTGACCATCGCGAGCCCGCTGCTCGCGGCCTCGCCGGTGCAGGGCCTGGTGTCGGTCAGCAGCGCGCTGAAATACGACGCGGCCACCCGCGCGCTGCGCCTGGACCAGCCCAAGGCCGAACGGCTCGAGCTGCAGGGCGTGGAGGGCCGCGACGCCGAGCGGCTGCAGCGCGTGGCCGCGGTGGTGGCGCAGGAGCTGCTGCAGGGCCAGGTGCTGCGCAGCTTCACGGCCGACGAACTCACGGTCGGACGCAAGACCTACGAGATCGGTGACATCACGGTGCAAGACAACGGGATCAAGGTCCAGCTCAAATGAAACACGCCCCCCTGGCCGCCGGCCTTCTCGCTGCTGCCCTGGCCGTTGCCGGCTGCGCGGCCATCGCGCCCACCGCCCGACAGCACTTCGACCTGGAAGCCCACCGCGGCGGCCGCGGGCTGGCGCCGGAGAACACGCTGGCCGCGTTCGACAACGCCATCGACCTGGGCGTGAACACGCTGGAGCTCGACATCGGGCTCACGGCCGACGGCGTGGTGGTGATCTCGCACGACACCTCGCTCAACCCCGACCACACGCGCGACGCCAGCGGCGCCTGGCTCGCGCCGAAGAGCGGCGCGGCCATCCGCTCGCTCACCCTGGCGCAGTTGCAGACCTACGACGTGGGCCGCCTGAACCCGTCGAGCAACTACGGCAAGCAGTTCGCGCTGCAGCGCGCGCGCGACGGCGAGCGCATTCCCACGCTGGCCGCGCTGTTCGCGCGGGTGCAGGCGCGCGGCGCGAACGCGGCCACGGTGCACTTCAACATCGAGACCAAGATCGACCCGACCAAGCCCGACGAAACCGCCGCGCCCGAACCGATGGTGCGCGCGCTGCTCGCCGAGATCGACAAGGCCGGGATGGCCGACCGGGTGACCGTGCAGAGCTTCGACTGGCGCACCCTGGCGCTGGTCGGCCGGCTTGCGCCGCAGCTGCCGCGCGCCTACCTCACGACCGCCCGCACGCTGAAGGACAGCCGATGGACGGCGGGCCTGGACGCGGGCAGCTTCGCCTCGGTGCCGCAGATGGTGAAGGCCGCGGCAGGCAATGCGAGCGGCCCGCTGATTTGGTCGCCGGCCTACGCCGGCCTGACACCCGCCGTCATCAGGCAGGCGCACCAGCTCGGCCTGAAGGTGCTGCCCTGGACGGTGAACGAGCGCGCCGACATGCTGCGGCTGATGGACTGGGGCGCGGACGGCCTCATCACCGACTACCCGGACGTGCTGCGCGACCTGATGCGCGAGCGCGAGCTGTCGCTGCCGCCACCCGGAAAGAACACGCCATGAGCGCCGCGCAGCAGCAACTCGACGCCTTCGCCGCGCGCCTCGCCGCCTTGCGCAAGGAAGGCGGCGGTTCGGTCACCACGCTGTCGAACGAGGCCCGCGCCAGCACCGAGCTGCTGGCCGCCCTGCCCCCGCGCTACGGCGAGGTGCTGCTGAACCTGCTCGACCGGCTGGAGTCGAGCGCGCTGTTCAGCGAGGAGAGCTGCTCGTTCAGCCAGAAGGACCTGCTCGACAACCTGCAGATGTGGGTGGACAAGGCCCGCGGCCAGCTGGTGGCTTAGCACCCGCGTTTATCATCCGGCCCCATGCGCACCCTGCTGCTCGCCCTCATGATCGCCCTGCTGCCCATTCGCGGCTGGCTGGGCGACGCGATGGCGATGGAGATGGCGAAGCACTCGCTGCCCGAGGCCGTTTCGGTGGCCAGCGCCGCCACCGAAACCCATTGCCATGAAGCGATGGAAGCCGGTGACCACAGCGGCATGGCCATGCAGATGAGCGCGGGCACCGACATGCCCGATCCCCTTGCCCACGCCACACACGGCACGCACGAGTCGCACGACAACGCCGGCTCCGACCACCAGGGCTGCGGCACCTGCACCGCCTGCCAGGTCTGCCACACGGTGGCGCTCGGCGGCATGCCCCTGGTCGACACCGTGCACAGCGCGCCCCAGGCGCCGCCCGCCGCACACGCCAGCCGCTTCGCCAGCGCAGAGCCCGCCCAGGGCCTGAAGCCACCCATTTCCTGATCTCCCTGCCCGTGGTCCGTCCGCAGTGAGCCCACCCCGGCTCGCGGCGTTGGTCGTATTGCTCATGGAGATCGAGCGTGAACCCCTTCTTTGGCTGGCCGTCGGCCAGCATCCGTTGCTATATAAAAAATAGCAACATACGCAAGCCTGGCGAGCGTAAACCCGGTATTTCGTTCCTCAGATCGGCCGCCGCACTGGCTGCCGCGTCGGTGCTGGCCGGCTGCGCGAGCCTGTCGGCGGACGGCGGCAGCGCCGACGTGCGGGCGCTGGTCGGCGGCAACCCGCTCATGGCGGGCGCCACGGCCCAGCGCACGCCCGACGCGGCCTCGCAAAAGCGCGTGGACGAACTGCTCGCCACGCCGCTCGATGCCGAGGCCGCCGTGCGCATCGCGCTCGTCCAGAGCCCGCGCGTGCAGGACGCCTTTGCCACGCTGCAGCTCAGCGACGCCGACCGCGTGCAGGCCGCGAGCCTGCCGAACCCGGTGTTCGCCTTCAGCCGCCTGACCGAGGGCAGCGAACGCGAGATCGACCGCCTGCTGAGCTTCAACGTGGTGGGCCTGCTCACGCTGCCGTGGCAGGCGCGCTGGGCCGGCCAGCGGCACGAGTCGGCCAAGCTGCAGGCCGCGCAGAGCGTGCTGCTGCTGGCCGCCGACACGCGCCGCGCCTGGGTGCGCGCCGTGGCTGCGCAGCAGAGCGTGGCGTACCTGCGCGACGCGAAGGAGGCCGCCGAAGCCGGCGCCGAGCTCGCGCACCGCATGGCGCAGGCGGGCAACTGGAGCGCGCTGCAGCGCACGCGCGAACAGCTGCTGCTGGCCGATGCGGCGGCGCAGCTCGCGCGCGCGGAACAGGCAGCGGTCGCCTCGCGCGAGCAGCTCACCCGCTTGCTCGGCCTGAGCGGCGAGCGCGTCAACTACGCCCTGCCCGACCGCCTGCCACCGCTGCCCAAGGCCGTGCCCGAACTCGGCGACGTGCAGGCGCTGGCGCTGCGCGACCGGCTCGACGTGCGATCGGCGCAGGCGCAGAACACGGCCGTGGCCGGCGCGCTGGGCCTCACGCACGCCACGAGCGTGGTCAACGCGATGGAACTCGGCGTGGCGCGCAACAGCAAGTTCGACAACGGGCCCGACCGCTCGCGCCGCACGCAGCGCGGCTTCGAGCTCGATGTGCCGATTCCGGTCTTCGATTGGGGCCAGGCCCGCAACGGCCGCGCCGAGGCGCTGTACCTGCAGTCGGCCGCGCGCGTGCGCAACGTGGGCGTGCTGGCCGCCAGCGAGGCGCGCGAAGCCTGGCAGGGCTGGAACACCGCCTACGCCATCGCCCGGCGCTACCGGGACGAGGTGCTGCCGCTGCGCAAGCAGGTCAACGAGGAGATGGTGCTGCGCTACAACGGCATGCTCGCGAGCGTGTGGGAGCTGCTCGGCGAAACGCGCGCCAGCATGCTCGCGGTGAACGCGGGCATCGAGGCCCAGCGAGATTTCTGGCTGGCCGATACCGACCTGCAACTGGTGCTCACGGGCAGTTCGCCTGGCGGCATGACGGCGCTGCAGGCCGCAGTTGCCGCCGGCGATGCGCCGGCGGCAGGAGCACACTGAAATGAACCGCCGCAACTTCTTCGCAGGCGCCGCGACCGCCGTCGCCGCAACCACCGTCAGCCGCGTCTCGATGGCCGCGCTGCCCGAGCCCGTATCGCAAGGTTCCACCGCCACCGCCCCTCCGCTGGTTCCGCCGAACGGCCGCCCCTACAACCCCGTCGTCACCCTCAACGGCTGGACGCTTCCCTGGCGCATGAATGCAGGTGTCAAGGAATTCCACCTCGTCGCCGAGCCCGTCGTGCGCGAGATGGCCCCGGGCTTCAAGGTCAACATGTGGGGCTACAACGGCCAGTCGCCCGGGCCCACCATCGAGGTGGTCGAGGGCGACCGCGTGCGCATCTTCGTGACCAACCGCCTGCCCGAGCACACCACCGTGCACTGGCACGGCCAGCGCCTGCCCAACGGCATGGACGGCGTGGGCGGCATCACGCAGCCGCACATTCCGCCGGGCAAGACCTTCGTCTACGAGTTCACCGCGCGGCGGCCCGGCACCTTCATGTACCACCCGCACGCCGACGAGATGGTGCAGATGGCCATGGGAATGATGGGCTTCTGGGTCACGCATCCGAAGGAGAAGCATCCGCTGATCGACACCGTACAGCGCGACTTCTGCTTCCTGCTCGGCAGCTTCGACGTGGAGCCCGGCAGCGCCACCCCCAAGGTCAACACCATGACCGACTTCAACATCTGGAGCTTCAACAGCCGGGTGTTCCCGGCCATCGACACGCTCAACGTGCGCCGCGGCGACCGCGTGCGCATTCGCGTGGGCAACCTCACGATGACCAACCACCCGATCCACATCCACGGCCACGAGTTCGAGGTGACCGGCACCGACGGCGGCCCCGTGCCGCGCACCGCGCGCTGGCCCGAGGTGTCGGTGGACGTGGCGGTGGGCCAGATGCGGCAGATGGAGTTCATCGCCGACGAGGAGGGCGACTGGTCGCTGCACTGCCACAAGGCGCACCACACCATGGGCCCGATGGGCCACGAGGTGCCGACCATGATCGGCGTGGACCACAAGGGCGTGGCCGAGAAGATCAGGAAGCTCGTGCCCGACTACATGGTGATGGGCGACAAGGGCATGGCCGACATGGGCGGCATGGAGATGCCCATCCCCGACAACACGCTGCCCATGATGACCGGCAGCGGCCCCTTCGGCCCGGCCGAGATGGGCGGCATGTTCACGCTGCTGAAGGTGCGGCGCGACCAGAAGCCCGGCGACTACCGCGACCCCGGGTGGTTCAAGCACCCGGCGGGCACGGTGGCACGCGAAGTGCCGAACTCGGACATCGCGAACGCGCCGCCCGCCGCGCGCAACACGCCCCCCGCCACCCAGGGCAACAGCCCCGACGCGACCGTGCGCAAGCCTTCGGGCCACGGTGCGCACAACCACTGACCTTCAACAACCCTGACACCGAGAAAGACCGACATGCACCGAAGAACCCTGCTGGCGCTGGCCGCCACCCTGCCCATCGCCCCGCTCGCCCAGGCCGCCGCGCCCATGGTCGAGATCTGGAAAGACCCGAACTGCGGCTGCTGCCAGGACTGGGTGAAGCACCTCGGCAAGAACGGCTTCGCCACCCGTGTGCACGACGAGGGCAACACCGCCGCGCGCACACGGCTGGGCATGCCCGCCAGGCTGGGCTCGTGCCACACCGGGCAGGTCGGCGGCTATGCCATCGAAGGCCACGTACCGGCGCGCGAGGTGCAGCGCCTGCTGAAGGAAAAACCCAAGGCGGTAGGCCTCGCCGTGCCCGGCATGCCGGTCGGCTCGCCCGGCATGGACGGCCCGGCCTACGGCGACCAGCGCGATCCCTACGACGTGCTGCTCGTGCTCGCCGACGGCAGCACGCGTGTCTATCAAAGCTATCGCTGAATCAACCGATGACCAAGGAAAGCAAACCCATCATGAAGAAACTGTTCACCGCACTCTGCGCCGCCATGCTCGCCGCAGCGGCCTTCGCGCAGGCAGCATTGCCGTCCGTCGAAGGCGAAGTCCGCAAGGTCGACACCGACGCGAAGAAGATCACGCTGAAGCACGGCGACATTCCCAACCTCGAGATGACCGGCATGACGATGGTCTTTCGCGTGAGCGACCCTGCCCTGCTCACCAAGGTGAAGACCGGCGACAAGGTCCGGTTCACGGCCGACAAGGTCGACGGGGCGCTCACCGTGCTGACGATCGAGCCGGCGCCCGCCAGCTGAACCGCCCCGGATCGAAGGGCGCCAGCGGCGTCTCGGGTTCGGCGCCTGCCAGCAGTTGCGCCGCCAGCCGCCCGGTACGCGCCGACCCGCACAGGCCCACATGGCCATGGCCGAAGGCCAGCACGATGTCCGCGCTGGCGGCCGACGGGCCGATGCAGGGCAGGCCGTCGGGCATGCTGGGGCGGCGGCCGATCCAGTGCTTGAACGCTTTGGCGCCGCCGGTCTCCGCCAGCGCCGGATACATCGATTGCAGATGGCGGTGCAGGATCTCGGCGCGGCGCCAGTCGGGCTGCGCATCCAGTCCGCCGATCTCGACCTGGCCCGCTGCGCGCAAGCCGCCGTCCATCCAGTGCGCGATGAGCTTGCCGTCGGCCACCATCACCGGCGTGCGCGGGCCCACGGTCGCGCCTTCGACGACCACGTGGTAGCCGCGCTCGGTGTCCAGCGGCACCGCCGAACCCGCGGCCGCGGCCAGCGGACCCGAATAAGCGCCGGCGCAGACGGCGGCGGCATCGCACGCGATCTCGCCGTCGTTCGTGCGCACCGCACGCAACCGCCCGCCCTCGATGCGAAAACCCTGGGCGCGCCCGAAGACCCGTTCGGCCCCTGCCGCGACCGCATGCTGCGCCAGCGCGGCCACGTAGGCGCCCGGATCGCGGCAATGGCCGGCCTCGGGCACGAAGATGCCCAGCGTATAGCGCGCATCGAGGTCGGGCTCGCGACGGCGCAGCTCGTCGACCTGCCACTCGTCCCATCGCACGCCCACGCGTTCACGCACGCGCCAGCCCAGCGCGTCGTCTTCGAACTCGGCGCGCGAGCGGTAGGCATGCAGCAGCCCGCGCTGCTCGATGAGCTGCGGCACGCCCGCCTCGGCCGCGAGCCGCGCGTGCAGCGCGGGCGCGTCCGCCAGCAGGGTGCGCAGCGCATCGGCGGTGCGCTGCACGCGCGCTTCGGTCCAGCCCGAGGCCAGATAGCGCAAGAGCCAAGGCAGCGCGCGCGGCAGGTAGCGCCAGCGCACCGCGAGCGGCCCCAGTGGATCGGCCAGCCAGCCCGGCACCTTGCGCCAGGCCCCGGGGAGCGCGGGCGGCACCACCGAGTGCGACGAAAGCCAGCCGGCGTTGCCATAGCTGGTCGCCTGCGGTCCACCGGGCGCCTCGGGCTCGAGAAGGGTCACGCGCAGGCCCGCGCGCAAGGCCTCGATGGCGGTGGCGCAGCCCACGGCGCCCGCGCCGATCACCACGACATGACGGCGGCCGCCGTCGGGGGAGAAACTTCTTGCAACTGTCATGGTGCCGATCGTAGAGGGTGCGGTCCCATAATCGGCCGCCATGTCAGCCCCCTCTTCCACCTCGTCCACCTCTTCCCATCCCGCCGGTTCCATCACCGACGTCGCCGGCATCGAAGTCGGCCATTTCTCCGACCCCCGCCGCCCCACCGGCTGCACCGTGATCATGGCGCGCGACGGCGCCGTGGGCGGTGTCGATGTGCGCGGCGCGGCCCCCGGCACGCGCGAGACCGACCTGCTCGCGCCCGGCAACCTCGTGCAGCAGGTGCATGCGGTGATGCTCGCGGGCGGCAGCGCCTGGGGCCTGGCCTCGGCCGAGGGCGCCATGCGATGGATGGAAGAGCGCGGCATCGGCATGGACGTGCGCTTCGGCACCCTGCCCATCGTGCCCGCCGCCGTGCTGTTCGACCTGCCGATGGGCGACGCCCGCATCCGACCCGACGCCGCGGCCGGCTACGCCGCCTGCGAGGCCGCAAGCACAGCACCGCCCGCCGAAGGCAATGTGGGCGCGGGCTCCGGCGCGCTGGTGGGCAAGCTCTTCGGCGTGCACCGCGCGATGAAGGGCGGCATCGGCACCGCGTCGGTCACGGTCGGCGGCGTCACGGTGGGCGCGCTGATCGCGGTGAATCCGCTGGGCGACGTGATCGACCACAACACCGGCCAGCCCGTGGCCGGCGCGCGCACCGAAGACGGCAAGTCGCTGCTCGACACCCGCCGCGCCCTGCTGCGCGGCGAGCTCCCCAAGCCGCTGCTGGCGGGCACCAACACCACCATCGGCGTGATCGCCACCGACGCGGTGCTGACCAAGGTGCAGGCCAACCGGCTGGCCATGGTGGCGCACGACGGGCTGGCGCGCGCCATCAACCCGGTGCACACCATGAGCGACGGCGACACGCTGTTCGCGCTGGCCACCGGCCGCGTGCCGCTGGAAGGCAACGCACCGGGCATGACGGTGCTCAGCACCATGGCGGCCGAGGCCGTGGCCATCGCCACGCTGCGCGCGGTGCTCGCCGCACGCACGGTGACAGTGGGCGAGCTGCACATTCCCTGCGCGGCGGACATCGCACCAGCAACGCGCAGCTGAATACGGAAAAGACCACCATGGCGTTCCCCAGGACCTTGAAGCTCATCCTGCTGTCGATCCGCGACCTGATCGCCTCGGCGGGGCCGATCGTGTTCATCGTGATCGGCCTTCTGGTCGCCGCCTACTGGTGGCTGCAACCGCAACCGCCCAAGCACGTCACGCTCGCCACCGGCCCCACGGGCAGCGCCTACGCGCAGTTCGGCAAACACTATGCGGAAGCCCTCAAGCGCGCCGGCATCGAGGTGGAACTCAAGCCCACGTCGGGCTCGACCGAAAACCTGCAGCTGCTGCGCACCGGCGGTGCCGACGTGGGCTTCGTGCGCGGCGGCAGTGCCGACCCGGTGGCCGACGAGGAAGCCGGGCTCACTTCGCTCGGCAGCCTGTTCTACGAGCCGATCTGGCTGTTCTACCGCGCCGACGCGGCGCAGAAGATCGACCGCAAGACCGGCACGCTGACATCGCTCACGCAACTGCGCGGCCTGCGCGTGAACGTCGACCTGCCGGGCAGCGGGCTGCCGGACATCATGGAGCGCATGCTCAAGGCCAACAAGCTCGGCCCCGACGACCTGCTGCTGTCGAACCTCGAGCAGGCTGCGGCCGCCGAGGCGCTGCAGGCGGGGCTGCTCGACGCCATCGTGCTGTCTTCCGCGCCGCAGTCGCCGCAGGTGCAGCGCCTGCTGCGCTCGGACGACATCAAGCTCATGGATTTCGGGCAGGCCGACGCCTATTCGCGCCGCTTTCCGTTCCTGTCGGCCGTGACGCTGCCGCGCGGCGTGGTCGACCTGTCGAAAGACCTGCCGCCGCACGACGTGTCGCTGCTCGCGGCCACCACCTCCTTGCTGTCGCGCGACGAAACGCACCCTGCCCTGCGGCAGCTGTTCGCACAGTCCGCGCAGACGCTGCACAGCGGCGCCGGCTGGTTCAACCGGGCGCGCGACTTTCCCAACACACGCACCAGCGAACTGCCGGTGAGCCCCGAAGGCGACCGCGCCATCAACGGCACGCCGCCGGCCTGGCAGCGCTACCTTCCGTTCTGGGCCAGCAACCTGGTCGAGCGCATGTGGCTGGTGCTGGGCGGCCTGCTGGTGCTGATGCTGCCGCTGAGCCGCGTGGTGCCCCCGCTCTACCAGTTCCGCGTGCGCCGGCGCGTGTTCCGCTGGTATGCGCGGCTGCGCGACATCGAGGCGAAGGTCGACGCAAGGACCGAGGTGAAAGAGGGCGAGCAGAAAGCCCTGCTCGACGACCTCGACCAGCTCGACCGCACGGTCAACAAGGTGGCGGTGCCGCTGTCGTACGCAGACGAGCTCTATGCGCTGCGCAACAACATCTATGCGGTGCGCAAACGGGTGCTGGCGCGTGGAGTGCCGGATGCCGAAACGGTCACCGCGCCCAAATAGTTCGACAAGGCGCTTGACTTGGAGCGCGCTCTAATTTCGAGAATCAACGCCATGGAAACCAGTCTGACCATTGCGGAAGTCGCAGAGCGAACCGGCCTCACGGCCTACACGCTGCGCTACTACGAACGCATCGGGCTGATTGCCGCGGTGCCGCGTGCACCGGGCGGTCAGCGGCGCTATGCGGGCGCCGACATGGACTGGCTGGCTTTCCTGTTGCGCCTGCGCGAGACCGGCATGCCCATCCAGGGCATGCAGGCCTTCGCCAGGCTTCGAAGCCAGGGGGACGCCAGCGTCGGCGAACGGCGCGAGATGCTCGAACAGCACCTTGCCGAAGTTCAGGCCAAGGTGGCGGCGCTGCAGCAATCCATGCAGGCGCTGTCGCTGAAGATCGACCACTACCGCGCGGTCGAGAAGACGAAGAAGCGTCCTCCTTCATCGGGCACTGCCCCGGAAGGAAAGACGAGCAATGACGAACACACAGAACCAGGCCCACAACGACAACCGGCGCTACACGCGTGGCCTGGCCAAGCTCCACGAGATCGACGGTGAAGGCGGCGTCAAGGTGGTCGAGAGCCTGGCCGGCATCGCGCCGGACTTCGCCCGGCTGCTGATCGAGTTTCCGTTCGGCGACATCTACTCGCGCCCCGGCCTCGACCTGCGCTCCCGCGAGATCGCGACGGTGGCCGCGCTCACCGCCATGGGCAATGCCGCGCCGCAGCTGAAGGTGCACATCCAGGGCGCCCTGAACGTCGGCGTGACGCGCGACGAAGTGGTCGAGGTCATCATGCAGCTGTCGGTGTACGCAGGCTTTCCGGCGGCACTGAACGGCCTCTTCGCCGCACGCGAGGTGTTTGCGGCGGACGATGAAAAAAGCGCGCGGCCCCTTGCAGAACCGCGCGCTCTTGCTGACGCGGCCGAAGCCGCCTGAGGCTTATTTCAGGGCCTTGTAGCGCATGCGTTTCGGCTTGGCGCCTTCTTCGCCCAAGCGCTTCTTCTTGTCGGCTTCGTACTCCTGGTAGTTGCCGTCGAAGAAGGTCCACTGGCTGTCGCCTTCGGCGGCCAGGATGTGGGTGGCGATGCGGTCGAGGAACCAGCGGTCATGGCTGATCACCATGACCGTGCCGGCGAACTCGAGCAGCGCGTCTTCGAGCGCGCGCAGGGTTTCGACGTCCAGGTCGTTCGAGGGTTCGTCCAGCAGCAGCACGTTGCCGCCCGCGATCAGCGTCTTGGCCAGGTGCAGGCGGCCGCGTTCACCGCCCGACAGCGTGCCGACCTTCTTCTGCTGGTCCGCGCCGTTGAAGTTGAAGCGGCCCGCATACGCGCGGCTGGCCATCTGGAACTTGCCGACATTGATGATGTCCAGGCCGTTCGAGATGTCTTCCCACACGGTCTTCTGGTTGGCCAGCTCGTCGCGATGCTGGTCGACGAAAGCCATCTTCACGGTCTGGCCGATGACGACCTCGCCCGAATCCGGCTTTTCCTTGCCCGCGAGCAGCTTGAACAGCGTCGACTTGCCGGCGCCGTTCGGGCCGATGATGCCGACGATGGCGCCCGGCGGCACGGTGAAGCTCAGGTTGTCGATCAGCATGCGGTCGCCGAAGGACTTGCTGACGCCGTGGAACTCGAACACCTGCTGGCCCAGCCGCTCCGCCACAGGAATGAAGATTTCCTGCGTTTCGTTGCGCTTCTGGTATTCCATGTCGCTCAGCTCTTCGAAGCGGGCGAGGCGCGACTTGCTCTTGGCCTGGCGTGCCTTCGGGTTCTGACGCGACCACTCCAGTTCCTTCTTCAGCGCCTTGGCGTGGGCTTCTTCGCTCTTTTGCTCCTGCGCCAGGCGTTCGCCCTTCTGCTCGAGCCAGGTGCTGTAGTTGCCCTTCCAGGGAATGCCGCGACCGCGGTCCATTTCCAGGATCCACTCGGCCGCGTTGTCGAGGAAGTAGCGATCGTGGGTGATGGCCACCACGGTGCCCGTGAAGCGCTGCAGGAACACTTCGAGCCACTCCACCGATTCGGCGTCCAGGTGGTTGGTCGGCTCGTCGAGCAGCAGCATGTCGGGCTTGGACAGCAACAGGCGGCACAGCGCCACGCGCCGCTTTTCGCCGCCCGACAGCAGGCCGATCTTGGCGTCCCACGGCGGAAGGCGCAGCGCGTCGGCGGCGATTTCCAGCTGATGCTCGGAATCGGTGCCGGCGGTGGCGATGACGGCTTCGAGCTGGGCCTGCTCGGCCGCCAGCGCGTCGAAGTCGGCGTCTTCGGCACCGTAGGCGATGTACACCTCTTCGAGGCGCGCCTTGGCCGCGAACACCGCGCCCATGGACTCCTCGACCGATTCGCGCACCGTGTGCTCGGTGTTGAGCTTGGGTTCCTGCTCCAGATAGCCGATCGTCATTCCCGGCATGGGCAGCGCCTCGCCCTCGAACTCCTTGTCCACACCCGCCATGATCTTGAGCAGCGTGGACTTGCCCGAGCCGTTCAGGCCGAGCACGCCGATCTTGGCGCCGGGGAAGAAAGAGAGCGAAATGTCTTTCAAGAGCTGCCGCTTGGGCGGCACCGTCTTGCTGACACGGTTCATCGAATAGACGTATTGAGCCATCTGTGAATAGTTACCTTGGGTACAAAGATTCGGGGAAGACGCGAGCGCCAGCGAAAAGGATTCGGGCGCGGCAAACCACCGATTATCGACTCATGCGACAATACACACCGTTGCCGGGTCCAGTTGCCCGCAACACCGGCTCTCTGCCGGGGACGAAGAAGACCCTTCTCACAACAGGTTTTCCGGCTCCCACCCCTGACCTTCATCTGCCTTGACTGGCTCGGCGTCAACAAGACGTCAAGCGGGCCGATGCCACTGCGCCGTGTATGGCGCTTATTGTTTCCAATGAATTTTGAAGAACTGAAGCTGGCTCCCGCCATCTTGAAGGCTGTGCTCGAACACGGCTACGACACACCCACGCCCATCCAGGCGCAAGCCATCCCCGCGGTGCTCGAAGGTCATGACCTGCTGGGCGGCGCACAAACCGGCACCGGCAAGACGGCCGCCTTCACCCTGCCGATGCTGCACAAGCTCACCATGAGCCGCAGCGCCACCAACAAGTTCGGCGGCGTCGGCATCCGTGCCCTCGTGCTCACCCCCACCCGCGAACTCGCGGCGCAGGTCGAAGAGTCGGTTCGCACGTACGGCAAGTACCTGCAGCTCGACTCCACCGTCATCTTCGGCGGCGTGGGCATGAACCCGCAGATCAGCAAGCTCAAGAAGGGCGTCGACATCCTCGTGGCCACCCCCGGCCGCCTGCTTGACCTGCAGCAGCAAGGCATGCTCGACCTGAGCCAGGTCCAGATGCTGATCCTGGACGAAGCCGACCGCATGCTGGACATGGGCTTCATCCACGACGTGAAGAAGATCCTGGCCCTGGTGCCCAAGGAAAAGCAGAGCCTGCTGTTCTCGGCCACCTTCAGCGACGAAATTCGCGACCTGGCCGCCACGCTGCTCAAGAACCCGCAAAGCATCCAGGTGACGCCGCGCAACACCACCGTGCAGCGCATCACCCAGGTGATCCACCCGGTGGGCCGCGGCAAGAAGAAGGCGCTGCTCGCGCACATCATCAACGAGCACAAGTGGAGCCAGGTGCTCGTGTTCACGCGCACCAAGTTCGGCGCCAACAGCGTGGCCGAGTTCCTGACCAAGAACGGCATCGAGGCGATGGCGCTGCACGGCAACAAGAGCCAGAGCGCCCGCACGCAGGCGCTGGCCGGCTTCAAGAGCGGCGACATCCGCGCGCTGGTGGCCACCGACATCGCCGCACGCGGCATCGACATCGACGAGCTGCCGCACGTCGTGAACTACGAGATCCCGAACGTCAGCGAAGACTACGTTCACCGCATCGGCCGCACCGGCCGTGCCGGTTCGAGCGGCGAGGCCGTGAGCTTCGTGTGCCTGGACGAAGAAGGCTTCATGCAGGAGATCGAACGCTTCACCAAGCAGACGATTCCGGTGCAGATCGTCGAGGGCTTCGGTCCTGAAGACGGCGAACGCGCCGAGCCGATCGCCATGGGTCGCCAGACGATCTGGGGCGGCGCCGGTCGTCCGCCGAGCCGCGACGTGATGCAGGCAGCCGCCAAGGCCGCCCGCACCGAGATGCTCTCGCGCATTCGTGAGAACAAGGCCGGCCAGGGCGGCGGCGAACGCGCTGGCGGCGGTGGCGGCGGCGGTCAACGCCGCGGCGGTGGCCAGGGTGCTGGCGCTGGCGGCGGTCAAGGCCGCAACGCCAATGGCGGCGGTCAAGGCCAGGGCCAGGGCCCGCGCGGCCAGGGCGCCCGCCCGGCGCAAGGCCGCGGCCCGCAAGGTCCGGCGCGCGCGCCGCACCATGCACCGCAGCATCCGCAACAGAACCATCTGCCGCACGACGAGCGCCAACCGCGCCATCACGGCAACAGTCACAGCCCGACGCAAGCCAACCAGGTGGCGCATCTGCGCGCTGAAGCGGTCGCAGGTGGCGAGGGCCAGCCGGATCCGTTGCGCACGAGCGTCGACCACATGGGCGCCGGACGCGGTCGCGGCCGCCCGGGCGGCGGCGGTGGCGGCTACGGCGGCAACCGTTCGGGCGGCGGTGGCCGTTCGGGTGGCGGCGGCGGCTACGGCGGCGGCGGTGGCCGTTCGGGTGGCGGCGGTGGCGGCGGCCGTTCGTTCGGTCGTTGAATATCGCGGACAGGCCACACCTGTCTGGCACTCCAGATCAAGGGCACTTCGGTGCCCTTTTTCTTTTGGCGCCCGCTCAGCGCGGCGGCGCCGTGCTCGCGCGGATGTTCTTCGCGATGCGCAACGCCAGCGCGTCGACGGCGTCGTCGTAGCTCTGGGCCACGGCCTGCGGCTGCCCCACAAGCTCGCCGAAGCTCGCCCAGCGGTACGCCGGATTGCCCGGCACGCTGGTCGGCGTGTCGCCGCTGGCGTCGGCGCCGTAGTAGATCGTGTCCGTCCAGACGGTGTCGCCGTTCGTGGCGCTCATCAGGTAGCCGCTCACGTTGACGCGCGGCACGTAGTCGTTGGAAAAACGCGCCGACAGCATGCCGACCTCGTTGAAGTACACATGCAGCACGGGCAGCGAGGTCGGCAGCTTCGCCAGGTCGATGTTGTCGGGCGACCCCGCGGGCCGCACCACGCCGTCGAGCACCTGCGCCTGGTAGCCCTGCGCATTCAATTGCGCGACCAGCGCCGCCGTGAGCCTGGGCCCCATGTCCTTGCGCACGGACTCCATGCGCTCGTTGAAGTCCGAGCCCTTCACGCGGTCGGCAATCGACTGCCACAGCACGCCGAGCGGGATGCCCTTGTTTTCGGTGTGCAGCTTGGCGATGGGCGCCACCGGAATCACCATGATGCGGGTGACGGTGGGCGGCGGCGCCGGGGGGCTGGAGCCGCAGGCGGCGAGCCAGAGGCTGCCCACCAGTGCGCAGGCAAGAAGAAGAAGAAGGCGGCGTGACGGGGCGTGATGACGCTTCATGTGTTCCGCGCGCGGCGCGGCTCCCTGGGTTCTTTTTTTGCGTTGCGCGCTGGGCTTGGCGAACAGCGGCGCAGCGTGCAACAGTTTGGTTAGCAATCGTAACTCGGTCCACAATCGTGTCGCCATGCAAACCATTCCGCCCAACTACGCCACCCTCTTCGTGGCCACCTGCAACCTCCTGAACCTCGCGAACCCGAACCGCGTGTACTACGAGAACCAGGACGGCTACACCGAGCGCGAGTACGAGCGAAAGATCGACTGGACGGGTGAGCGCTTCCACGCGCTCAATGCAGACGTGCTGGCGGTGCAGGAGGTGTGGGACGAGGCGGCGCTCAAGGCCTGCATCGCGCGCAGCGGGTTGCGCTACGACTTCGTGTCGGTGCCCGGTGCGGAAAACACGCCGCCGCCCGGGAGCCCGCCGGACTCGCCTGCACGGCCGGGCGCCCAGGGCACGCCGCGCGTGGGCATCGCCACGCGGCTGCAGGTGGACGACGTGCGCTCCTTCGTCGACTTTCCGCCGGGCTTCGGTGTCGAAGTGCCCGGCCTGGGCCCGCACACGCGCTTCGAGCGCCCGCCCCTGCTGGCCACGGTGCGCATGAAGCACGGCCAGCAGGTGCATGTGCTCACGGTGCACCTGAAGTCCAAGCGACCCAAGTTCCTGCAGGACGCGCAGGGCAACCCCCTGGAGGACCGCGACGACCGCAAGGTCGGCGTGATGGCCTCGTTGCGCTCGCTGCTGATGCGCGGCGCCGAGGCTGCGGCCCTGCGCTGCATTGTCATCGACCTGCTGCAGGGCACCAACGTGCCGCTGGTGGTGATGGGCGACTTCAACGACAACCCGCACAGCGTGACCACGCAGCTCGTGGCGGCCACATCGGAGGTGGCGTACGACAAGTCGGCGCGCGACGTGGCGCTGTTCAACGCCTACGAGATGCAGGGCGAGTCGGCGCTCAAGAAGGACGTGGCCTATTCGCACATCCACCAGGGCTTTCCGGACGTGCTCGACCAGATCCTGGTGAGCGAGGAGTTCGTTGCCACCAGCCGCCACAGCCTGGGCGACGTGCGCAGGGTCGACTACTTCAACGACCACCTGCACGAGGGGCGCGACCGTTCGCGCTCCGACCACGGCTTCGTGCGCGCGCTGCTGCGGCTGCGCACGGACTGAACCGCCCGCAGCGCCTCTTCAGACCATGCGCTTGCCGGTCTGGCGGTCGAACAGGTGCACGCTCTCGGACTCGATGGCCAGGCGCACGAGCTCGTCGGGCCTGGCATCGACACGGCCGTGCACCGCCAGCACCAGCTTGGCTTCGCCGACCTGCACCAGCAGTTCGGTCTCCGCGCCCGTGGGTTCGACCACGATCACCTTGGCTTGCACGCTCTGCGCGCCACCGCCGAGCGTCATGTCGCCGGGGCGCACGCCGTAATGCACCGCCTGGCCGTCGGGGGCGGAAGTGCCCGCCGGCACCGGCCAGCGCGTGCCTTGCGACTCGACCCAGCATTCGCCGCCCGCACGCCGCACCGTGCCCTCGATCACGTTCATCGAAGGCGAACCGATGAACTGCGCCACGAACAGGTTGTCGGGCCGGTCGTACAGGTCCAGCGGCGTGCCGATCTGTTCGACGATGCCGTCGTGCATCACCACGATGCGGTCGGCCATGGTCATGGCCTCGATCTGGTCGTGCGTGACGTACACCGTGGTGGTCTTCAGGCGCTGGTGCAGCGCCTTGATCTCGGCGCGCATCGCCACGCGCAGCTTGGCGTCCAGGTTGGACAGCGGCTCGTCGAACAGGAACACCTTCGGGTCGCGCACGATCGCGCGGCCCATGGCCACGCGCTGGCGCTGCCCGCCCGACAGCTCGCGCGGGTAGCGTCCGAGCAGCGCATCGAGGTTGAGGATCTTCGCGGCGCGCATCACGCGCTCGTCGGTCACCGACTTCTCGGCGTTGCGCAGGCGCAGGCTGAAGCCCATGTTCTCGCCCACCGTCATGTGCGGGTAGAGCGCATAGCTCTGGAACACCATGGCGATGTCGCGGTCCTTCGACTCGAGGTCGTTGACCACGCGGCCGTCGATGACGATCTCGCCGCCGCTGATGTCCTCCAGGCCCGCGAGCATGCGCAGCAGCGTCGACTTGCCGCAGCCCGAAGGCCCGACCAGCACGACGAACTCGCCGTCGGTGATGTCGAAGCCCAGGCCCTTGATGATCTGGACCTTGCCGAAGGATTTCTCGATATTGCGAAAAGATACGGAAGCCATTTTTCAGTTCCTGCGTTGGCTCAGCTCTTCACGGCGCCGGCCGTCAGGCCGCCCACCATGTAGCGCTTGAATGCGTAGTAGATCGCCGCGGGCGGCAATGCGTAGATCAGGCCCGTGGCCATCAGCAGCTCCCACGGCGAATCGTCGGCCGAGAGGAAGTTGCCCAGCGCCACCGCCAGCGTCACGCTCTTGTCGTTCGACAGCAGCAGGAAGGCATACAGGTACTCGTTCCACGCGAGCAGCAGCGAGTACGTGCCCACCGCCACCAGCGACGGCACCATCAACGGCAGGTACACCAGGCGAAACAGCTGCAGCGGCGAGGCGCCGTCCATGCGCGCGGCTTCATCGAGCTCGTACGGCAGCTTGTCGGAGGCTTGTTTCAGCACCCAGATGCAGTACGGCGACGCGATGGTCACCATCGCCAGGATCAGCGCCCACTGGCTGTTGAGCAGTCCGTAGTTGCCCATGGTCTTGTACATCGGCACGGCCAGGAAGGCCGCCGGAATGAAGTACGTGAACAGCGCCAGGTTCATCACCGTGCGCCCGCCGCGCACACGCAGCCGGCTGATGGCGAACGCGGCGGTGGTCGCCACGAACAGCGTGATCGCTCCCACCGACAGCGCAATGACCAGCGAGTTGCCCAGCTGCACCCAGAAGTGGCTCAGGTAGAAGTGCTTCTGCTGGAACACCGTGGCAAAGTTGTTCAGCGTGGGGTGCGAGGGCCACAGGTGGCCGGAGGTCGCCGAGTCCTTCGAAGAGAACGCGAACAGGGCCATGTGGTAGATCGGGACCAGCGTCCACAGCAGCACCGGAATGCCGATGAGCAACAGCTTGGACTCGGTCAGCACGGCCTTGGGGGTCCAGCGCTTCATATTGCCCTCCGACGAGCCGCCTCTAGGGGGGCAAGCGCCCCCTCGGGGGGCAGTGAATACACGAAGTGATGAACGTGGGGGCTCATTTCGAGAGCCTCTTCATCATGAAATAGACCAGGGGCAATACCAAGGGCATAGCCACCACGATGGATGCCATCGACAGGTCGACCTGGTCGAGCCGCAGGTAGCGGATGCCCAGCGTGGCGAGCACGTGCGTCAGGTCGGCGGGGCCGCCACCCGTGAGCAGGTACACGCTGTTGAAGTCGCCCAGCGTCCAGATCATCGAGAGGATGAGCGAGGTGACGTAGAGCGTCTTCAGCGCGGGCCAGCTCACGAAGCGGAACTTCTGCCACGAGGTGGCGCCGTCGACCGACGCCGCCTCGTACTGCTCGCCCGGAATGGCCAGCCGCCCGGCCACGAGAATGAGCGTCCAGAACGGCAGCGACTTCCACACGTGCACCAGCATCGCGAAGCCCAGGGCCAGCGACGGGTCGTTGAGCCAGTTGGGACCGTCGGCGCCGGTCAGGCGGAAGATGGTGGTGTTGATCACGCCCCACTCGGGGTTGAGCATGAAGCGGAACGACAGGATGGTGGGAATCGAAGGCATCGCCCACGGCAGGATGAAGATCGCCGAGATGATCTTGATCCACCAGCGCGATGTGACGAAGAAGCCCGAGAGCACGAGTGCCACGGCCATCTTGATGTTGATCGCCACGACCAGGAAGATGGCCGTGTTGATGACGGAGCGGAAGAAGATCGGGTCTTCGACCAGCTTCACGTAGCTTTGCGGATGGCGGGCGAGCCACAGCCCGTAGCCCACCGGGTAGAGCACGAAAACCACGAACACCAGCAGGTAGGGCACGACCATCACCGCGCCCCAGAACTGCCAGCGCGCGTGGCGCGCACCCAGGTTGGCAACAGGCGCCGCGGGGGTCGCGGCGGCAGCGGGAGCAGTGACGGTCGAGCTCATGGCGTCGGCAGCAGTGCGTTGTCGGGATGCGCCGCGCTTACTGCGCGGCCACCATCTTGATGCGCGCGATCATCTCGTCCACCGCCTTGTCCACTGGCACCTTGTCGGTCACGACCCGGCTCATGGCCTTGGCCCACACGTTCTCGTTGTTGATCACGGTGAAGCGGTAGTTCTTGGTGAACTCGAAGGTCACGGTGCCCGCGGCGTACTGGTTGAACACCGACTTGCGATGCGAATCGGCCTGCCAGAACGGGCTGGCCTGCCCGGTCTTGGTGACCGGGAACCAGCGGCCCAGCGAACCCTCGACATACGGCGTGAGGTTTTCTTCCTGCAGCAGGAAGGACACGAACTCCTTGGCGCGCGCCTTGTTCTTGCCGTCCTTGAACACCACGCCCGTCTTCACGGCCGTGCGGTAGACCATCTTGGTGCCGTCGGGCTTGGTCGGGAAGCCTGCCGTGCGAATGCGCTCGGTGTAGTTCTTGCGCGCTTCCTCACGCTGCTCGGGCGTGAGCGTGGCGTTGTTCGAGTCGTCGAGCCACTTGGCCGGCAGCGAGATGGTCGCGTTGTGCGTCATCACGGTCGTCTTGTTGTGGAAGGCGACGTTGTTGTCCGGGTCCTTCCAGCTGGTCGAGGACGGTGGCGTGCAGCCCGTGAGGTAGGGCTTGGTGTAGTCGGTCATGGCGGCGATGAGGCCGGTGCGCACCTTGGGGTCGTCCACGAGCAGCTTGCCGTTGTCGTCGACCAGCTTCACGTTGTAGGCGTCCATGAAGGTCAGGAACGAATAGAACGCGTCGCTCGAATCCACGCCCATCGGCATGCCGATGCCGAAGGTGCGCTTGCCGCTCTTCTGGCGGCTCGCGGGCTGAACCTTCTCGCACCAGAAGGGCCAGTATTCCTTCCAGGTGGTGGGAATGTCGGACTCCTTGAAGCCGGCCTCCGCGAGCATGTCGATCCAGTACTCGATGTGCATCGTCTGCTGCTTGATCGGGAAGGCGTAGTAGGCCTTCTTCTTCGTCTGGTCGTTGTAGAGGAAGGTGGTCTCGATCGTGTTGGGCGCAAAGCGGTCCTTCATGGGCGTGAGCACGCTGCCGATGTCTTCGAGCTTGCCGTCGAAGGCCCACTTGCCGGTGACCTGGAAGTCGTACACGTCGGCATAGGCCACGTCGGGCGGGCTGCCGGAGTCGAGCGCGGACACGGTCTTCGGAATCATGTCCTGCACCGGGTACTGCGACAGCTCGACCTTCACGTCCTTGTGCTTGTCCTCGAACTTCTTGATGGCGGCGAACAGCGCGTCGTCCTCCGCCTTGTAGAAGCCCTTGACCCACCAGACGGTGAGTTTCTCTTGTGCTGCGGCGTTGCCTGATGCGATCAAGCCCAGCGCGACCAGCGTCGGCGCAATGAGCGACTTGACGAGTTTCATGGTTGTGTCTCCTTCTCTTTTTCGGTGGAATTGGCTCGGCGGGCGAGCGTAGGGTGAAAGAACCGGATGCGAACTGCGGACAAACGCTTAGAGGGGGCAGATGGGCGTGAACGTCGTGGTGCGGCTAGCTGGCCTTGAGCCTGGGCGGCGGCCTGCTCAGGCGCGGCAGGCGGCGACGCGAACCGAGAATTTCTTCGATGTCCTGGCGCGCGCCGTCGATGAGGCGAATGACCGCCACTTCGGCCAGCCCGGGCTCATGCGCGATCACCGCGTCGAGCACCGCGCGGTGCAGGGGCAGCGAGAGCGCGGGGCCGTCGGGCTTGGTGGTCGACAGCTCGAAGCTGGTGCGCAGCAGCGCATTGAGCGCCTTGCTCATTTGCGCCAGCATGCGGTTGCGCGCGGCATTCAGCAGGCCGTTGTGAAAACGCAGGTCGAAGGTGACGTAGTCGCCGCCGTTCTCCACGGCCTCTTTCATGCCGGCGTAGGCCTGCTCGATCTCGTCGATGTCCTCCTGGCTGGCCCGCTCCGCCGCGAGGCGAACGGCAGCCGGCTCCACCACGCGGCGCAGGTCCTGCAGGTCGCGCAGGAACTCGGGCGTGAGGCCGGCGCGTGCCTGCCAGGTGATGACGTCGGGGTCGAACCAGTTCCACTTGTCCTTGGGCAGCACGCGGGTGCCGACCTTCGGCCCCGTCACGATCAGGCCCTTGGCCGCAAGCGACTTGATGGCTTCGCGCACCACCGTGCGGCTCACGCCGAGCTCCTCGCCGAGGATGGGCTCCGCAGGGATCGACGCGCCGATGGCGTAGCGCCCCGAGACCACGGCTTCACCGAGCAACTCGAGGGTGCGGCCGTGGATGTTCTTGATCATGTGTGATGTGAAATTTGCTATCTCGCCGCTCGCAAATCCTGAGGTCTCCACGGCTTGACCGCGCTTATCATATGATGATTGAAATCGACCTTCGGCAGGACAAACCCTGAGGTTTGGGGCCGCTGAAACCAATAAACGGAGACACCCCATGAGCACTTCCCCCAAGAAAAAATCCGGCGAACTTCGCAGCCAGCAATGGTTCGGCCGCAACGACCGCGACGGCTTCATCTACCGCAGCTGGATGAAGGGCAAGGGCGTGCCGCACGACCAGTTCGACGGTCGCCCGGTCATCGGCATCTGCAACACCTTCAGCGAACTCACGCCCTGCAACTCGCACTTCCGCACGCTGGCGGAGCAGGTGAAGATCGGCGTGTACGAAGCGGGCGGCTTCCCGCTCGAGTTTCCGGTGATGTCGCTCGGGGAAACCCTGCTGCGCCCCACCGCCATGCTGTACCGCAACCTCGCGAGCATGGACGTGGAAGAGAGCATTCGCGGCAACCCGCTCGACGGCGTGGTGCTGCTCATGGGCTGCGACAAGACCACGCCCGCATTGATGATGGGCGCGGCCAGCGTCGACCTGCCGACCATCGGCGTGTCGGGCGGCCCGATGCTCTCGGGCAAGTGGCGCGGGCAGGAACTGGGCTCGGGCACCGGCGTGTGGCAGATGAGCGAGCAGGTGCGCGCCGGCACGCTCAAGCTGCAGGAGTTCTTCGAGGCCGAGAGCTGCATGCACCGCAGCCACGGCCACTGCATGACGATGGGCACCGCGAGCACCATGGCCTGCATGGTGGAGTCGCTGGGCATCGGCCTGCCGGGCAACGCGGCCTACCCTGCCGTCGACGGCCGCCGCAACGTGCTTGCGCGCCAGGCGGGCCGGCGCATCGTGGACATGGTGCATGAGGACATGAACATGTCGAAGATCCTCACGCGCCAGGCCATCGAGAACGCGATCAAGGTGAATGCGGCCATCGGCGGCTCGACCAACTTCGTGATCCACCTGCTGGCCATTGCGGGTCGCATCGGCGTCGACCTGACGCTGGACGACTTCGACCGCCTCGCCTCCGAGCTGCCCTGCCTGGTGAACCTGCAGCCCTCGGGCCAGTACCTGATGGAAGACTTCTGCTACGCGGGCGGCCTGCCGGTGGTGATCAAGGAAATCGCCGACCACCTGCACAAGGACATCCTCACCGTTACCGGCCAGAGCCTGTGGGACAACGTGAAGGACGCCGAGAACTACGGCCCGCAGGTGATCCGCCCGCTGGCCGAGCCCTTCAAGGAGAACGCCGGCATCTGCGTGCTGCGCGGCAACCTCGCGCCCAACGGCGCCATCATCAAGCCCAGCGCGGCCACGCCGGAACTGCTGGTGCACAAGGGCCGTGCGGTGGTGTTCGAGAGCGCCGAAGACCTGCACAAGCGCATCGACGACGAGAACCTGGACATCGACGAGCACTGCGTCATGGTGCTGAAGAACTGCGGCCCCAAGGGCTACCCGGGCATGGCCGAGGCGGGCAACATGCCGCTGCCGCCGAAGGTGCTGCGCAAGGGCATCACCGACATGGTCCGCATCAGCGACGCACGCATGAGCGGCACGGCCTACGGCACGGTGGTGCTGCACACGGCGCCGGAGGCGGCTGCCGGCGGGCCGTTGGCGCTGGTGCAGGACGGCGACATCGTCGAACTCGACGTGCCCAACCGCAAGCTGCATCTGCACGTCAGCGACGAAGAGCTGGCCAAGCGGCGCGAGAAATGGGTTGCGCCCAAGGCCCCGCTCGATTCCGGTTACTGGAAGTTGTACGTCGACACGGTGCTTCAAGCCGACCAGGGGGCCGACCTGGCCTTCCTGCGTGGTCGTCGCGGGGCATTCGTGCCGCGCGACAATCACTGAGATGACAAGACTGATAGCCATCGACTGGGGCACCAGTTCACTGCGCGGCGCCCTGCTGGACACAGACGGCAAGGTGCTCGAGGAACGCAGCGACGCACGCGGCATCCTCACCGTGCCTGAAGGCGGCTTTCCCGCCGTCTTCGAGACACTGTTCGGCGACTGGATGCGGCTTGAAGGCGCGCGCTGCCTCATCTCCGGCATGGCCGGCAGCAAGCAGGGCTGGGTGGAGGCGCCCTACTGCGCGTGCCCGGCGGGCCGCGTGGAAGTGGGCCGCAAGATCATCGACCTGAACATCGACATGGGCGCCCTGCCCGGTGCGCGCATCGCGATCGTGCCGGGCCTGAGCGACGAGCACGACGGCGTGCCCGACGTGATGCGCGGCGAGGAGGTGCAGATCTTCGGCGCCATGGCCATCACGGGCCAGAGCGACGGCGTCTTCGTGCTGCCCGGCACCCACAACAAGTGGGTCACGGTGAAGAAGGGCCGCGTGGCGGGTTTCCGCACCTACATGACGGGCGAGTTCTACGCGCTGCTGAGCCAGCACTCGATCCTGGCGCGCACGCTCGATGCCTCGGCGCCGCTCGACGAGGCCTCGTTCCTCGAGGGCGTCACCCGCTCCGAGAACGGCCACGGCCTGCTGCACAACGCCTTCGGCGCGCGAACGCTCGCGCTGTTCGAGCGCATGCCGAAACAGGAACTGTCGAGCTACCTCTCCGGCCTGCTCATCGGCGAAGAGCTGCGCACGCAGTCGCTCCAGGCAGTGGGCGAGGTGGTGCTGATCGGCTCGTCCGCCCTCACCCAACGCTACACACTGGCCCTGCGCGCCACCGGCGTCGCCACGCGCACGCTGGGCGCCGAAGCCACCTGGGCCGGACTGCATGCGCTGTCCGGCTTCCTCGACACCGACCGGACGCCCGCATGACCACGCCCCTCGACAAATTCAACGCCGCCATGCGCGCACTGCCCCTGGTGGCCATCCTGCGGGGCCTGTCCCCCGCCGAGGCCGCCGATGTCGGCGACGCCATCGTCGAGCCGGGCTTCCTGCTGCTCGAAGTGCCGCTCAACTCGCCCCGGCCGCTGGAGAGCATCGCGCTGATGCGCCAGCGCTTTCCCCAGGCGCTGGTCGGCGCGGGCACGGTGCTGAGCGCGCAGCAGGTGCGCGAGGTGCAGGCGGCCGGCGGCGAGCTGATCGTCTCGCCCAACTTCAACGCCGAGGTCATTGCCGAGGCCGCGCGCCTGGGCATGGTCTGCCTCCCCGGTGTGATGACGCCGACCGAGGCCTTCGGCGCGCTCGCGGCGGGCGCCACCGGGCTCAAGCTGTTCCCTGCCGAGCTGGCCTCGCCCGCCGTGGTGAAGGCGTTGCTGGCCGTGCTGCCTGCCGGCACGCCGGTGATGCCCGTGGGCGGCATCTCGCCCGCGAACATGGCCGAATGGCGCTCAGCGGGTGCGGCCGGCTTCGGCATCGGCTCCGCGCTGTACAAGCCCGGCAAGCAGGCCTCGGCGGTGCGCGACGATGCGAAGAAATTCGTGGCGGCCTGGCACGGCCTCACCCTGGCCTGACCGGCGCCACCCCCTCACAAGAACAAAAGGAGACCCCACCATGTCCGCCGATTCCGACTACGCCAGCCCCGCCGTTCGCAAGCTGCGCGAAGACCTTGCCCTGGCCCTTCGGGCGGCCGCGCACCACGGGCTGTCCGAAGGCGTGTGCAACCACTTCAGCGTGATGCTGCCGGGCGCACAGGACCGCTACCTCATCAACCCGCGCGGACTGCACTGGAGCGAGATCGGCGCCGACGACATCGTGCTGATCGACGTGCACGGCGAAGTGCTGGCGGGCCGTCACCGCGTGGAGCCCACGGCCCTGTTCATCCACGGCGCGGTGCACCGGCTCACGGGCCATGCGGTCGTGCTGCATTGCCACATGCCGTACGCCACCGCGCTCACGATCACGGTAGACCGCGCGCTCGACCCTACCGCCAGCCAGAACGCGATGCGCTACATGAACCGCATTGCCATCGATGCCGAATACAACGGCCTGGCCCTGGACGACGCCGAGGGCGAACGCATTGCGCGCGCCATGGCCGGCAAGGACGTGGCCTTTCTGGCCAACCACGGCGTGATCGTGGCGGGCGGCACCATCGCGCACGCCTACGACGACCTCTACTACCTGGAGCGCGCCTGCCTGCACCAGGTGATTGCGCAGTCGACCGGACGCCCGCTGGTTCCGGTGAATGCAAAGCTGGCCGCCCACGTGGCGGCGCAGATCCAGGGCGAGCGCGAACAGTCCGACCTGTTCTTCGAGGCGCTGCGGCGCATGCTGCCGGCCCCGCGGGCCTGAGCCAAAGGCCTACAACGATTGGCGTGCCTCGTGAGGCGCGCCGAAGCCGTTGCGCCCTTAGTATGTCGGCGTGAGTCGTGATGGCCGCAGCGCACCAACAAGAATTGCCGCGCGCACGGGCTTACAGCTCTTCATCCGATTTCGCTCCAGCCTTACACGTGCTTCACACGGGGACGCGAGGATGAGGCTTCCAACCACATACCGGGGGATCACATGAAAAAGCTTACTTTTGCATTCGCAGCCGCAGCCTTGTTGTCGCTGGCCGCGCTCAGCGCGCCGGCGCAGGCCCAACGTGGCGGCCCCATCATCCAGGCGCAGGTGTACGTCGTGCCGCCGCCTCCGCCGCGCCGCTACTACGCACCGCCGCCCCCGCCGCGCTACTACAACGCGCCGCGCCACTACGGCCCCGATCGCCACTACCGCGATCGCCGCTGGGACGACCGCCGCCATGCCGGCCGCCGCGACAACGACCGCGACGGCGTGCCGAACCGCTACGACCGCCGGCCGAACAATCCGTACCGCTACTGATGCAAAAACCCGGGCCTGGCCCGGGTTTGTGTTTGTGGCGCTGCCTGGTGCGCGTGCTTACGCCGGCGCCGCCGCATAGGGCGGCGTGTCGCTCGATAGCCCCTGCTTCAGCTGCCGCGAGACCCCGTCGGCCAGCACCTCGGGCTTGCCGGCTTCCACGCCTTCGAGCGCCTGGCGTGCCACGTCGTCAGGCGACGCCTTGTCGCCCGGGATGTGCGCAGCCATGTCGGTGTCCATCAGGGCCATGTGCAGGCTCGTGACCTGCGTGCCCTGCCCCGCGAGCTCGTTGCGCAGGCCGTTGCTCAGCGACCAGGCGGCCGACTTCGTCGCGCTGTAGGTGGCCACGCTCGGGAAGGTGGTCCAGCTCAGGGCCGACAGCGCATTCACGACCGCGCCGCCGCCGTTGGCCGCGAGCACCGGCGCGAAAGCCTGCGTCACTGCCCAGGGGCCGAAGAAGTTGGTTTCGAACTCGGCGCGCGCGGCGGCCACGGCATCGGGCGAACCGAGAAAGCTCGACCCGCGCGAGATACCCGCGTTGTTGATGAGCAGCGTGACGTCGCCGCAGGCGCGCGCGGCCGCCTCGATCTGCGCGGGCTGCGTCACGTCGAGCGCGACCGGCGTCACGCCGGGCAGCGTGATGCTCTGGGGGTCGCGCGCCGCGCCATAGACCTTGCGGGCGCCGGCGGCCAGCGCCGCCTTGGCGAATGCCAGGCCGAGGCCGCGGTTGGCGCCGGTGATGAAGACGACGGAGTCCTTGATTTTCATGGCGAGCTTTCGTTGAACGAGGTTGTTGAAAATTGCTTCAGGCCTGCGCCACGCGGCGCAGCAAGCCGTTGGTGGTGCGCGGCCAGCCCACGCGGCCGAACCAAGCGCCGCCCGCAATGGCCGACGCGATCACGATGCCGTACACCACCAGCGCCACGCCTTGCGCAGCGAACACGCCGGTGAGCCCGCCGCCCCAGCGCAGCGCCAGCCAGCCGCCGGTGCCTGCCACCACCAGGCGCGCGATGTTGCCCAGCACCGGCCACAGCAGCCGGCCCGCGCCCTGCGACGCGAAATACAGCACCAGCCCGACACCGAAGAAGCCGTACAGCGGCCCCACCACGCGCAGGTAATGTTCGCCGGTTTCGAGCATGGCGGGGTCGTTGCCGAACAGCATCAGCCAGGGCCGCGGGAACAGCGCGGCCACCACCCCGATGGTCTCGGTCAATGCAAAGGCCATCGCTGCGCCGGCCCAGGTGGCACGCAGCGCGCGCTCGCGCTGGCCCGCGCCCATGCAGGTGCCGACCATGGCCACCAGCGGCGCGCCCAGGCCGAACACCAGCGGCACCAGCAGGTACTCGAGTCGCGAAGCCGTGCCGTAGCCGGCCAGCGCGCCCGAGCCGAAGTGGCCCGTGAGTGCGGTGGCGATGCCGATCGACAGGTTGGTCGCCACCGTCGACACCGCGCCCACCAGACCGATGCGCAGGATGTCGCGGAACATCGGCCAGCGCAGCTTGAGCGCGTCGAGCGTGGGCCGCAGCAGGCTGCGCGGCGAGCGCAGGTAGACGATGAGCGCAATGGAACCCAGCAGGTAGTACAGCAGCAGCGCCATCGCGCCGCCCGCGATGCCCATGCCCGGCAGCGGGCCGAAGCCGAAGATCAGCAGCGGCGAGGCGGGAACGAGGAACACCACGCCCACCACCGTCACGTTGGCCGGCACCGACATGTTGCCGGTGCCGCGGATGATGGCCGACAGCGAATTGAAGAGCCACACCAGCACCGCGCCCGCGAACACCCAGTTCGAGTAGGTGAGCGCGGCCTCCAGCGCCGGCCCCGTGCCGCCCATGATCCCGTAGAGCCAGCGTCCGCCCAGCAGCAACGCCAGCGTGAAGCACAGGCCGAAGCCCAGCGCGATGACGATGGCATGCCACACCAGCGCGTCGGCGTCCGCGCGGCGGCGTGCACCGAGCGCGCGCGCGATCGACGAGGCAATGCCGCCACCCATGGCGCCGCTGGACGTCATCTGCATCAGCATGACGATGGGGAACACCAGCGCCATGCCCGCCAGCGCATCGGTGCCCAGCTTGCCGACGAAGTAGGTCTCGATGAGGCCGACGGAAGCCTGCGCCACCATCACCAGCACGTTGGGCGCGGCCAGCCGCAGCAGCGTGGGCACGATGGGCGCCTCGAGCAGGCGGCGCGTGCGCGGGTCGAGATCGCCCTGGGCCAGCGGCGCTTTCGGCGGTGTGGACGTTGTCATGGCAATGGCTCGGGTGTGTTCAGGCGCGCGCGGCCGTGGTGGGGGTGGTGGCGACCGGCGTGCCGGTCTTGGCCGCGGGGCGGCGGATCATCATCACGATCACGGCCGCCAGCAGGCAGGCCGCGCCGGCCGCATAGAGCGCCGGGGTGTAGGTCAGCAGCAGCGTGCGCGCAAAGCCCGCGCCATAGGCGGCCGTGGCGGCGCCCAGCTGGTGCGCGGCAAAGACCCAGCCGAACACCAGGCCCACCTTGGCGGGGCCGAAGGTGGCGCCCGCGAGCTTGACGGTCGGCGGCACGGTGGCGATCCAGTCGAGGCCGTAGAACATTGCGAACAGGCCCAGGCCGTAGATGGTGAATTCCGAATGCGGCAGCCAGAACAGCGACAGTCCGCGCAGGCCGTAGTACCAGAACAGCAGCTTGCGGTTGTCGTAGCGGTCCGACAGCCAGCCCGACAGGATGGTGCCCACGAAGTCGAAGGCGCCCATCATCGCGAGCACCGATGCGGCGGGCACGGCCCCCAAGCCGTTGTCGCCGCACAGCGAGATGAAGTGGGTCTGCACCAGGCCGTTGGTGCTCAGGCCGCAGATGAAGAAGGTGCCCGCCAGGATCCAGAAGGTGCGGTTGGTCGAGACCTCCTTCAGCACGCGGAACGGCGTGGCGAAGTTCATCATCGGCGCTGCCGCGGCGGGGGCGGCCGGCTGCGTGCCGGGCACTTCGCCATAAGGCAGCAGGCCGATGTCCGACGGCCGGTTGCGCATGAGGCACAGCGCGAGCACCGCGATCAGCACGCTGCCGATCACGATCGGCACGATGGCCGAGCGCCAGCCCCAGTGCTCGATCATCCAGGCCGCGAACGGCAGGAAGGCCAGTTGCCCGGTGGCCGAACTGGCCGTGAGCATGCCGATGACCAGGCCGCGGCGCGCCACGAACCACCGGTTGGCCACCACCGCGCCAAGCACCAGCGCCGTCATGCCGGTGCCCAGGCCCAGCATCAGGCTCCACAGCACGAACAGCTGCCACAGCTGCGAGGCCATGGTGACCAGCGCCATGCCGAGGCCGACGAGCGCCAGGCCAGTGCAGATGACGGCGCGCAGGCCGTAGCGTTCCATCAGCACCGCGGCGAACGGGCCCATGAGGCCAAACAGCGCAAAGCGCAGCGCGAGCGCGGAGGAGATCTGCTCCGTGCTCCAGCCGAACTCCTTGGTCAGCGGCTGCAGCATGGCCCCCGGCAGGCCGAGCGCGGCCGACATGGTCAGCATGGTCAGGAAGGTGATGGCGGCGACGATCCATCCGTAGTGGATGCCGCGGCGCTGCAGCCATGCGGAGACTTGGGTGGCGAACATGGGACCTCTGCTGTTGGAATGAATTTGGAGGAGCGAAACGGGGAGCGCAGACCGCGCGGCCGTGCGCAGGGTCGATGAACGGGTGTGGGTGACGTCGGCGGTGGCGGGGGTCAGTCTTCGATGGCGGGCTCGTCCTCGGCCCCGAGCAGTTCCATCGCTTCGTCGATCAGCTGGTGCAGCGCGAGCACGCGCTCCACGCCCAGCAGTGCATTGATCTTCTGCTGAGCCGCCTTCCAGTACTGCTGCGCTTCACGGCGCTTGGCCTCGCCGGTGTCGGTGAGCTGCACCAGCAGGCTGCGCGCATCGGCGCCGGCACCCTGCGCGATGAAGCCCGCGGCGATCAGCGGCTGCAGGTTGCGGCTCAGGGTCGAGGCGGTCATCTTGAGCTCGCCCGCCAGGTCGACCGGGCGCGAGGGACCGAGCCGCGCCAGGTGCGACAGCAGCGAGTACTGCGTGGTCTTGAGGCCGCTTTGCGACACCTCGGCGTCGTAGTGCTGCGAGAGTCGGCGCGACAGCTGTCGCACCTTGAAACTGGTACAGCCGCGTGGCTTGGTGGGGGTGTCCATGGGATATTATTGTAGGTGCAACTGTTGCATATGCAACCACCACCCCCCGCCAAAGCCCCCAGGAGGAACACAGGCATGACACAACCCACCAGCCAGCTCGAGGCCTGGATCGCCGAAGAACGCCGCATCATCGACCGCCTCGAAGGCGGCCCGGGCCCCGGCCTTGCGCGTCCCGACCAGCTCGCGGGCAAGACCGGCCTCGAGATCATGCAAGCCATGCTGAACGGCGACATTCCCTATGCGGCCATCGCCAAGACGCTGGACTTCACGATCCTGGAGGTGCGCGCCGGCGTGGCCATCTTCCAGGGCACGCCGCTGCCGCAGCACCTGAACCCGCTGGGCACCATCCACGGCGGCTGGGTCGCGACGATGCTCGACTCCGCCCTGGGCTGCTCGGTGCACACGATGATGCCGCCCGGTCGCGCCTACACCACGGCCGAGCTCGGCGTGAACTATGTGAAGGGGCTCACGCCCAAGGTGCAGCGCGTGCGCGCCGAGGGCAAGGTGATCCACTGCGGCAGGCAGCTCGCCACCGCCGAAGCGCGCCTGTACGGGCCCGACGGCACGCTGTACGCGCATGCCACGACCACCTGCCTGGTGTTCGAGATTCCACCGGGGCGTTGAGCCGCGCCCCCGGCGCAGTAGGCCTTTGACCCGTAAGTGCAAAGGCCTCCATGCGCAATCCTCCCAGTGATAATTATTCGCATCTCGGCCGCTGCGACAACGACAGGCGCCGACGTTTCCAGAATATTTCACTGCTCCCGGAGGATCTCCATGACCGAACGCTCCAGCGTCCAAGGCCGCGCCGCGCGCGCATTGTTCGGCGCCAGCGCCGCCTCGCTCGCCATGACCGCGCTCGTCGCCCTGCCCGCGCAGGCCGCCGCCGACGAACTCACGCTCTACACCACGCGCGAGCCCGCGCTGATCCAGCCGCTGATCTCGGCCTTCAGTGCGCAGAGCAACATCAAGGTCAACACCGTGTTCGTGAAGGACGGCCTGCTGGAGCGCGTCAAGGCCGAAGGCACGCGTTCGCCGGCCGACGTGCTGATGACGGTGGACATCGGCAACCTCATGGACCTGGTCGAGGGCGGCGTGACGCAGCCGGTGAAATCGGCCGCGCTCGAATCGGCCATTCCCGCCAACCTGCGCGGCGCCGACGGCCAGTGGTTCTCGCTGTCGATGCGCGCGCGTGTGTTGTACGCGGACAAGAGCCTGCCGCTCACCAGCTTCCGCTACGAAGACCTGGCCAACCCCAAGTACAAGGGCAAGGTCTGCATCCGCGCCGGCCAGCACCCCTACAACACCGCGCTGGTCGCGTCGCTCATCGCGCACGACGGCGAGGCCAAGGCCGAGCAATGGCTGCGCGGCGTGAAGGCCAACCTGGCGCGCAAGGCCACGGGCGGCGACCGCGACGTGGCGCGCGACATCCTCGGCGGCATCTGCGACGTGGGCCTGGCCAACTCGTACTACGTCGGCCAGATGAAGAGCTCGAAGGAAGGCACCGACGCGCGCAAGTGGGGCGACGCGATCAAGGTGATCCGCCCGACCTTCGCCAACACGAAGAGCGGCGGCACGCACGTGAACATCAGCGGCGCATCGGTGGCCAGGAATGCGCCGCAGCGCGCCAACGCGGTCAAGCTGCTCGAGTTCCTGGTGTCCGAGCCGGCGCAGTCGCTCTACGCGCAGGCCAACTACGAGTACCCGGTGCGCAAGGGCGTGGCGCTGGACCCGATCATCGGCCAGACCATCGGCGAACTGAAGGTCGACCCGCTGCCGCTGACCGAGATTGCCAAGTACCGCAAGCAGGCCAGCGCCCTCGTCGACAAGGTCGGCTTCGACCAGTAGCGTTGGCTCGCCCCCAGGCTGCGGCGCACTGCGTGTCGCCTTCTCCCACCCCCTTCCGGGGGCAACACCTGTGGCCCGGCAAAGCCGGTTCCACGGTGTTCCCGGCATGAACCCGCGCGATGGGCAGACCTTGTTCCGCATGAGTTTCGCCGGTCGGCATGGCGGCCTGCGCGCCGCCGGCCCTGCATGGCGCTGCGCGTCGTTGCTGATCGCGCTCGGCGTGCTCGCGCCGGTGCTCACGCTCGCATGGCTTGCGCTCGGCTCGGGCGTCGGGCATTGGGGTCCGCTGTTCGCGCATGTGCTGCCGCAGGCAGCGCTCAACACCGCCCTGCTGCTCGCGGGCGTCGGTGCGCTGGTGCTGGCGATCGGCACCGGCTGCGCCTGGCTGGTCACGGCGCACGACTTTCCGGGGCGCGGCGTGCTGCACTGGGCGCTGCTGCTGCCGCTGGCCATGCCGACCTACATCGTCGCCTTCGCCTACCTCGACCTGCTGCACCCCATCGGCCCGGTGCAGGGCGCGATCCGCTGGGTGCTGGGCTTCGACAGCCCGCGCCAGTTCCGCCTGCCCGACCTGCGCTCGCTGCCCGGCGCGATCTTCGTGCTGGGCTTCGTGCTGTATCCCTACGTCTACATGACGGCCCGCGCCATGTTCATGACGCAGCCCGCACACTTGATGGAAGCGGCGCGCATGCTCGGCGAGAGCCGGCGCGGCGCGTTCTTCCGCGTGGCCTTGCCGCTCGCACGGCCCGCGCTGGCCGTGGGGCTGAGCCTGGCGCTGCTCGAAACGCTCAACGACATCGGCGCCTCGGAGTTCCTCGGCGTGAACACGCTCACCGTGGCGGTCTATACGACGTGGATCACGCGCTCCGACCTGGCCGGCGCCGCGCAGATCGCGTGCGCCATGCTGTTCATGGTCGTGGCGCTGGTGTGGCTGGAGCGCCACGGCCGCCAGCAACAACGCTTCGGTTCGGCGCAACGCATGCGGGCGGTGCAGCCGCAACGGCTGCGCGGTGCGGCGGGCTGGGCGGCGACCGCGGCGGCCGCGCTGCCGGTGTTGATCGGCTTCGTGGCGCCCGCGCTCTACCTGGTATGGGAAAGCGCCAAGCGGCTGCGGCAAGGCGGCGGCATTTCGCACGGGCTGGTCGCGAGCCTCGGCAACACGCTGGCGCTGGCTGCGGGCGTGACGGTGATCGCTGTCGCGGCCGGGCTGGTCGTCGCGTGGGCCGCGCGCAGCCAGGGCTCAAGCCCTGACCGCGCACGCTGGCAGGCGCGCGTGGCGACGCTGGGCTACGCGGTGCCGGGCACGGTGCTGGCCATCGGGCTGCTCACGCCAGCGCTCGCGTTCGATGCGGCGCTGGCCACCGCGATGGGGTGGCAGGGCCTGCCGCTGATGGGCGCAGGCGTCGTGCTGGTGGTGGCCTGCGTCATCCGCTTTCTCGCGATGCCGGTCGGCGGCATCGAGGCTGGCCTGGCGCGCATTCCGCCGGCCATCGAGCAGGCCTCCCGGCTGCTCGGCGAAACCACGGCCGGCACCCTGCGCCGCGTGCACCTGCCGCTGTTGCGCCCCGCCATGGCCGCGGGCGCGCTGCTGGTGTTCGTCGACGCCATGAAGGAACTGCCGGCCACGCTGCTGCTGCGCCCCGCCAATTTCGACACCCTCGCCACCTGGCTCTACGCCGAGGCCGCGCGCGGCACCTACGAGGAAGGCGCCATCGCCGCGCTCGCCATCGTGGGGGCCGGCCTGCTGCCCGTGGTGCTGCTCGCGCGCCACCAGCCGGGCACGCCTTCGAACCCCATCGGCGCCGACACCCCATGAGTTCCCCCCTGCACATCGACGCGATCCAGCTCGCCTACGACACCCCGCGCGGCCCCCACACGGTCGTCGACGGCTTCTCGCTCGCGTTGAAGGCGGGCGAGATCGCCTGCCTGTTCGGCCCCTCGGGCTGCGGCAAGACCACGGTGCTGCGCGCCATCGCGGGCTTCGAGCCCCTGCGCGCGGGCACGGTGCGGCTCGGCGACGTGCTGCTTTCGTCCACGCAGGCGCACCTGCCGCCCGAGCAGCGGCGCGTGGGCATGATGTTCCAGGAGTACGCGCTGTTCCCGCACCTGTCGGCCGCGAAGAACGTGGCGTTCGGGTTGCGYCGCCTCRACGACTACCAGCACGTGGCCTACGCCGGCCTGTACCTCGACCGCTCGGCGGCCATCGCGGCGCTGCCGGCCCAGGCCGACCACCGCCTGCTGCCCGACACCGCGCGCCAC